>SDBT01001233.1_pt1 | contig 44372 bp, 33 predicted proteins | sample 2277101 | NCBI WGS metagenome assembly SDBT01 (sample SAMN10404973, study PRJNA504765) | marine sediment metagenome | isolation source: marine sediment core GS10_PC15, 103 cmbsf | place: Arctic Ocean: Southern Knipovich Ridge | collected 2010
CTGGACTGTGACGTCTGCGTTTTACTGACATATGTTTCCTCCACAAGTTTGGGGTGAAAGATATTGAGATATTATACCTCAAATCCACCTTAACTTGTGGTCTAGTTTTTGGGGGTAAGTATAGATCAAGGCCATCTTACGCGAAGAGGACTCCTTGTAATATCGCATGCAATGTTTTCCTCTAATTCAAAAACAAGAGATTGGGCTTTAGGGAAGAAACATCCAACTCCTAAGGATTTTGTAAATGAATTTGGTGCCTTAAAACCGTGTATACATGGTTCAGATGCCCATTGCTTTGAAAAGCTCTGTAGACCAGATAAAGATAGATTTTGCTGGATAAAGGCAGATCCCTCTTTTGAGGGCTTGAAACAGATTACTTATGAACCTGAAGAGCGGGTCATAATACAACCTGAGAATCCTGAACATAGAAAAAGTATTTATACATTGGATTCAATAAAGATCAAAAATTCTCGGATAAACGATGAACTATCAATCGAAGAACAATTTATACCATTGAATAAAAATCTTATCGGAGTCACTGGTGGCAAGGGTAGTGGAAAAACGGCATTGTTAGACCTAATAGCAAATTGTTTTGAGGATAGATGCAAAAGAGGAAATAAAAACAAAGAGGATAAAAACTCTTTCGTTCAAAGAATCGAGGATGACAAACAGGATCTGGAGATCGAAATAGGTTTTATCGGAGAAGATTTGGGAAAATTTTCCAAAAAACTCACAGAAGAAAAATTTTTCCAGAACTCAAGAATCACATATCTTCCCCAAGGTAAAATAGAGGAATACAGTGGCGATAGAGAAAAATTGAATAAAAAAATAGAAGAAGTGATCTTTGATAATAAACACATAATGGAGAAAGGCTACAAGCAGCATTTTGACAAACTGAGGGATGAAATTGCTGGTCTTGTTAACGAAGTGCGCAATATAAACATGGATATATATGAACTTGAGGAGGAAACGGAAAAAGGGATCATAACTGATATTAAGAATCAGAAACTGATCGAGGAAGGAGACCTGAAAAACAAAGAGGATGAGCATAGGGAACTGACAGAAAGTATGGAAGAGGAAATTAAGGAGAGAATTGGGAAATTAAAGAAACAAGAGATGCAACTACGAGCAAAGCGTTCTGGATTCCAAGGCATTATGGCTAAGTTGGAGGAGTTCAAGAGTGATTTGGAAGAACCTTTGGATGGTTTTGGCAGAACCATGGAAATCATAGATGATCTCAATCGCGAGTTTGCTGGGCTAGCACTCGATCTGGTAATCCCGCAACTGGATTTCAAACCTCAACTCGATATTGTTAGGGAAGCATTAAAATTGCTTCCAAAAGAGATTTCGGAGATCACAAAGGAAATTGAGAAGAAAGAGTCCATGCTCAAGCAACTCTCGGGGGCTGAGAAGGCGCATGCTGACCTTCTTAAAGAAATCAATAATATAAAGGTAAATATCAAATCTTTAGCAAATCAACTAAAGGAATTGAGCAGCAGGAAAAAAGAGATGAAATCCCTTGAAACAGAGAGAATAACTAGATTTCACGAGCTTTTGACCAAATATTGGGGGTTGAAACATTATTACGATGAGGTCATAAAAATATTCTCAGAAGGGAAGAGCGAAATAATGGGTGGGATTGGTTTCAGATCAACTGTTTATTTTGATATGGAGAGCTTTGTCGAACTCGGTTCTGATATTCTTGACCTGAGGAGAAAGATCAACGTAGATGATATAGAAGCGGATGCGAAGGAATTGGGAACAGTAATCAAGGAGCACAACTCCGAGAAGTTTTTGGAGAAACTCGAACAATTTTTCCAGAGAATATCCAAAAGGAAGGAACTCCTAAAGCAAACAAGAACCAATGGTGATTTTTATGAATGGATTTTTGGTGACTACTTTTCTCTGAGCACAGAGATCTTCTTCAATGGGATTCCAATGGACAAGCTTTCGATGGGACAGAAAGGAACGGTCTTGCTAAAGCTATTCTTGGCAGAAGGAGATTATCCGTTGATTATAGATCAGCCAGAGGAAAATCTAGATAATAAGTTTATCTATGCCGAGCTTGTTGGGGCATTCAGAAAGGCCAAGAAAGAGAGACAGATTATAATTGCTACAAACAATGCTAATCTTATTGTCAATACTGATGCTGAACAGATAATTGTTGCTGAATTTGAGGATAATAAAATCTCCTATAAGTTGGGTTCATTGGAGAATTTAGAAACACGCAAAGATATTATACCAATCCTAGAGGGAAGCAAGAAAGCATTCAGGGAAAGGGAAAGGAAATATGGAATCCAGATCTCAGCAGGAAGGGATGAGGAGTAATAACATTCACAGAAAGGAATTTTGGAGGAGATAAATGTCGAAGATTAAAACACTGCTTGTCACAGGTGCAAATAACCATGACTGGACTAGATCCGCGCCGTTTTGCAGGGATTTACTGGAAAAAAGCGGCAAATTTTCAGTTACTCTGACTGAAGACCCATCAGCCATACTTGAGGACGCTGAAGGGCTGAAGGATTATGATCTGATTTTCTCAGATTACAATGGTCCGGATTGGAGTGAAGCTGCTAAGGCAAACTTTGAGACCGCCATTCGGAACGGGACCGGGCTTTTTATCCTCCACGCTGCCGACAATGCCTTCCGCGGGTGGGTTGAGTATGAGAAAATGGTAGCCCTCTTGTGGCGCAAAGGAACAGGGCACGGTAGATTCCACCAATTCAAAGTCGCTATAGTGAATCACGATCATCCCATCACAAAGGGCATACCAGATTTTCTCCAATGGGATGAGCTTTATCACAGGCTGGTTCACATGCACGATGTGCCATACAACGTTCTGGCAACAGCGTATTCCGATCCGGACACTGGCGGAACAGGCAGGCATGAACCTATGATGGTCACCACTCAGTATGGTCAGGGACGCGTTTACCACCACGTACTCGGTCATATCTGGAAGGGGCAGGAGGAGATGCAAGCCTTTGAGTGCGAGGAATTTCAGAAAACCCTGATTCGCGGGTGCGAATGGGCTGTTACTGGAAAAGTCTCAGAATAGCAACTGTTTCAGGCAGAAATGATACTGTAGGGACAGACCTGTGTGTCTGTTCTGGTATTCAGACACAGTGAATATTATGGATATATTCGTAGAACATGCCGCTGGCTTGTTTACCAACGGGCTGGCAGCCTCGTTCTACTAATCGCCTGTTCATAAAAATCTAGTGTGTCTGAGTACTAGCGTGCCGTTATCACAGTGAAGGCGCACACACAGGTGCGCCTCTACATCTTGAGGATCACAGGTTTTATCATGTTTAGAGAACCGCAAGTGCCGAAGATATTAGTGGTGGATGACCTACCCTCAAACATCAGAATACTGGAAATAAATCTGAAAGCCGAGGGGTATCAGGTTGTATTAGCTTATAATGGACAGGAGGCTCTGGACAAAGTCGAGTCAGAAAGCCCTGATCTGGTATTGCTGGACGTTATGATGCCCGGGATGGATGGCTACGAAGTGTGCAGGAGACTGCGTAAGGACAGAAGTCCCATGGAACTTCCTATCATCATGGTGACAGCTCACCAAAGGGCGGAAGATAAGATGCTGGAAGCGGTGGATGCTGGCGCCGATGATTTCATAGAGAAGCCTGTTCAGAGATATGAGCTTCTGGCTCGGGTACGGTCGATTCTCCGAGTGAGAAGACTTCATGACGAGCTTGCCGAAGCTAACAGGCAGTTGAAAGATGAATTGGCTCTGGCAAGGAAAGTTCAGCATTCCTTTCTGCCGCAGGAATATCCTGACATCCCCAGTTTACAGTTTTCTCATAAATATATCCCAACCTTTGCAGTAGGTGGCGATTTCTTCGACATTCAGGAGCGTTCCAAGGGTGTGGTGGAGATATTCATCTCAGATGTTATGGGACATGGGCCGCAGGCAGCGATGATCACTGGTGTCATCAAGGCTCTGCTTATGAACCTCAGTTCCCGTTTGGCTGGTCCTGGCTACCTGCTTTCCCAGATGAACGAGCGATTTCATAGTCTCATGGAGTCTGGCGGTTTACATACATTTGTAACCGCTTTCTGCATGACCATTGATGCTGCCAATGGCACCTATGAATACGCAAGCGCTGGGCATCCTGCGCCTTTCCTCACTCAGGACGCGCATTCGAAGATTAAGGAATTAACGAGTGAAAATGAACCTGCGCTGGGAATGATGCAGGGTACTTCATACGAAAATTGTGAGGGGGAATTGGAAAGCGGTGACATGCTGTTCTTCTTCACCGACGGACTGCAGGAATTGATGAGCCGGGATCGCGTGCAGTTTGGCGCGGCTGAACTCCAGAATGCTATTCTGCATAACATGCACCTGTCGCCGCATACCTTTGTAGAAGCAATAATGTCCGCCGCAGACGCCTTCTGCGACGGCCTTGATAGCCCCGATGATATAACTCTTCTGGCAGTCAGTTACCAGCCGCAGTAAGCACAGGTTGACACCCAAAACGTATTGAGGTATTTAAGAAAGTACTATGCAAAATGAGATAGGAAAAAAAGGCGGGGTAACGCCCCGCGCTGTATTGATAGGTTTCGCGTTTGTGCCCATCAACGTTTATCTGGTCGTACAATGGGAAACTGTCTGGGGTACGCAATATCCCACCACAATGGGAATATTTTTCAGCGCGATCTTCTGCCTTTTCCTCGTAACCGCGCTCAATCTTTTGCTCAGAAAGTATACTCCGAAGCGGGCGCTAACTCAGGGCGAGCTGCTGACCATCTACGTGGTACTGATAACGGCCATAACCGTCAGCGGACACGATTTCACTCAGGGGCTATTTTGCTCCGTGGCGACCGTCGCCTGGTATGCAACCCCGGAGAACGAGTGGGCATCTATCTTCTCCAGGCATATACCACAGTGGCTTACCATGAGTGACGAAAGTGTCCTCCGTGGGTTTTTCGAGGGAGAATCCACTTTGTATACTTCCAAACATATCATGGGCTGGCTTAAGCCTATGATATGGTGGACGGTTTTCCTTTCTGTCATGGCTATTACCACCATTTTCGTAAACGTTATCATCAGGAAACAGTGGATCCAGAGGGAGAAGCTAACCTATCCACTTGTGCAACTGCCTTTTGAGATGACCCGTGAGGATTCCGGGAAGACGTTTTTCAGTAACAGGCTGCTCTGGATTGGGTTCGGGATCGCCGCCGGGATCGACGTACTGAACGGGTTAAACTACCTCTACCGGGTTGTTCCCGCAATTCCGCTTAGATACGATCTGGGAAGCCAGATTGTGGATAAACCGTGGAATGCGATGGGCACTTTCCTTATTCAGATCAACCCTTACGCTATCGGCCTGGCATTTGCCATTCCGCTGGATTTGCAGTTTTCGTGCTGGTTTTTGTTCTTTGTATGGAAAGCTCAGCGGGTTATAGGAAGCGCGATAGGTGTGAACCTGCCCGGGTATCCATTTGAGGATCAGCAGATACTGGGAGCGTATCTGGGTATAGCCGCTGTCGCTATCTGGATAGGTCGGAGGCCGCTGTGGCAGGTCTTGAAAAAGATCATCGGACTCACATCTGACGCAGATGACTCCCAGGAACCTATGAAATATCGAACGGCTTTTCTGGGAACACTCCTGGGGATAATTTTTCTGGTGGCATTCTCCTATGAGGCGGGGATGTCTATCTGGGTTGCGATTTTTTTCTTCCTGATATACTTCACCATCATATTCGCCTTTACCCGGATGAGGGCAGAATTGGGGCCGCCATTGCAGGGCATTCATTATGCTGGCCCGCTTCAACTGATGGTCGCGGTTGTGGGAAGTCGAAGGATCTCATCACAAACATTTACCGCAGCAGCTCCTTACTGGCCGTTGACCAAAGAGATCAGAAATACCCCTACGCCATTCCAGCTTGAGAGCTTCAAACTCGCCGATCGAGCTAATATGGATACCAAAAGGCTCTGGAAAGTTATAGCACTGACAACCGTTATCGGAATTTTCCTCACCTTCTGGGCTTTTCTGCAACTCAATTATAAATGGGGTGGTGTAGGCGCATGGCGCGGCGTTTCGGCGTATAATACTATGGAGCGATGGATCGTCAGCCCTGCGGAACCAGACTCGAAATTTCTAACCGCAGTGGGGATCGGGTTCATATTCGTCATTATAAATACCATGATGCGGCTGCGGTTTCTCTGGTGGAATCTGCATCCGCTGGGCTACCCGCTGGCAGGATACTACCACTTTGACAGGCTGTGGTTCCCGTTCTTCCTCAGTTGGCTGGCTAAGTGGATAATCCTCAAATACGGCGGGATAAAGCTGTATCGTAAGGCGTTTCCGCTGTTTATGGGGCTGGTTTTGGGCGAGTTCATCATAGGAAGTATATGGGGAATACTGGGACTGCTTACCGGTAAGCCTACCTATGCCTTTAAAGGCTGGTAGTGGTTTGACCAAAATAGTTGTTGGCGCGCAGAAACGATGGGAAGTATGAATGTTGGGTCAAGTTACTATAACGAACCAAAGGTCTCAACTAAAGCCGATCCATTGTATTTAGTGAATTGAGTTAAGAAGATATGACCCAACCTACAGAAGCTCTCCCATCACTTTTGTGCGCTAACAAATAGTTTCTGGGCTTACAACTGTATTCTTGATCACCCCCATCCTAGCCTTCCCCCGTCAAGGTGGAAGGGATTCGGACTTGGCCAAGAGTATCCGTTTCTCATTTAGAAGGCAGTGGTCAGGAGAGCCGCCAGTTCCTTCACCCTTGACGGGGGAAGGCTAGGATGGGGGTGATCTGAAACCTGAATAACCTATTCGACAAAAGCAGTGATCTGCAGAAAAGCATCTACTCCCTGCGAAGCATATTTTGTACTACAATGGCGCTTTTGGAGAATATCTTTTCCCGCTTGACGTAAACGGCGTGACAGCGATATTCACAGAGGCCACAGCCAACACAGGCATCACGATCAATAAACGGCGCCTCAATGCGACTCATCTCTAAACGTGTTTTGAGCCACTCGAATTCCATTTCAGATAAACCCTCTGGCGCAATATCTCCTATGTCCAACTCAATCGGCTGCATTTTAATGGCATTATACCCGGCGGCTCTGCACTCCTCGAAGCAGATCCGACAATCCCGCTCTCCGCTATGAGGCAGGCAGGTTACTGTGTTGACCACTGCCAGACCCATATATGTTTTTCGTTTCTCGTTGATAGACAAAGGCCGGATCGCTCCGGTGGGGCATACCTGCGTACAGAAATTACAGTCCTGATGACAACCTGCCCGAACTGGAACGGCAACCGGCGTCCATATTGCCTCCAATCCAGCCTCAAGCCCCGCAGGATGCAATACCGGCCCTGGACAGACCTTAATGCACTCACCACAGCGTATGCACAGGTCAAGGAACTGAGATTCCGGGACACTTCCCGGCGGTCGCAGCGGGTTCAGTTTGGGGCGAAAAGCATCCGCCAATCCTGTCCGTATCCCTGTCGCTGTGGCAACGCCAACCGCTGCCGACAGAATAAAGCCGCGACGGGAAACTCCACGCTCTACAATAGGTGGACTGCTTACTTCCTTCAGATTATCATTATCCCAACGCCAGACAAACTTGATAGAGTGCGTCGGGCAGGCTCCTCCACAGGTCTGGCAGAAGGTGCAGTTCATCGCCCGCGTGGTGAAATCTTCTTTGATGGCATCAAAGGGGCAGAACTCCGCACATTTACCACAGTTAATGCAGGAATCCTCTACCTTCCGTTCCCTGAGCCGGAAGACGTTAAACAGAGAAAACATCGCTCCACTTGGACAAAGATAGCGGCACCAGAATCGCTTACCCAGCAGCCCGACGAGAAAAACCATCGCAAACAGCCCAAGCGATAGGTAGAGAGTCCAGTGTGCCGGCCCTACCATACTCCAGCTTTTCATCAAACCCAATTGAAGTCGACCGCCCGTAAACAGCAGCCCTCTGGTCAACACAGGTATGGCGGACACATATCCTGCCAGAAGAACACCACAGAGCGAAGCTGTGAGCGTTGCCACCAGCAGGAAGTATTTCAGATACACCCATCCGCCAGATCGCCTGGGGTGAAATCGGGTAATACGTCTGCCAATCAGCCAATCGAAGCCATCAATGAGAGTTCCCATAGGACAAACGTAACTGCAAAACCCTCTTGGGAACATGAGACATACCAGAAAAATGCCTCCCGCCCCAAGTAAAGCAATACTCAGGAATCTAGCCGCGATGGAGGTCGCTATACCCACCAGCGGGTCGATCCAGAGGAAAAACTCCACAGGAAGCCATTCTTTGTCCGAGAAAGTTGTTTCCGAAAACACCTTAGCATACGGCCAGGCCACGTAGAAAAAGAGATACAAAAACAGCGACAAAAATAGAGCCTGGAGTATACGACGCACCGGGGAGTAACGCCATGTCAGACCAAATTTCCGCCGCTTCTTCACTTGAGTCCGCCTTTCTTCAGCGCCTTAAGTGTCCCATCCAGAATAGCCTGGTAGGTGACTGTCGCGCCTGTGATACCGTCAACTTTCAGGCTTTGCTGTTCTATTATTCGCTGCGGAATAATGGTGGTTGCGCCCTGGTCGATCTTTTCCTTGTGTTTGAGCTGAATATCGACAATCCTACTATCTCTTATGGTCACTGTAACTATTAGATCCTCTCCTGCGTATCCCAGCGATTTACCCGTGTAGACGCCGTCCCGCAACTGACCTGACTCAATTGCCTGATATGCCATAAGGTTCAGTTTGGACTGGATTTTATCAGCCTGTCTGTAAAGAAGATGACGACCATACGGTTGTGTCGAGGTGGGATAGAGTTCCATAGCCTTCTGATAGTGTTGTTTGGCTTTATCAATATCTCCCATCTCGGAATAAATGTCACCCATATTGTCGTGAATATCGGCCTGCCTTGCGATCTGCCAGGGCGGGTCCGGTAATCGCTGCATAGCTGTGTCCAGTGTTTGGAGAGCTTTCTCATACTTCCCGAAGTGTCTATAGCAGGCGGCGAGAGAAGAATATTCGTGGGTAGATCCTTTGGGCTTGGATTCAACACGTTTCTCGTATTCCTGAAGCGCCCACGCATATTCGCCACCCATGAAGAGATACATGGGATACTCATGACCGTTTCCGATGTCCTTCTTCTGGAGATACAGGTAGGTGAGTTTCATAGCTTCGCGATATTTCCCGTCGCCAAGCAGTCGTCGAACCTCCAGCCGCGCTTCTTCCCACGGATGTTCAGTATCATAGTGCACCTCAACTGATGCGAACCAATCCGGTGGAACTTTGAGCTTCGCAAGCTCCTCTTCCAGTGAAGGCTTCGTGTTTTCAGTGACAGCATAATTAGTGACTGTGAGCAAACAGGGGATCATGATCGCCAGAATAAGTAAAATTCGCATAATTCGGATTTCGCTCCTCAATGTCTTTCTTACAGATGTATAACTATCATGCTACTATCCGCCATTAGCGCGGCATAATGAGCAAGTAAAATGGTGGCATGGCTACCGGATTGAAACATTATAGAGTTGTCAGACGAAAAAGTCAAGAAGCGATTTTTGATCTTTAATATTTGATAGATCAAAGTTTTTCTGCTATGATTATGGCAATAGACATTATTGGAAATAACACGATAATACAAATTCTATAAATCATTAACTTTTATGCCGGGACTGGATTCCAGCCTTCGCTGGAATGACATTGCGCGGATCTGTCATTCCAGCGAAGGCTGGAATCCAGACTAAGCAATCTATTATTTCCAATAATGTCTAATGATATCCGATCAACCAGATCCCTACTAAAGGAGATTATGATGGAAGCTGATCTCGCAGTAATCAATGCCAATATAATCACAGTAGATCAGAAGATGCCCCGAGCAGAAGCGCTGATGGCAAAGGGGAATTTCTTTGCTCTCGTAGGAAGGAATGACGAGGTAAAACCCTTTATCGGAAAGAAAACTGAGGTGTTGGATCTGAAAGGGAAGACGGTATTGCCCGGCTTCATAGACGCGCATACTCATGTGCTTTCCAGTGGAGTCCTGCACGTTACTACTGTGGATTGCAGCCTGAATTCAATTACCGGGATAAAGAATGCCCTCCGGGAACGAGCGTCAATAACGCCAGAAGGAGAATGGGTACAGGGATTTAAATACGATGACACAAAGGCCGTCGAGGGAAGAAAAATCAATCGACAAGACCTGGATGAGGTTTCCTCAGATCATCCCATCTTCCTGATGCACAGGGGACTTCACACCTTCTTCCTTAACAGTAGGGCTTTGGGACTGGCAGGCATCCGGGAAGGCTCCACCTCGCCAGCAGGAGGCAAATATGATACTGATCCCACTACCGGAAGACTCAATGGAGTTATCCACGAACGCGCCGCCAATTACATAACCCAGAATCTTCTCCCCGAGATCGACCGTGCAAAGAGGCTTGAGGGACTTAAATTTATCTCCAGAATGTTCAATAGTTCGGGGATTACCAGCGTTCACGATGCTATGGTGGGAAGCGAAGCCCTGTCAACCTATCAGGATTACCTTCAGAGCGGAGAACTCAATCTAAGGGTGTATGCTCTTGTGGGATATGAGTGCTTCAAGCATCTATCCGCTTGCGGAATAAAGACGGGATTTGGGGACCAGATGCTCCGCATCGGAGGGATAAAATTGGTTGCAGATGGCGCGATATCAGGACGTACTGCCTATCTATCCCAGCCATACGAGGGAAGCGCAGATGATCGGGGAATACTGGCAATGGAACCTGAGGAACTTGAGGAGAAAGTATCCGCTATACACCAAGCCGGTTTCCAGTCTTGCGTCCATGCCAACGGTGATTCGGTAATCGAGATGGTACTCTCCGCCTATGAGAAGGCTATGGAATCCTCGCCAAGAGAGAACTGCCGCCACCGTATAGAACACTGTACGGTCATAACCCCTGCCATCCTTGAGCGACTGAGAAAACTGGGCTGTGTGGTAACTCCTTTCTGCACGTATATCTATCATCACGGAGATAAAATGAGGTTCTATGGAGAGGATAGAGTCTCTATGATGTTTGCTCATCGCTCATTTCTGGATAATGGAGTAATTTCCACTGGAGCGACTGACTATTCCCCAGGGCCTTATCAGCCGCTTCTGGCAATTCAGAGCATGGTCACCAGAACTGACATGAATGGAAATGTCTGGGGAGCTAACCAGAGAGTGTCGATAGAGGAAGCCATCAGGATATATACGCTTCACGGAGCGTACGCGTCCTTTGAGGAGGATATAAAAGGCTCAATCTCTGAGGGCAAACTTGCTGACTTCGTTGTTCTGGCAGATGATCCTGCCAGTGTAGATACTGGGACGATAAAAGATATTCCTGTGGAGTATACCATCATAGGGGGAAAGATCGTCTTTCAGATTTGAGGAGAATTATAATATCCGAAGCAACTTTTCTATTGACACAAAACTGAAAATAGATTAGATTTATTGCTTGAGGGTAGCCAAAGATAGCAGTGTATTTGGAAGACTCACAGACTTAACTCGGGGTGGTAAGGAGGATTTCATGAGCCAGAAAATAAGCAAAGAGAAAATAGGCGAAGATATCTATAGGAACACGGAATCTGAATTGAGAGCCGCCGGAATCGATGTTGATTACTATAAACAGCGCATACCGCCGGAGCAATTCCGTCGGTTAATGGAGTTTCTCAGTTACTCTGCGCCTGGAAACTTTGATCCAGAGGAGTTTTTCTATCCAGAGGATTTGTGATGCCAATACATGTAGTAAAATACACCAGCGGTATAACTGTGAATTCTCCTGTGTATCTTGACTCTAATTTTCTGATATCTTGTCTGATAACAACACGCTCCAAATGTATTGCAGCAAAGCTCCTCTTATCCGAACTATTGGCTCAACAAGTGGAGATCTACATTTCTACTCTTGTGATAGATGAGGTATGGTGGGGATTGCTCGGAGAGTGGTATTATGCCGATACCAATACCGTAATCACGGCTAAAAAGGTGAAGAGAACGCCAAGTATTCTGAGCAGATACCATACCCGTTTGCAGGGAATTACGTCTAGCATGTTGAGTTGGGGAAACACTACATTTTTGCCAACCAATGTCATAAATGCAAGCAATACTATACAGCATGCTTTGGACTTCCTAACGCAGCAGAATATCCAGCCGAGAGATTCCTTCCACCTGGCTCTCGCTACGCTTTCGAATGCCGCAGGATTTGTCACATCCGATTCGGATTTTGATAATATCACTCTACCCAAAACAAATTTGACCATATATAAGTATTGAATATTTGAGGAGGTATGCGGCGGCACTTACTATCTATCAGAGCCAGTTGTCTTCGTGAGTGCTAGTCAAACAGCCGATAGGCGGGACATTCCTGTCCCGCTCCTGAGGTTTCAGATTTTGTTACCACGCTTAAGTCGAAAGAGCCATAAATTTCACCGGAAACGAGGTTTCATAATGACGAACAGAGACAGAATACTGGCGGTAATAGAGGGAAGAAAACCGGACAGAATCCCCTGGTTTCCCCGGTTGCTGTTGTGGTACAATTTTCATAAAAGCTCTGGCACTCTCCCGGACAAATATCGCGATTGGGAACTGCGCGATATAGAGCGGGATCTGGGCATGGGCACACCAGCCAGAAATGCCACAATTTTCTCGACCAGGACGGAGAACGTGGAAACGAAGACTCACAGGAGCGGAGATGAGATATTCACGGAATATATAACGCCAGTGGGCACAGTCTCCACCAAACATATAGTCGTCGAGAAGCTGCATAGAGCGGGAATGAGTTCCTACCAGATGGAGCACCTTATTAAGCGCCCGGAAGATTATGGCGTGGTGGAGTATATCATCGAACATACGAAACTAACCCCGACGTATGATCAATATATAGCGTATGACCGGGACATCGGTGAGGACGGGCTTCCTATGGTGGCACTGGGCGCATGTCCCATGCACAAGATCATGCGCGAGTATCTGGGCTATGAGAAATCCATCTTTGAAATGGTAGATCATCCCGATAGGATTGAGCGCCTGCTGAGAGTTATCACTGATCATGATAAGGAAATGCAGAAGATCGCTGTCCAATCACCAGCGAAAATGATACTGCATGGGGAGCATTTCGACTCCATGATAACGCCGCCGCCGCTCTTCGCGGAATATTTCAAGCCATACTTTCAGGAGTTCGCTGAACTGCTCCATTCAAAGGATAAGATACTGGTATGCCACGCGGATGCTGACTCCAGCCAACTGCTGGATCTAATCCGTGAATCAGGCTTTGATATGGCGGAGGTCTTTACGACCGATCCTATGGTACCATGCACATTAGAGCAGGCAAAGGAAGCCTGGGGCAATGACGTTATCATCTGGGGCGGGATTCCATCGGTGATCCTCTGCGAGCCGGTCAGCGATGAAACATTTGAGGCCTTTATGGCTGACCTGTTTGAGACTATATCTCTCGACGATAGATTTATCCTGGGTGTCGCGGATAACGTTATGCCTGAAACGAAGTTCGATAGGATCGTAAGAATAAGCGAGATGCTGGATGCTTGATACTGGATGCTGGATACTTGATACTGGATACTTGATGAAGGAGGATAATCTGAAATGGCAAAACTAGCGATTAACGGTGGCGAAAAGACTATTACACGCCGTCTTGGTAAAAGATGGCCTGTACAGGATGAAGAGGAGAAAAAGGCGTTACTTGATGTGATTAGCAGTGGACGCTGGTGGGCTGGCGGCGAAGGCTCCAAAGTATGGGAGTTCGAGGATACCTTTGCGAAATATCAGGACGCAAAATACGGAATAACCACCAGCTCCGGAACTCAGGCTCTAATATGCGCTCTCAAGGCGGCAGGCGTGGAGCCTTGCGACGAAGTTTTGGTTCCTTCCCTGAGTTTCTTTGCCTCAGCCACTTGCGTATTGTTTGTCAACGCTATCCCGGTCTTCGTTGACGTAGATCCTGAATCATATTGCCCCAGCGCGGAATCAATGGAAGCTGCTATTACCGACAGAACGCGCGCTGCCGTTATTGTGCATAATGGCGGCTATCCTGCGGATATGGATGCCATAATGGAAGTGTCCAGAAGGCATAATCTGCCAATAATAGAGGACTGCGCTCACGCGCACGGCTCCGAATGGAAGGGCACGCGAATAGGCGCTATCGGTCATCTTGGCGCATTCAGCGTCATGGCAGGCAAAACTCTCGCCGGCGGTGAAGGCGGGATAATACTGACCAATCACGAGGAACTGAGACAAAAGATATACGCATATATGGATCTGGGACGCTGGACGGCGCGGACTGACAAATCAATCCGTTTGGCTTTTACCTCCAATTTTCGTATGCCTGAGTGGACTGCGGCAGTTCTACTGAAGCAGATGACCAGGCTGGATGATCAGATCGAGACTCGTGAGCGGAATTTCACATATCTGGCAGAGGGATTGAAAGAGATCGACGGTGTTGAGCCTTTTGATCGCGATCCTCGCGTCACCCGCTGGAGCATATACTATTGGAATTTCAAATACAAACAGGACGAGTTCGACGGCATTCCGCGAGATAAATTCCTGAAAGCCGTCAATGCAGAGGGAGCGCCTCTCGGCGTTGGCGCGCATGGCATGCCTATATATCAGAATGCACTGTTTCAGGCGATGACTGGCGATAGCACATGGCCTATAAAGTGCCCATCATGCGAGATAGATTACACTAAGGTTCACTGCCCAGAGGCGGAGCGAATATATCAGACGGAAGCTCTGAATATCCCCCAGGCGAATTTCCTGGGCGACAGGGAAGATATGGATCTGATTCTGGAGGCCATACGAAAGGTGCGGGCAAACACTGACGAGTTTATGTGATGATACTCCCTTATGGGGGGGATCTCCAGCGACAGAGCGCTGGAGACGGAGAAGAGATGCTACCATTCTCACCCCCCTCGTATAATATCGGTAAAGAGGGATGTAAACTTTAGTTCTACAAAGGAAAAGGAATGAGAAAGCATATATCCTATGCCATAGTATTCGCGTGTATACTGGCCTTCTTTTCTGAAAGCTACGCTGCGGATGAAGCGTCAATTATAAATGAACGAGGTGAAGATGTGGGAAGCGATGCGGGGAAGCTCACGATGGGGCTAGTCCAGATGGCGCTGGAAGGGACGTTGTCAGGGAATCGGGACAAAATCGTCCAGTTCATTCAGGATGCCAAATCCAGGGGATGTCGGCTGGTGGTCTTCCCGGAAGGTGCGCTGTTTTCACCGCCGGACACCACGAAGGCAGACATTGAGTCAGCCATCGCCGTGATCCGGGAATCTGCCAGGGAAAATGGGATTTACGTTATCCTGAACATGCTGTATAAAAAGACAGAAGAGGAAAAGCTGTTCTACTCGCTGCTGGTGATAGGTCCTGACGGTGATGTGATCCAGACGTATCATAAAAATCCCAGCGACGCGGCTCCGGGCATCTTTTTCATTGACGATATACCTTGCAGCGCCATGATTTGTTCCGACCGCTGGAGCCGGGAGATCGAGGAGCTGCCGGTGATGCAGGGATCGAAGATACTGTTTGAGTGCTCCAACAATTACGCAATTGAGTGGGTGCCGGATTTAAGCTGGTTTTGGTATGTGCCGCGTGCTTTGCGGAACGGAGTCTATGCTGTTTTTGTGAATACCGCGAAAAATCCAGACTTTGAGAAGTTCGAGCACCTCAACGCTGGTCATGGGCACACCGCGGTTATTGCGCCCGATGGGAGTCTGGTGGATTCTCTCGGCGAGGAGCCAGATCAACTATTAGTCACAAGTATAGATATATCGAAAGCCACAGCAGAAGAAGCTACAGAACGACGCAATCATCCTGTATTCAAGCCGTTCTGGGACGTTGGGATGAAAATTCTGGATGGTGGCTCTGTGGATGTCTCGCCAGTTGAGGTCTATCAATCTCCAGAAGTGGATGTCAAGATCGCCGCTGCCCAGTTGGCCTGCTCTCGGAGCGTGGCTGATAATGTGGAGCGGATGAAACGGATGATTCGGGAAGCTAAATCGAATGATGCTGACGTGGTTGTGTTTCCAGAGCTTGCAGTGACGGGAGCCGGGGAGGATGATATTTCAGATGCGGATCAGGAAATGCTGGAGGCGGCGCTGAATGAGTTACAGGAAGCTGCCAGAACACAAGGGATCTATGTGATCTTCGGTATGCCCTATCTCAAAGGTGGAAGGCGACAGAACTGCGCCTTTGTCTTGAATCCCGAAGGTGAAGTTCTAACGCGCTATGCTCAGGTAGTGGTGGATGACACGAATCTCTTCGAGCCGGGATCGAACATGCAGTCCATGTGGTTTCGATTAAAAGGTGTCCCTTCTGTTGTGACGGTGGGTCACCGCGAAGCGTTATGGAATGAGATAGCAGAGCTGGCAGCCGTGCGCGGCGCTCAGATGCACTTCAACATCTGTTACGACCGCGATGCCAGTCCTGAAAGCACATTGCTCCGCAAGCAGATATGGGTTAGTATGGCTTCATTCCAAACGTTCACCGCTACAGTGAACGCCGGTTCTCCGGCCAATGGCGGAAGCGTTATATGGGAGGATTTTCGCAAACAACGCGGAACTGGTACATATCCATACTGCGCTGTTCCTCTGGCACAAGCGGGAACTGGCGAGGAAATCATCTACGCAAGGCAGACTGTCAGATCAAAAAACCCTCAGTCCAGAGTTATGACGAGCAAATGGAACAAGCGGCAAATGAAAGATTGGTACGAAATGGGCGCGCAGGTTATCTGCGGCGATGAATGGAATACACCAATTGTTGGAGGCCAAGGAATGAGAGTTGAGCGCTGGGATACCTGCGAAATCTCACTTACTGCATCAAAGACTTACGGAAACCCCTTTCAGGACGTGGAACTTACGGGAACATTCATACACAAACAAAGCGGTGAAACCATTACTGTAAACGGGTTCTACGACGGCGGGTCGACGTGGCGCATCCGGTTTATGCCCACTGAGTTAGGCGTATGGGATTACGTCACAAAATCAACAGATGCTGGGTTGGATGGCGAAAGCGGCGAGATCACCTGTACCAAGCCTGTGCAACCCTATCTGCATGGGCCTCTCCAGGCAAAAGGTCATCATTTCTTCCATGTGGATGGAACTCCCCGGTTTCTGATCAGCACCAGAATGTCATGTCCCTATGCGTCTCCTGAAGTGTGGAAACACATGATCGATTTTCTGAAGGAGCACAATATCAACCGGGTATTTTTCATTATGGGCGGCATCAGTGGCACTGTCAAGGAACTCTATGGCGATGGGCTGGATTTTTCGAGATATAATGTGGAAAAGTTCCAATCCATTGATGCCTTCATTGATGCGATGCGGCGCGCCGATATTCTGGCTTCTCCCTATTTCTACTATTTCAACGACAGGGATCAGCGCAAAATGACGCCGGAGCAGGACAAATCCTACATCCGCTATGGGATGGCACGGTTTGGCGCTTATGCTAACGTGATGCCGGTGTTGTCCAACGAAGTGGATCAAAAATTTACAGAGAGAAAAGGGCAGTATGATCTGGCCAGCCACGACTGGGGCAACGAGATGGGAAGCTATATGAAGGAATTGTCAGTATTTGGAGCGCCGGTAGCTGTCCATAACCCGATGGAAACCGATGAAGCCATAAACCCGGGTTTCTACACACTTCTCAAGGACTGGCCTTTCCCGTGGACAGATTTTATGCTGCGGCAGGCTCAGATAGCTGCGCTGAGTACCGCGCCGGAACTCAGCGATGATATACCGGAACAGAAAGCCCCCATTTACAATGTCAGGGGATATTCACGGCACAATCAGCTTTTCATCGATCTGCGTCGGTTCGGTATACCCATGATCAACGAGGAACCCGGCTATGAGATGTATGGACACAGCGCAACCCCGCAAAGAGATAAGATAAACCTCAGACCCTGGAATTCGCAAACGCCTGATACACTGGTTCCGACATTCTGGACAGCAGTTGCCGCCGGTGGATACGTCATGTGGGGACATTATTCCACCTATGAGATGGATGATCCGCTTCCGGGCATGAAGAAATCGCCAACGCCTGGATACCTGAAGATCCTCCACGACTTCGTCACTGCCCTACCATACTGGGAAATGGTACCAGCAAATGAGCTTGTCTCTCCCAACGAAGTAGAGGTAGAAGGAAAGCCCTACCGCATGAACTTCTGTCTTGCAAAGCCTGGTGAAATATACTTGATTTTCTCGCTGAATGGTGGTAATCTAACAGTAGACCTCGCTTCTGGAAGCAGTTATAAGGCGATCCAGATGGATCCCAGAACAGGAGAGAAGACTGATCTGGGAGTGATAGACAGTGGAAAACAAGCGATTTCTCTTTCAGGCAAAGAGCAGGTTCTTCTCTTGAAGTCGGATTGATAATGCAGTTCATTTGGGGCAGCAATATCTTGGTAGGGGTGGGTAAATGGCTTTTGACTGAAAAGTCAAAAGCCATTTACCCACCCCTACAACAACATGAGAATAATTCTGGCCAGGTACTTAGAAACGTGTTTGTTGGAAGCTTGTAACATTAGATTCAGTTTGGCAAAGCCAAATACCATTATAGGAGGAGAAATCCAAAGTGAAAAATAGTATCTGTATAATTATCATAACCTGTTTGATCTGCCTGGGATTTGGGGCATTTGCAGATCAGGCCATCTATGTGAAAGTCTCAGATTTCGACCCGGATTCGAGCGCGTTTGATGTGGACGTTGCGGGGAACAGATGGGTGGAAACTGATCAGGAGGGCGCTCTCTTCGGTACCGTTTACGGGGCACCCGGCGACGACAATAAAGATGCAGCGGGTCCACATCTTGTCATCAAACTTCCAGAACAGGTGGGTGCGGGTGAGTCCACGGACGATGGGAAAACATGGATCGCATGGGCAAGAATGTATGAGCCAGGCTCTCTGGTAACCGGGAATCTGAACAATTCCATGTTCCTCAGAATGAGTCCTGATGCCAACAACTGGACACCGGCAGCCCGCGGCACCAATGCTCTGTTGTGGAACGATGTGGCAGGATCTAAGAATACTCTACTGTTTCCAGATTGCATCAACGGTGTGGATGGCATCTTAACCGATGTGGGAGATACATTGCCGTGGTGGTGGCAGAATCACAGGGCGACCATAGATGTGCCTCGTGGTCCCGATAGCAGTACGGATCCCTCGCTGGAAGTGGGTGATAACTACGTGGAACTCATCCCGCGTGAGTCGAGCGCTGAGCTTTATCCTCGGATTGAGATCATCTGCTTCCGGAACGATGGCGCACAGCCTTCTGATACGGAAGCATTAGCACAATTGGGATCTGCAAGTGTCGAGCCAGCAGAAAAACTGATGGATACCTGGGGACGTATAAAATCCACGTATTGATAAGTAACGGTTATCCGGCCTCACTAGAGGTACGAAAGATTTACCGGATAATCCCTGATGCCCACTCCGCTGAACACCAGCTTGTGCAAGTTGTGGATGAGTCAGGTGAAGACTACCTGTATCCCGCAGACTATTTCATTCCCATTGAGTTGCCGCAGGATTTGGTCGAAGTCTTATCTGTGACAGATTAGCTTGACAATGCTAAATTAACGTGAGTTCGGTATAAGAGTGCTTGTCATTCCAGCGAAGGCTGGAATCCAGAAAAAGGCATTCTTCTGGTAGACTGGATTCCAGCCTTCGCTGGAATGACAAATCCTCTAGAGGCAGTTCTGAAAAAGCTGTTATGGTATTCTCACAACAAACTTCATGCCTTCCCTGAACCAATCCCGGAGAATGGTCTCTTCTCTGGCGGTTCGCCTGGCCTGCCCGCCGCCGGCTTTCGATAGATCCAGTTCGGACGTGACGATCACCTCCGTGAAGAATCCTGTTTCCACGAGGACGTTGCCGTCGGGATGGACGATCTTCGAGTTGCCGTGGGATGATCCTGGACGCTTTATGTTTTCCTTATCCGCCGGGGCATTAGCCATGACGAGATAGATGCCGTTCTCGGTGGCTCTGGAAATGGGCATGGCGCGATAGGCGGACAGCTTGTATTCCGATGTCAGTCCGGATTCGCATGAGCAGAAGAAGCATATCTGCGCTCCCAGCGCGGCAGGGAGTTTCACCAGTTCCGGGTATCTCACGTCGTGGCATATTATGAAGCAGCAGTCAACGCCGGCGAGGTTCACTATGGGCAGCGGCCCGCGATTGTTAATGCACCATTTTTCGCCGGCCAGGAATGTCTTGCCATAGCGTGCTTTCAGCGTGCCGTCCCGGTCGAATATGGCCAGGCTGTTCACCCAATTCCCATCCTCTTTATGCGCGGAGCCGACAATAGTTGCGATATTGTTCTCCTTACATACCGCGGAGATTTCTGCTTCGGCATTCTCGAACCATTCCAGTTTGGCGCTCTCCCAGTAGTCAGCCCGGCAGCAGTATCCAAACAGCGTCCCTTCGGGGAATGATAATATCTCGACGCCCTGTTTCGCAGCTTCTTTGAGCTTTTCTATCACCTTCGCCGCGCTTTTTTGCACGTCCTCCGTGGTGAGCATCTGGCACGCCCCAACCTTGATCTTCGCCTTATTTATGGACTCAGGCAGACGGTTTTCACCCAACTGCGGCGGGTAGTAATACCCCATAGATCCCGCCGCGATGCCAAGTCGGTACTGTCGATCCTGCATCAGGTTGGTTCTGCGCGTCTCTGCGGGTATCGTGGTGCTGTAGATTCGTAGTTCACCTTCCAGAACGGTTATAATTTCCTCGCGCCAGTCACCTAAACAGTCGGCGATAGCAAGGACGCGCCCCTCAATTTTATCGTAGGATTCACCTTTATACTTGCCGATCCTGCCACTGAGAACGATCTCCTTCTGCTGGTCGTCATCCCAATATGCCGTCTTGGGGGCCAGCCCGCCAAGACGCTCATCGGAGATTAGATTGCCCTTAGCGTCGTAAAGCCAGTGCTTGCTGCCGTTGGATTCTCCTGCATAGCACTCCAGACCCGGTCGGCTGGGGTCTATGTCAGCCACCATGCCCTGTCCGTGGACGTGAGAGGTGGGGCCGTCATACGCCCAGAGCCTCTCGCCGGTTTTCGCGTCCACCAGACAGATAGCGTTCTTCTCATGTCGTTTCTCAAATCCGTAGAATATCTCAAGCCCCGGTCGGTCGGGGTCGATGTTGGCGATGTATGCAATATCCGGATGACCTTCTTCCAGATTCCACATGGGCTTTCCATCACTGTCGATAGCCGCTCCACCGATGACCAACTCGTCGCGACCATCGCCATCTATATCCGCTCCGTGAAGACCGTGCAACCCTTGACCGCGGTAGCTTTCATATTCTCCGCTGGATTCCCAATACCATTTCTGCTTCAGATTACCATCCAGAGCAGCGATCTTGATGAGGGTGTATGTCCCTCTCAACATAATGAGAGACGGGGATTTGCCATCCAGATACGCCACTGCCAGCATGTTTCGGCAGTAATAATTATAATCGTCGATCCCATCCCGCGTGAGCCAATCAATCTTATCCACAATCTTGCCGGTTGCGCCATCCAGCTTCACCAGATATTCAGGCCCGGAGGTGACTCTGCCATCGGGATCGCGCGGGTCTCCCTCTCCTGCTTTAGCATAGACCTCAGCTTTGCCGTCGCCGTCAATGTCATAGACCACGATGGGCGAGTACCAGACACCCTCCTCTATAGCCCAGCCCATGTCATAGCGCCACATGAATGTGCCGTCCTGCCGGTACGCTTCGATCTTGTATGTATCCTCGCTTTTCTTCCAGTAGCCCGGGCGCTGATACGGATCGGTGTTGAAATTCGGCTGTTTGATAACGTATTCCAGCACTCCATCACCATCCAGATCGGCGATTGCCACCTTTTGGGCGCTGTATTTCCCCTGAAACGGGATCTTTATATAGGATTGTCCGTTCTGAGATGCTGTAACCTCAACGGTTTTTGAGAACCCTACTTCCTTTCCGAATACGACAGATTTGACTATGTAGTAATACGTCTTCCCTGATGAAATTGTCTTATCCAGATAGTTGGTGGAATTGGTGATAGGCGAATCGTTGAGTCGCGCGTAGCCACCGCTATAGCTTTCACTCCGATAGACGTTGAATCCCATGTCCTCCGGATCTGAGGTGAGCAGCCTCCAGCCTATATACACCTCGCCATTAGATCGGGGCAGCACCACAACGCCTCTATCCAGATGTTCTCCAGCGAAGGATTTCGCGGATATGGATAAACTGAGGAAAACCACTAAACTGAAGAATAAAAAGAGATTCACAATACCCATTTTTTCTCCTCCAAACAGATGGATTGTAACCACTAGTACTCAGACACAGTGAATATCATGGATATATTCGTAGAACATGCCGCTGGCTTGTTTGACAACGGGCTGGCAGCCTCGTTCTACTAATTGCCTGTTCACAAAAATCTAGTGTGTCTAGGTACTAGAGCACTGACAACTTGGTTTTCAACACTGCTTATTTATGTTATACTCCTGAGTAGATACTCTAACACAGGAAGTGCAAATGTCAATGAAGAAATATCGTATACTCCTAAATGGCAAGAAGCGGAGTAACTTTAGTGCCTGTAAAGAAACAACTTCCCTCTTTGTAGGGGTAGGTTGATCAATAGTACCTCGATAACGTTTACCCACCCCTACAACTCTACCCATTGTATAAGTGAAAAGGTCGTAATAATAAAGTCTTCACTGACCGATAGTCGGGGTTTTCCAACCCCGACCGAATGGCAATTCCGAATTCGCCAACAGTATCACAAATTGAGAGAAGGAGATATAAAGACATGAAAAAATCAACCATCGATGTGCCTGATAGGGTCACAGTTGTAGGAATGCCAGCGAGAGTTGTGGGTCTAAAGGCTTGATGCTCCTCCTTGAAAAGCTTGTATAGACGGGAGAAGGTTGGGATGGGGGTGAAGGAGTAAACGTTAATCCTCATTGATTCTATATCACCGACTACTTTGAAACAGCGTCCCGTCAGAGGTTTTCTCTTGTCCTTCCTGTGGGAATATAATATAATCAGGACATAAGTATTTTTGATTTGCGATTTTTTGCTTGGGATGTCAGGGAAATAAAATGTGTGAAGACAAGCAGCCTATTGACGGAGAAGATGAAAATAACGACGATGTATTCAAGCACGATGAAGACATCGAGAGGTTTCTGAATAATCCCGACGCGATAATTAGCTTCTTCGGATGCCGTTTTATCTTTGAAGTAGAGCCTAGGTGTATCACCAATAGCAGCATCACGCATGTAGAAGAAATTGTCCGCGATATAGCAATTGATTATGAATACCCACTTTATGGAATAGACGTTACGACCGATCGGATTGAGATCAAGATAGAATTATCAGTTAATGAGGCTCCACTTGACAGTGCAGAGAGATTTCAGAAGTATTTCGAGCTTGCGGGTATTATTACAGAGTTGATATATATTGGAACATTCGGAAAGTATGACAATGAATAAACGGGAAGCTGTTTTGAGTTTCACGCAGGATGGCAGACTTTCAGGAGGGTAAATCTTTATGAGTTCTATTAATCCTATAGCTGTTGAGCTTAACAACGACATAAAAAGCAATAACGAGCATATATTCGATATGTTATCGGGATTTGGCTTGCGGATATACTTCCCCAAGGGGATTTTGAGCCAGGGCGCAGAGGCCAAGAAGCAGGCTAACAAGACGAACGCGACTGTTGGCATCGCCCTTGAGAATGGCGAACCTATGCACCTGCCGTCCATCCAGAAATATATCGATCATATATCGCCGGGTGATTCGTTTGGTTACGCGCCGGCTTCTGGGAAGCCTGAACTCAGAGAGGCATGGCGTAAGAAGATACTGGACGACAACCCATCTCTGCGGGATAAACACCTGAGCAATCCCATAGCAACTAACGGATTGACGCACGCGTTGACCCTTACCGCTGATCTGTTCGTCGATCCCGGAGATACCATTCTTATGCCTGATAAGCTGTGGGGAAACTATCGGCTGATGTTCTCTGTGCGATATGGCGCGGAAATCAAGACGTTTCCGTTTTATAATGATGATGGTGGCTTCAACACCGCCGCGTTCCGCTCCACTTTGATGGAAAACGCCGTGGCTGGCGGCAAACTTCTGATCCTGCTTAACTTCCCTAACAATCCCACCGGCTATACCGCAAACATCAGGGAAGCGGAGGAGATTGCAGAAGCTATTCAGGATGCGGCAAATTTCGGATGCAATATTGTCGCCATGTGTGATGATGCCTACTTCGGGCTTTTCTACGACGATGAAACGCTCAAAGAATCCATATCCGGCTATCTGGCCGGACTGCATCCAAGAATCCTTACGGTGAAGATCGATGGCGCTACCAAAGAGGAATACGTTTGGGGATTTCGGGTGGGATTTCTCACTTTCTGTCTGGCAGATCCGGCCGGGAAGGATGAGATATTCAACGCACTGGAGCGAAAAACTATGGGCGCTATCAGGAGTTCCATCTCCAACTGCTCGCATATATCGCAAACACTGGTGCTTCAAGCATTAATATCTCCCACACTGGCGGCGGAGAAAGCGGAAAAGGCCAAAATCATGAAAGATCGCGCCCTGAAAGTCAAAGAGGTGCTGAAAAATGACAAATACAGCGACGCGTGGGATGTTTACCCGTTTAATTCCGGCTACTTCATGTGCCTGCGTCTGAAATCGGTAGATTCCGAGGAACTCAGACAACATTTGCTCAGCAAATATGGCGTTGGAGTTATCGCTCTGGGCGGACCAGACCTGCGGATCGCTTTTTCGTGCGTGGAAGTGGAAGATATTCAGGAACTTTTCGACACTATATATGAAGCTGCTAAGGAGCTATCAGCATAGACGGTATAAGGAGGGAATTATGCAACACAAATCCGGGAAAGAAGACATCCCTTGCTGCTCATTCTGTGGTCACACGCAGGACGAGGGTTGTCGTCTGGTAAGGGGGCAGGATAAAGGAGTATATATTTGTAATGATTGTGTCGAACTATGCGGCGAATTGTTGGTGGATTCGGAGGAAGTAGCGGCTGAGGAGACGCCAAAAGCAATTGAGAGCAGTGCCATCATCTATTTCAATCAGGCAGGCGCAGTTAACACTGAGAGAACTATAGAACTCGCTGCTCAGAAATGTAAGGAACTGGGCATCAAGTACGTTGTGGTGGCGACGAGCACTGGCGAAACAGCCATCAGGGTTGCGAATGGATTCAAGGATCTGGCTGTTCAGGTTATTGGTGTACCACTGCACGCTGGTTTATGGGAGAAATACACTGCACCCGATCCCGGAAAAATGGAAACAGCAAGGGAAATGGGCGTCAAATTCCTGGTCTGTACCCACGCTCTCATGGGTAACGTGGGAAACGCAATAATGGAAAAGTTTGGCGGGATCAGCCTGACTGACCTGATCGCCCACACATATTACACCTTCTCACAGGGAACTAAAGTTGCAGTAGAGATCGCTGTAATGGCCGCCGACGCCGGCTTGATATCTGTAGAGGAGGAAATAATATCCATCGCTGGCAGCGACACAGGGGCAGATACGGCACTGGTGATCAAGCCTGCCTATTCCACAGATTTCTTCTCCCTGAAGGTAAGGGAATTGATAGTCAAGCCGCGATGACATCAAGTACAACGAAACTGAATCCGAGTACCACAAGCTACCAGCTTGCTAAAACAGCGTTTCCAGCATTACGCGGGAACAAGCTGGTAGCTTGTGGTACTAATACCAATTCCACAATATAATTGTGCGTTAGTTTTTGAGCTTAACAACGGTCTTCTTGATCACCCCCATCCTAGCCTTCCCCCATCAAGGGGGAAGGGATTTCGGGCTTGCCAAGGAATACTCGTTTCTTAGTCAAAAAACGGTAATATCGAGAACTATCAGTTCCGGGCGCATTTATTAGTTGGGGGAGGTAGTGGCACGACAGCACAAATAGGGTAAACGTTTGTCATTCCAGCGAAGGCTGGAATCCAGTCATTTTACCAGTTCATCATACATATATACGCAATACAAGTCTGTAACCACTGGATTCCAGCCATCGCTGGAATGACAATTTGAGCGTGTCTCACTTATGAATGGGAGATGCTCGCATGGGTCAATGGGAGATTCGAGGAATTATTCGCGATGGAGGACTCCCCCAACTGATAAATGCGCCCATCAGTTCCTTCCCCTTTGATGGGGGAAGGCTAGGATGGGGGTGATCTGGAAAGGCTGAAAATGAACCATACCTGCTTTAGCGGTTCATAATTTCCCAGGCTTTCCTTATATAAAATTTGTAGTTTTCCAGCGGTGTTCCATTTGGAATTCGGTGGTCAAGAGCAAGAACACATCCACCTGTAGCGACCATGGGAGGGATTTTATACTCAAGTTCCGCAGTAATTTCCTCCTGACTGCGCCGGATAACGTGCTTATCAATTCCACCGTAGAAAGCCAGTTTCGTCCCATATTGCTCCCGAATCTTTACGATGTCCATATTAGCCGCAGGCTCCATGGGATGCATACAATTCACTCCAGCATCCAGAAAGGCAGGAATAATTGCGTTCATATCGCCATCGCTATCCTGATCAAATAATATTGCCCCACGGTCAGCGAGCATATCCCAGATTCGGCGGTAATATGGCTTGATAAACTCGTTCACCTGTTTCGGACCTGCCAGCGGTCCGGTTTTGCCCGCCATATCTTCATGAACGCTTAACAGATCAACCTGAACGGCGGCTGAGACTTTATCAAGGACTTTGTAGGCTGTGTCGCCAATGGTATTAAGTATATCATGCACCAGTTCCGGCTGATCGTAGTATGCGATGCCGAGTATTTCCACGCCCATAAGCTGTCTTGGCTCATCAAACCCACCTGGTATCCCAACTCTAACGACTCTCCCTGCATTCAGATGCTTTCTAGCGATGTCCTCCCAGTTTCTGCCAAATCGTGCTTCGGAGAATTCGTAAAAGGGCTTGAGCTTTAGCCAGTCATCCATATTCCTGACCGGATAATCCATTGGCAAAGCTATAGTAGCCGCGCCTTTGGAGAGTTTCATAGTCCGACCCAGGCCATCGCGGGAGAGGACGTAATCCTCGGTTTCCTCTATGAACTCCCCGGGATAGCCTCCCATCCTGCCGGTGTTGACAGGAACGCTGCCGCTTGCTTCAAAGCGGTATTTGAAGGCAGAAAAATCCAGCTCTTCCGGGGTTGCTCCCTGCTCTTCCCATTCCTCCTTGAGGCCAACAATTGGCCCAAATATCTCCGTAAATAGGGGACGTTCATTCCTTCTGAATGTCATGTAATCCAGGTATTCCTCCCGTTTAACAGTGGGAGTTTTCTTTATCGCCAGGTCTGCGTGTTTTGCCCATTTAAGTTTTCTCATCGCAGGTATTCCTTTATTATTATTGATAAGCGTGTAGACCTGATAGCAGGAAATTCACTCCGAAGAATGTAAATATGACGGCAAGAAGGCCCACTATAGAGACAATGGCGCAGTGTTTTGCCTTCAACTTTGACACTATCCTCAAGTGCAAATAGAGAGCATAGATAAACCACGTGATCAACGACCACGTCTCCTTTGGATCCCATCCCCAATATCTGCCCCATGCCACATTACCCCAGATTGCGCCTAATACGATACCCAGTGTCAGGAACGGGAAGCCCAGGCTTATAGATTTATAACCTATTATGTCCAGATTTTCCTTCGACAACATGGATTCAGGCTTATCCGTCCGTTTAATCAGATAAACTAAACCGGTAGCGAAAGATATAGCAAAGCATGCATACGCGACAAAGCAAGTAGCTATGTGGAATTCCAGCCAGTAGCTCTGCAGGGCAGGCACCAGATTTTGTGTTTCTGAAGAGAAAAGGGACGCAAGTGCAATGGCTAAAAATGCCAGCGGCGCTATCAGCACGCCCAGCACTCTTATGCGGTATCTGAATTGAAAAATGAGAAAGATAAGAGCGATGAGCCATGACCAGAACACCATCGTTTCATAGATGGTCACAAAAGGCCCACGCCCAGTCGCCACTAGTCTTAATATGAGTGCGGTGGTCTGGCATAGTAGACCAGCGACTAGAATCCACGTGGCAATCTTGCCAATCCGCTCATCCCTGAAAGAGGCATATATTATGTATGAAATAATGGCCACCACATAAATAACCATAGTGATAAAAAACAGTTTGTTTTCCATAGTTTAACCTTTTCTTAACTCCTATTCGGCCAGCGTTGAAACGCTTGTTAGTTGATGTGCATGATCAGCCACTTTTCGGATCGCTTCCAGTACACGCTGTGCGGCATCCGGAACTGGATCGCTCAATACCGGCAGAAAGACGAGATTCTCCAGCATTTTCTCCGTTGTAGGGAAGTCTCCCTCTTTGTAGCCCGGATAATCACCGCAAATCGGGATGGTTCATTTCTCAGTATAGTCAGGGTAACATTTTCTGAATGTTGCTGGATATATCATACCCAAAAGTGCCATCATAATTGTGAACCATGCCGGAAGTTATAGTATCATATAGGGAATAATTCGTCAACGGAGAACTGCCACGCGCTGCGCTCTTTCATCCCCGCAGCTCCAGGTTTAACCGGGCCTGAGCATAGTCTGGTTTTATCTCCAGAGCTTTTCTGAAGCATTTGCGCGCTTCCTCACGCATACCGATCTCCATGAGACATCGTCCTAAACCAGTGTGGGCCTGATAGTGCTCAGGATCGAGTCGCAATACCGATCTAAAGGCTCTGGCTGCTCGATCATACTCGTTCCTGTCCAGATGATTGATCGCGCGCCGGAATAAGTTCTCGATCTCCGCCGCACGCGCCGGTTGGCGTCTCACAGGGCGCTCATCCGGTGGTGTGGATAGCGTATCCTCTCTACGCTCTTCGTTTTTCACCACGCAGCATTTTTTATACTTTTTCCCGCTGCCGCATGGACAGGGGTCGTTTCTTCCAACCTTGCTCAAGAACATCACTCTCCCATCAGATTAGCTATATCCCTCCAGCCGATAAGCTTGATCTGGAGTTTATCAATAAGCTGCCGCGTCTCCGGATCGGTGAATATCCTGTAGTCGTTATAACGCGACATATAATTGCTGGTGATATTGCGTATTTCGTCATCATCCATCGCCAGATGCAGGATGATCTGGGTGACGCCGGGCTTTAGCTTCCTCAGTGTGGCATGATATGATGCCTTATTCTCCTCGAGTGTTCGTCCACCCCCGCCTTTTGTTACTATCCTATCTATAAATAGGAATCCCGCTTCTTTCAGCGCGCCCATCATGATCTCCGCCATACCCTCAGGGAGGTCGATGCCTCTCTTTTTGATCTCATCCATCGCTTCAGGAGTTAAACTGGGCAACATTGGCGGAATTTTGTATTCCTTCCCCAGCCGGCAGTATATCTGGAGAAACTGGGGATTGACGAAGACTGTCCCCATGTGCGTGTCAAGATGAGTCGGTTTCACGCCGAACTCTATGGCACGTTCGATCTGAGCGCGCAATTCGATTTCAACTTCCTCTGGCTTTGCATGTTCGCGCACCTGTTGCTCTGACCGCCACAGAAATCCATCCTCGTCCAGCAAGCTGGGCACTCTATCTCTGGATGCCACCGGCCCCCACCTGTAGTATTTCCACTCGCTTGTGAGGGTCAGGTGCAGTCCCAGATCGGCCTCCGGGTGCTCACGGAAGTATGCAGCGATCTCAGGGAACCACGGACAGGGTACCATTATGCTGCCGCTGGTGACCATACCTATCTCAAAAGCCTGAATGGTGGCCTTGTTCACTGAATGACTCATACCTACGTCATCCGCGTGGAGAATAAGTAATATATCGTCAGAATTGTAACTAAGCTTTTCCGCTAACGTATCTCCATCAGCCGTCATGGCAAACGATAAAATGACGGTCATCATCAGAGCATGTTTCATGATCCATCCTCAAAATGTGGTGCTAAGTGGTTCAATCGACAAATAGGTGTTATTATTTGTAAGGGCACAATGCTTGTGCCCGGGCACGCGCAGCGTGCCCCTACGGATATTTTGGAGATACGAACTTACCGATTGAACTACTAAGTGGTTAAGCCAGAAGAGCGTGCGCTTCACGGAGCTTCTTCATTACAGGCAGACCATGCGGACATGCTGATTCACAGTCACCACAGGCGTTACACTGACTCGCAGTCTGCTCCGCCGGGATATTTTGGTACATTTGCTTTGCATGGTCGGTCTGATCATAGCCGACATAATACATAGTGTATCGGAGAATGTCGGGAATTGCTATTTGGCGAGAACATGCGGAAACACATTCTCCGCAGGAACGGCAGTAGTCATTGGACAGGGCTTTGGCGAAAACGCCGAGCGCTCGTTGATCAGGTAGACTTCCCAATCCTGATGACATTTTTGTGGTAAAACCGGCAGCAACGTCTTCCTCAAGTTGCTCAAGGTTCCTCATGAAAGGGACAACGGCAGCGACGCCGGGCACGGCAAGAACCCCCTTCAATAGAGCCTGCCCTAACGTGGTCTTTGAGTCCAGGTACTTCGCGACTTTTTCTTTGAAGCCTGGACGCCTGTCCCAGAAACGGTCTCCACCCATCATAACTTTCTTACATATAACACCCACGTCATGTTTTTTGGCAAGGGCCACCATATCATGCATCTTCTTGGGTGAAAGCACGTTGAAATTAGGCTGAATTGCATCAAAATGCCCGGATTCAATACATGCGGTTAGCACTTCAGCGGTGTTGCCATGTTGAGCGACAGACAGAAAACGCGTTTTGCCTTGCTTTTTCAGGTATTCGAAGGCCTGGATTATCCCCTGGTTGTTCTTCACATCTTCGGGTTTCCTGTATAGCGAATGCACTTTAATGAAATCGATCATTTCAAGCTCGGAATATTTTAGCCCCCACTCAAACTGTGCTATCGCTCCATCTTTATTGAGCGTATCAATCACCATGTCGCAGTAAAAGGAATCCCTATCCTTCCTGGAGAATAACTTCGGCAGCGCCCAATTGCCCATTTTGTGCCAGTAGTTCACGCCAAGCTCGAAAGCGCGTTCGTGGAGAATCGGCGCGTGCATCTCTCCTGCCACAACCGCCGATATTTTTAAGCCTGTCCTGCCTAAGCGGCGGTACTCCATTTGGAGCGGCACGTCTTTATCTGTAACAGATGGAGAAGCCAAACTGCGCATTGCACTGAGAGTTCCAGCAGCGCCAGCCGCTGTCAGGCAAGCCTTCTTTAAGAATTGACGCCGGCTAAGATTATTTGATAGTTGTGAGTTTCCTGAATTATCGGACTGAGAATTCATACTTTAGTCCTCCATGTACGGAGATGTTGCTAATAATACAACCTTTTCAGTTGCGGTGGAATTTGCCGAGTAGAACGAGGCTGCCAGCCCGTTGGTAAAACATACCGCTGGCTTCTTTCAGCAAAACAAGCTGACAGTGTTCTCTACGGAAACGGGCTGGCAGCCTCGTTCTACTCATAGCTGAAAAACTCGTATTAATAAGACCCTGGGACGGGGCATTAATCGGGACGGCGATCTGTCATAGGAGGCTCTCGCCCAAGAATATCCTTGATTGTCTTCTGAAGCTGGGCAAGGCGACGCTGCAAAGATCCCAGTTCCCTTATAAGCTGTATCCGCTCATTCCGCGCGAAAGACAGTTCCTTAACATCTCGCAGGAAATAGACTCCCTCCTCGTCACCACGACTATATCTGGCCAATACTAGCTGGCCCCGGCGAAGTTCTCCCACTTTCTTCACCAGATCAGCTATCTTTACCTGTGTGCCATCCTCTCGCCTGCGCATCGGCACTCTTAGTACCATCACTTTGCCGGTTTCCGCCATTTCAACGGTAACGTCGTCTTCAGTTCCACTGATGACCCAGCATGCAATGAGGTTCCTTTGGCGCACAAAAACTCCGGATGATTCTGTCTCCTTCTTTATAAACCTGAGCATGCTGGTTTCGCCATGAAAATTGTAATCCGCGTCCACTTTGTCGCCTGGTTCCAGGCTTGCTGTAAAGTTCGCGATTCCTTCAGACTGTGTCCATCTGCCGTTAGGTCGCTGCTGCATGGGTACTCTTAGCACAATGACCCGACCCTCACCGTGCGACTTGATTGTCACCTCGTTTCTATCAGCAGAAACGACAACTCCTTTGATGTTACCGCTTCTTGGGCCAGCAGCAGAATCAACAGCGTCGCCATACTGTCCCAGAGAGCTTTCTACAGTGATTAGCCAACTGAAAACAAGTACGGACATAACAGCCAGAAAAAATTGGTATCTCATCTTTCTACTTCCGGATAAATTCACTTTAATACTCCTTTCGTATGACTCATTGGTTTTATACTACACCACATCAGCAAGTTCTAGAAAATCCTTATGGGAAATTCTATCAGTTTGAGGTTCAGATGTCAACCTTTCTCTTAGAAATGGCTATTGCTATTTCCTAAACTATGTGTTATATGTGGGTGTTGATGGAACATTATCTGAGTTTCTGAGTTAACCTTTTTTGCGAGGAATTGAGTAAATGCGAATGCTGTCGAGAGAGAAATATGTATATGAGCTAAATGCAGGTTGTCCTCCTGCTTACGAAATCGATCTGGGTGAGACGGTGATCGTGGAAGCATGGGACGCGTTCACTGGAAGGTATACTGTCCGTAAAGATGAAGATGATGATGAAACCCGCGCTAATGCTGCTACAGGGCCTATCTATATACGCGGACTTGAGCCGGACGATATTGCGGCAATAGAAATTATAAATGTCAAACCAGTGGGTCAGGGGATACTCCGCAGCGCATCTGGATGGCGGCTTATTGATATTGATGATGGGGCCGCTGCTTACAGCGAAGAGTTGAGCTTGCCGCTGAAACCTATGATCGGGGTGATGGGTATCGCGCCTGCAGAAGGTATTCTGGATGGCAAAACTCCGCGCGATTGTGGAGGTAACATGGATACCAACGATGTCTGTGCAGGATCCACTCTCTGCCTGACAGTAGAGGTACCGGGCGGACTTCTGGTTATGGGTGACGTCCACGCATACATGGGCGAGGGTGAGAGCAACGGCATGGGCATCGAAGTTGCTGCCGATATTACGTTAAAAGTTCATAAATGGGATGAGAACCTCTCGTCGAGACCCTTTATCGTGCGGGAGGATGCACTTATCTCCATAGCTTCGGAGGATACACTGGATAGAGCAGCATGGAAAGCTGTCGAGGAAATGCGGAAGATGGTCATGCTCGCACTTGACGTTGATGCGGACGAAGCGCGATTGCTGGTAGGTGTGTTGGGGAATGTCAGGGTGAGCCAGATCGTGAATCCCAGGATGACGGCGCGGGTGGAAATGCCGATGGTCAAAACCGCCGACGGCTGGGAGATCAGAGTATGAGTAAGAAACAGCGGATTCTTACTGAGGGCAGTATAGTCCGGAATATCTGGTATCTTGCGCTACCTATGATGATAGGCAACGTACTGCAAAATCTCTTTAGTATTGTGGACATGAAGTTCGTGGGGAAGGTCAGCCCTGCTGTTGAGGTCAGTGCGAAAATCCTAGAAGAATACAGGAAATCTGCTATCGCTGCCGTTAGCATGAGCGGAATCGTACTTGGGATACTCTTCGTTGTAATCATCGGAATCTATATGGGTACCACTGCTATGGTAGCCAGATTCATCGGCGCGAAAAAACAGTCAGAAGCAGAAAACGTGGCTATGCAATCCCTTTTCCTGGGGGTATTTTGCTATGCCATCATCGTATTCATTGGCTATCCTCTTGCATCATTGGTACTGAGAGCTTTGGGAGCGACTGACGATGTAATTATACATGGCGCTCCGTATATCAAGATAATGTTTCTCGGCTCTTTTACCATGATCCTGGGAGTTGTCTTAGGCTCTGTGCTGCGGGCAGCGGGAGACGCCATAACACCACTGATAACCCTGATATTGTCCACGTTAATAAACATAGGTCTTGATCCATGCTTAATCTTCGGATGGTGGAAGTTTCCCCGAATGGGAGTGGCTGGATCGGCTTTGGCGACAGTCATCGCCAGAGGTGTTGGAGCAATTGTCCTCTTGTGGATTTTCCTCCGCGGGAACGCTGTTATAAAATTGCGGTTGAGAAACGCGAAGATGGATTTTTCCACTATGTGGCGGATCGCAAAAATAGGTATCTTTGCCTCAGTCCAGGGGATCATGAGAAGTACATTCGGGGTCGTTCTAATGCCTATTGTGGCAGCATACAGCACTTCCGCAGTTGCCGCTTATGGGATCTGCATGAGACTTCGGATGGTCGTCATGATGCCGGCGTTCGGGCTGGCAACTGCCGTCTCTACACTGGTTGGTCAAAATCTGGGCGCGAATGAACCTGAGAGAGCGGAAAAGTCAGCCTGGATTACCGCGGCATTCGGCTTTGCCATCATGACCTTCTTCGCAAGTTTATACATTATTTTTTCCAGAAATGTTATTAGCTTTTTCAGTACGCATCCCGAAATTGTGGAGGTTGGCACTAACTATATGCACATAGTCGCCGGCACATTCGGATTTATCGGGCTTTCCATAATAATCGGCCGGGCGCTTAGCGGGGCTGGCGATACTCTTTCGCCAATGATTATCACAGCAATCGGCTTCATAGGTGTCCGCATCTCCCTGGTGCTTCTGCTTTCAGCAAAGATGGGACTTCCGGGCGTCTGGTATGGAATAGCGGCTTCCATTATCATCCAGGGCCTAATAATAAGTTTCTGGTTCAACACAGGACGATGGAAGTCAAAACAGGTCTGAAAAGGTAGAATCATAGAACGCGGATGACGCGGATTGGGTGGATTTCCGCGAATCTCTTTCCATATGATTACTCCGACTTTGACCTCAATAGTTCCGCATTTTTCACGAAGAATCGGGGAAAATAACACAAGATGACCGGGACAGCACAGCTAACACTGGACACAATATTTCGGAGGCCGACGAGGCGCATACCCACCCGCTCGGCCAATATTATGCAGCATGAGTATATTGAGCGTATTGCTGGCGTCCAGCCGGGCGAATACAAGAAGAACCCGGAGAACACCTACCTCGCGTATATACGCGGATTAGGTGCATGCAACCTTGACCAATACATTCCTCTGAACCCTCTCACTATGGGTAACAAAGGCTACGAAAACAAGAAAAAGGATGCTACAACCGGTGCAAAGGAGATCATTGTTAATGGTCTTTTGATAGATTCTCCTGAGTCGGTGATAGGGCATCTTGAGAGTTTCGTCTTTCCTTCCATCCAGAAGCAGATGGCTGGATTTGACGAGGACAGGCGAGTTAAAGAGATATTGGACAATGAGGCTGCCATTCAGAAGAAGCTCGGCCCTGGAACTCTGAAAACCGGCTATGGGTTCGTGAGGTTTCCACACTTCCGATACGGAGCCTACGGCTATGAGAATTATCTGATGGCTTACGCTATATACCCAGAGGTGATGGAGAGGGATTTTTCGCTGCAAGCTGATCTGGCGCTATTGAATAACCGCGCAGCCGCGCGCGCCTATATGGAGGGTGATTTGCCGCATCTATATCGCCTGGATCACGACATGGCAGAATCTCGCGGCACACTGGTGGATATTAGATCGCTCGATAAAATTTGGTTTCCTCACTTCGCTCGATGCCTTGAGCCGATGCTCAAAACCGACGTCCGTATGGTTTGGCACTGCGACGGGAACCTCATGGAAATGGTACCCCGACTCCTGGAGGTAGGGGTCAGGGGATTTCAGGGCTTCCAGTATGAGTGTGGCATGGATTATGAGAAAATCTGTCGTATGAAGACGAAGGAGGGTGAAAGCCTGATCATCATGGCTGGTGTCTCTGTAACCTGCACACTACCTCTGGGCAGACCAGAGGACGTGAAGCGAGAAATGGCGTGGTTGGTGGAGAACGGCCCTGAGACAGGAATGTTCCTCGGCGCTTCCAGTTCCGTCACGCCGGGTGTTCCGTGGGAGAATATTCAGACATTCATCCAGGGGCTTGAGTATTACAGAACGCACGGCAGAGCCTAAAGCGATCCTATCGGTAGCCGGGGCTTTCCAGATACTGTTGGCGAATTCGGAATTGCTATTCGGTCGGGGTTGGAAAACCCCGACTATCGGTCAGTGGGAACTTTATTACTACCGATAGTCGGGACTTTCCAGTCCCGATGGAATTGGAGGAAGATATATGATATTTGATGAGATCAAGTATCAGGATCCAGCGACGAAAACCTATCTGGGAAGTCCCAGTATCATCCGTCTGGACAACTGCGATCTGCTTGCCACTCATGACTACTTCGGTCGCGGCTGCCCGCTGAACCATGAAGGCGAGGAGCATCTGACCAGTGTCTACCGTTCCAGCGATGATGGCAAAACGTGGACTAATGCTACTCACATAGCAAATGCCTTTTGGAGTAACCTTTTCAAACATAAGGGCGCTATCTACCTGCTGGGCGCTTCCCAACAGTATGGCTCTATTGTGATCCGCCGAAGCGAGGATAATGGCAATACGTGGACTCATCCGAAAAACGAGAGAACTGGCCTACTTTTCAGCGGCGGTGAATACCGGGAGCCGCCTAACTATCACTGTGCGCCTGTACCCATGCTCACTAAGGATGGGAGGTTATACCGCGCGTTTGAGGACTGCCATCCATGTCAGTGGGGTACGGGTTTTCAATCTCTTGTCATCTCAGCGAATGAAGACGCCGATCTTCTGGACTCATCCAGTTGGACTATGAGCAATAAGATTCCCTATGATCCCTCGTGGACGCCGAAGGAATGGGGAACTCTGGAACGTCCCGGATGGCTGGAAGGGAACGTGGTGGAGACGCCAGATGGCGAGATCTGGAACATTCTGCGCTTCAATTCGACTCCGGTGGTGGATAAGGCTGCCGTTGTGAAAGTTAGCGATGACGGAAGGTGTATCTCTTTTGATCCCGATACAGGCTTTATCCAGTTTCCCGGCGGCATGACCAAGTTCTCAATACGCCATGATCCTGAGACTGGTCTATATTTGACGCTGAGTAATAATAACACGGTTCCCAGTTGGGACAAACAGCGGAACGTTCTGTCGCTGCATGTGTCTGAAGACCTTATCCACTGGCATCACAGGAAAACGCTCATAGAGGATGATCTGAATCTTCCACATGAGGATTCACTCCGATACATAGGTTTCCAGTATGTGGACTGGCAGTTCGACGGCGATGATATTATCTACATCGTCCGTACTGCATACAACGGAGCGCATAATTTCCATGATGCCAACCGGATCACGTTTCACAAGCTGGAGAGATTCCGCAGCATCTTATAAGAGAGGGACTATGCCTGATGACTGAATGCTGGGAGCGCAGGCATCTTGCCTGCATAAGCCCATCACACTTTTGAGGAGGATAATCAGTGGCAGCAAAAAATAATGACAAATGGGAACCACTACCTCGCGCTGAAGTTATCAAGGCTGTTGAGCGGAAGAATCCTCTCCGCATCCCACTTGTTCGCGCCAGGTGGTGGGGTGAGGGACTCAATGAGCAATATGGAGCGCGCCTGCAGGAATTTCATCGCTATCCTGAAGATACAGCAATGATTTGGGTCAACGCACTGGATATTGGCGCGATGGGATTGTCATGGAAGATTTCATCCGGCGGCGGTCATGACTCAAGGTGGGTGATTGACGACTGGGCAAAGCTGGACGAGTTCATTGAGAAAATGCCCGACCCGGAGCAGGACCCGCAGTTTGATGGACTTGCAGAGCGAGCGAAGAACATCCGAGATCAGGATCGCTATCTCATGTTTGGGTGGTGGGGACTGTTCTTTGAGAAACCGTGGGGACTGCGCGGTATGGAGAATCTGATGGTAGATTACTATATAGAGCGGGAGAACGTGCATCGTCTCCACAGCGCCCTGTGTGATCAATACTGCAAATACATCAGGTATTGTATTCGGGAACTTCAGCCCGACGGGTTCTGGACAAGCGATGATCTGGGACACCAGACGCAACTCATGATGAAGCCTGAGACGTTTCGTGAGTTGATTAAGCCTTATTACGTGAAAGTGGGGATTCCACTTGCGGAAAACGGTATTCACTGGTGGCTGCATAGCTGCGGCAATAATACGGAGATTTTGGGCGATCTGGTTGATGCCGGACTGGATGTCTTCCATCCTGTTCAGAAGGGAACTATGGACGAGGTATCAGTAGCCCATGAGTATGGGGATCGCCTCACATTTCTCGCAGGAATTGATGTGCAGCACGTCCTTCAGGAGAAAGACCCTGATGGAGTCAGGGAAGAGGTGCGCTTCCTGATAGATACCTTCGACCAGCCCGGCGGGGGAATGTGCATAGGCGCCGGCAACGGAATAGTATCAGGAACACCCTTTGAAAACATCGAGGCGTTCCTGGACGAATCCCTACGGTATGGTCTTAAGCACAGGCAGAGCTTTGCGAAAGAGGACACAGAGAAAGCCGGAAAAGGCGGAAGGCCGGAAGACGAGAAAGTGAGAATATAATACCTATTTCGGTTAGAAATGAGACTGTAGTGACAGACCTATGTGTCTGTCCATGTGTGCCAAAACCCCGTTACCGGGCGCACACACAGGTGCGCCACTACAACGCTAATGGGTATCGTTTCTAACTGAAACAGGTATAACATGACATTTATCCGTGAAAATCTGTGCTAATCTGTGGCTAATAAATCCCACACGAATTCATCCTAACCGAACCATACACCGTAGGCTCGGAATAACTCTTTTCCCGTAGTTGCCAGCGCGCCCCACAGTATTCCGACGGTGAAGAAGTGTCCCAGGGCTATACCCAGAAATCCGGGGACGAGTTTCCGATACATTCTCATGCCGCCGTACTTCATGACCAATTTCTTGATGATCCACACAGACAGGAACGCACCCCAGAGCGGGTCGCCGTATGCGGTTACCATAGCAAATCCCAATGGGTGCAGCGGGAACCAGAGAAAACTCTGTCGTAAGATCATCAGCGCAATCGCGAATAAGAATCCCACTCCTACCGCTACTGTCCGGCCATAGTCCGGGGCATTATTAGATACCATGTACCCCTGCATCTTGTTGTATTCCTGTCTTATCAGCGCGGCTCCTCTGGTTCCGCCCCATAGACCTGTGCCGCCTTCCAGTATATTTGATCCGTATTCGTAATACGCAGTCAGATGTACCCAGTACCCCGCCGCCAGCCCCATTACCAGAGCCAGCATAATCACCAGCGCCATAGTTCGTCTGCTGGACTTAGCATGATCGGCAAATTTGAAGCTCTCAAGCTGATATGCCATGAAGGCCGGGAAATAGCCTCTGGAGAGGAACGTCAAATTCGCAAAGATGGTTAGGTTGGCGTAGCTCCCATCGGGAATGAACGCTCTGGCCCCTATCGCGTCGATCATCATTGTCTTGTGCTCTCCGTATGGGAAGAGCCATATCATAGGCGACCCCGCCTGCGCGCGTATCCTGCTGTAGACCAGCGCGAATCCCAGAATGAGGGCGAAATATATCAGCGCAGTGGGCACAGTCATCCCGGCAGCGCGGCACCACACACAGATGAATATGATACCGAAAATAGAGCCAAAGGCTGCCCACCGATACGGTATCGGCTCCTGGCTATCATCCACTTTCTTAAGCCCGATTGCGCTTGCGAAGACATCCTTTATGTCGCGGCGCGCCATCCAGCACAGGAATATGGCCAGAGCCAGAAACGCGCCGGCGCTCTGATTGTGAACGAAGGGGAATCCGGGTACCTGATAGCCCATAACAGACGCCATGACAGACTCGAATTTCAGCACGAAATAGAAGACCCATACGGATAGATTTACCTCCATAGGCATGAGGTAGCCGATGCCAACTATGGCCGGACGATATTGAAATGACATGGGTCTGAGCGCGTTGAGGGGGCGATCCGTGAATATAGCTCCAATGTTGAAGCTCTTCCCCGGCGCGGGGAAACTGGGATAGATCGCGTGCAATATGTTCAGCAGATTGTAGAAAAAGGCTATTGAGAACCCGATCCACATAATGTGATTCTTGAAGAAAGGGGCTACCAGTGACTTGCCGCCATCTTCTCTAGCCATTTCCACAGTGAACTGCACCACCGGAAAGATCAATCTCTCCTTCTCCACCCACCGGCGTCTGAAGATCACCAATATGCAGAGCATAGTCCAGAAAAGAACGATGAAGAACAGCGTCCAGACGGCCAGTGGCACTAACCACGCTCCCCAGGGCACGGAGCCATCTATCGATCCCTCGTATGATTCCTTTATAGCCCGGGCGTCGCTGACCACAAACCAGTCCGGCAGGTATTTGTTGAACATATTGTATTCGTTCTCCGGCGTGGCGAAATAGAACGGCGCGGTCAGGACGGGTAGGAAATATCTGATCATGCCTATGGACGACATGGAAATGGCTATAGCCACCATATTGTATACAACTATAACCTCTGCTATAGACAGAGACGCTTTTTTGATAAATCTTTTGAGGAGTGGGTTAAGAGCGACCATCAGCATCAGGCCGGCAACTGCCGGGATAGGCGGCACGGACTCGGCAAAGTTGCCGGAATGAGCGATCAGACCGGTATACTTCAGCCAGTAGTTCCCCGCCATTATAAACATTGCGGACAGAATCAGGGAACGCACTGTCAGGCCAGATGCCAGATGGATTTTTGCCTCTCTTGATGATGCGTCGGTCATTAATAAAGCCTATTTATGCTAATATTACTTCTATTGGAAGACATTATCGATCCATGTTGCCAAATTATATCATATTTGAATTACATTGTCCAAGCAAAACAGGCATTACCAAGCATAAAGTTTTGGTCCAGAATCTGGCGTAATGGCATGATGGAATGCTTCATTCTGCCAAACGGGACTGGAAAGATACTGATGGCGAATTGGGAATTGCTGTTCGGTCGGGGTTGAAAAACCCCGACTATCGGTTAGTGGGAACTCTATCGGCTGTAGTGATATTCTCCATAACCACGATAGTCGGGACATTCTTGTCCCGACGGCTTTGGGACATAAACTTTATGCTTGGCAGGCATTATTTGGGTAAAATGATCTGCTTCTTGCGCTTGACAATCCATGCACGAAGTGATATACTCGGCTCGGAATATCATTCATAATAGCTGGCTGCGACCTGAACTTAAGGAGGATACTATGCGAAGATCTATTAAGCATTTTGCCATGAAAACTAATGCTGCAATTATTGCCATCGCGGTGATTCTGTTAGTCGCTTTTCAAGCGCCCGACACTCACGTAGAGAAGATCCTGGCATCTTATAAGGATGAAATTAACTACAGCGGGCTGGAAATCCTCTACCCGCTTGATGAGACCCTTTTCCCGCCGGATATTGCTTCCCCAACGTTTCGCTGGGAAGACAGTAATCCCAATTCCGGTATCTGGCTTATCATAGTCAAGTTCCAGGACGACGATGGGCGCATGACTTTCCTCGCGCAGAGTAATGAGTGGACCCCCGGAGCAAAAGAGTGGGAAACCATAAAGAAGCGTTCTCTGGAGAAGGATGCGCAGGTTACCATACTGGGCGCCAATATCTCCGCGCCGGAGAAGATACTGTCGGGGGCCAGAATCTCGATCAAAACGTCAAAGGACGAGGTTGGCGCGCCCATATTCTACCGGGAAGTGAATCTGCCGTTTGTGGACGCGGTCAAAGACCCATCGAAAATTCGATGGCGCTTCGGGGCCATCTCTTCACAAGAACAGCCGCCGGTGGTTCTTGGCAATGTTCCGGTTTGCGGAAACTGCCACTCGTTTACCGCGGACGGCAACACCTTCGCGATGGACGTGGACTACGCCAACAGCAAGGGTTCGTATGTAATTACGCGGGTCGCAGAGGATATGGTGCTTGCTACTGGCGACATCATAACGTGGTATGATTATAAAAAGGAGGACGGACAGCAGACTTTCGGCTTGCTTTCTCAGATTTCACCTGATGGTTCGGTTGTGGTTAGCACAGTGAAAGACAGATCTGTATTTGTTCCAAAGCCGGATCTAGCGTTCTCTCAGCTTTTCTTCCCTATCAAGGGCCTTCTGTGTATCTACAACAGGGCATCGGGGGTTTTTAAAGCGCTGCCCGGTGCAGATGACAAGAAATACGTCCAGAGCGATCCCGCCTGGAGTCCGGATGGCAAAGACATCGTCTTCGGCAGGTCTGAAGCGTATCAGCTCAAGCGTGAAAAAGCCGCGGGCGCAGTGCTTCTGACCTCCGAGGAGTGCGCTGAGTTTCTCGAAGAGGGAAAGACGTTTTTGTATGACTTGTATAAGATTCCATATAATAAGGGGAACGGGGGCAAACCTGAGCCGCTTAAGGGAGCGTCCAACAACGGCATGAGCAACTATTTCGCAAAATACTCGCCTGATGGCAAGTGGATTGTGTTCTGCAAGGCGAAGAGCTATTCGCTGCTTCAGCCTGACAGCGAACTTTACATAATACCGGCGGAGGGCGGCGAGGCCAGAAGGCTGCGGTGCAATACTAAACTGATGAACTCCTGGCATAGCTGGTCGCCGAACAGCAAGTGGCTGGTTTTTACATCAAAGGTCAACACTCCCTATACACAGCTTTTCCTCACCCACATAGACGAAGATGGGAACAGCACCCCAGCCGTCCTGCTGGATCGTTTCACTGCGTCCGACCGAGCGGCTAACATACCGGAGTTCGTCAACAACAAGCCCTCAGCCATCAAGAGAATTCGCGAGGAGTTCCTGAACGATCATTCTTTTGTGAGAGCTGGAAATGAGTTCTTTAAGGCGGGCGAAGCGGATAACGCTATAGGCGAATACAAAAACGCGCTGGATCTGAACCCGAATAACTTTGATGCGCATCTGAAGACGGGATTCCTCTATTTCAACGCCAAGAATATGTATAAGGAAGGCATGGATCACTACAGCAAAGCCATGCAGATCAATCCAAATGATCCCCGCGTACATCATGACGTGGGTATGGCGCTATTGTTCCAGAAAGACTTTGATAAGGCCATCAAGCATCTCTCGATAGCTATCCAGCACATGCCGGATGGGATGGGTTTGCAGTATGACTCGGCCAATATGCGGTTTAATCTCGGAAAGGCGTTGTTTTACAATGGAAAGATCAAGGAGAGCGTGGATTACCTGTCTGAGGCAACACGTCTTAAGCCGGAGAATGCCAAGTATCGCTATAGTCTGGCTATGGCGCTGGCTGCTCACGGGGAATTCGATGAAGCCATCGATCATTACTCAGAAGCCGTGGCTAAACAACCGGAAATCGATACATCGGCGACCATGCATGATCTTTTAGGAGTAAATTATTCCAGAATAGGACGATTCAACGAAGCTATTTCGTTCGCAGAAAAAGCAGTTGAACTCGCCCGCGCCGCCGGAAATGAACAGCTTGCAAGGGATATCGAGGACAGAATCGAACTCTACAAACAAAATCGGCCTTTTGTGCCTTGATCGTTTGTATGAACTCAAGAGAATAGTGGTCCCGAGTGGAACAGGGATGTTCTGACTATCTCTCCAATCTACGCTTCGTGAAGATACCGTTTGGCAAGTCTACGCCAAAGTTAAGATTCTCCATTTCAAACGTAGTGGAGCTATTCTTTGTCACTTTGTTGGTCATAGTTACTTTAGTGGCAAAGTATCTATCGTCATATTTCTGCACTTCTTCCATGACGATCTCTTTGAGCAGCTTACCAGAGAGGGCATAAAGCTCTGTCTTCAGGATCACAAATCTCTCCTTATCCACCCAGAGCTTTTGCTTTGCATAGGTAGTTTTTTTGCCGATGGCGTTTAGCTCCAATACATAGCAATCTCTTTCGTTCACCATCTCGCTTCCCAGATTTGAAATCCGGTATCTCTTCATCAAACCCTCGTTCTCCAGAGCATCCTCATATGAGAAGTCGCTTCCCATCATACTCTTCTTGAGCATGTGACCGGAAATTTTGATGATCTCCTCAGCATCGGGAAAGTAGATCCACAATTCATCAGACAGTTTGAGATACTTCGTCCCCTGGTCCTCCGGGTTGGTGAACTCTATCAGTGCCTTTTCCTCACCCTCTGCATATATGTGCATGAGCTTGATTCTGGTTTTGCTTCCCTTTTTTATAGTCATCTTGCCGCTGTATTCTATCTTCTCGTAGAGCTTATTCTTGTCAACGCGCTTTATTATCTCTTCGCCGCTCAAGTCCTGATTGTCGGCGTAGATAGGGAAAATGGAAGCCAGAATCATGAAAATCACTAAGTAAGCTAGATGCTTTTTCAAAATATCTTCACCTCGATGTGTTCATGAGCTTAGTGGTTTAGTCGGTAAATTCGTATCGCCAAAATACCCGTAGGGGCACGCTGCGCGTGCCCGGGCACAAGCATTGTGCCCCTACGAAAAACAACACAGATTTACCGATTGAACCACTTAGTGGTTTAGTCGGTGAATTC
>SDBT01001234.1_pt1 | contig 44360 bp, 40 predicted proteins | sample 2277101 | NCBI WGS metagenome assembly SDBT01 (sample SAMN10404973, study PRJNA504765) | marine sediment metagenome | isolation source: marine sediment core GS10_PC15, 103 cmbsf | place: Arctic Ocean: Southern Knipovich Ridge | collected 2010
TAGTTTTCGCGTTTCCGGGAGGGCGAAGCTCCCGCTGAGCCGTTGACAGCAAACGGTTCGCCGGGAGGCTCACCCTCCCACACGCTGACTAAAACTTAAAGGTACTTTCTAAAAGTTGCTTACCAATTCTATAATATCATTGTGCATTGCTCATTAGGCTCAACAACGGTTTTCTTGATCACCCCCATCCTAACCTTCCCCTGTCAAGGGTGAAGGGATTTTGGCCTCGATGGAAGTATCCATCTATCATTAAAAAAATAGTGTTCGGGAGAATCCTTAGTTCCTTCCCCCTTGACGGGGGAAGGTTAGGATGGGGGTGATCAAGAGGAGCTAAGTTCACCAGTAATGCACAGTAATAAAATGGAAATGGTATTATTTGTCAATGGCATCCAGCACCAGTGTGAGAAATTCCACTGGATTCATTCCTGTACCTTGCTCATTGGCTACCTTGACTATAACGAGATCTTTTGAGGGAATAATGAAAATATGCTGCCCCATAATGCCTTCAGCCATATAGCCATCGGCGGGAATATTCGAGTCGCTGGCACCCAGTCTCAAAGGTAGATTGACATGCCAGAGGTATCCATAGGCATCCCACATTCTGACAGTGGGGTCTGTCCGGGTCGATGTATTTACCCATTTTTCAGACACGATCTGTTTATCTTCCCATTTTCCTTTGTTTAGATAGAGGTAGCCAAATTTCGCATAATCTCGAACCGTTAGATATAACATGGCGAATGTCGCGGTGTAGCCCTGACTGTCGCTGTCCCATCGAACGGAAGAGATGCCCATAGGCTGGAACAGGTTCTTTTTTGCGAATTCAAGGGCATTCATCCCCGTCGCTTTAGCAATAACGCCTGACAGTAACATAGGGTCGCCGGTTGAGTAAGTGAAAGACTCCCCAGGCTCATGTATTGCCTCTCTATTTAACATGTATCCAAGGAATTTTTGGCTGTAGATCATTTGCATGGCATCGTTGGTGTCGGGATCGAAATTCACCCAATCTTCGTGCCATTTGAGGCCAGTGGTCAGCGTCATCGCATTCCTGATGCTTATCTTATTTCGTATGTCACCATCATCATCACAATCCCATTCGGCAAAGTATTGGCAGAGCTTTTCATCTATTCCGGAAATCAATCCCTTATCAATGGCAATGCCGACCAAAGCGCTGGTAAAGCTTTTGGCCATAGAGTGACTTATGTGTTTTGTATCTTTCTGAAATTCACCCAGGTAGGCTTCAGCCACGATGTAGCCGTTTTTGATGATGGCGAAACCATCGGTTTTATGCCGGGGATCTGCTGCGTATTCAATGGCTTTTGCCAATTTTTCGGAATTCATCCCCACCTCTTCAGGTCTAGCAGTTCTCCATCCTTTAGTCGGCCAATAAACGCCTTCGTTTTCCCCCTGGGATATATATTTCTCAAATTCGGATTTCGCAATCTCCGCGGCAGTGGAGATGCCGCAAGAAGCGATCACCAGCAAGATTGTCAATGAGATTAGTCGATTTTTCATTTTGATAGAATGCCTCCTTTTAGTATAAATTTTCACTTACTTACCACCCAGTTTCCCATTCTTCTCAAGTTCATCAGCAACATATCCCAGCCCCAATGGTTCTAGTGCCGATCTGGTGGGATATCCGGTGGTTGTATCCCAACCTTGCAGTTCGTAGAATCGTGTCTTAAATTCATCGAATTTATCTCTGTCCAGCGTTCTGTAGGAATAGCCATAGTAATCCCATTTCCCATTCTCTTTACCTGGCATATATGCGTTAGGGACATCAGCGGGGAAAAGCGGGTTCTTTTCATATACGTTATCAGCAAAATGAACCATATCCCTGTGACGACCCTGAAGGGTCCAGATAGCATGGTCCAGATTCCATATCTTGCGACCGAGATCTATCCCGTCCTGAAAGGAAAAGTCCTTCCCCGTTACCGCCTTTATATATCTTGGTTCAGCAATTCCGGTTGATCCGATTCCGTCAGGTCTGTGAATATTCACAAAATCGGGCCAACGAACATCGCAGAAAAGCATGGACTGTTTCCAGAACCGGGTGTAATACCGGTGCCAGGAGACCATTTTGGCCATGTGTTCGGAATAGATGTTATCCTCACTGAAATCCAGCATATCCATATCGTCCTGAAAGGGAACCATTTTGCCGGTCACGATTTTCACCGCTTCTTTAGCAACGAAACTAGGTTCTCTACCCGCTTGTTTTTCACTGGAAGCGTACCATTTGATCCAGTCAAAACCGTGTTCATTGATGTCTCTGTCGCCCAACAATGTGGCGTAACCCCAGTAAACCTGGGCTCTAGGCTCTTTGTGTAATGGTAAGCCCCAATATGGGAATGCAAGTATGCCGCTGTCCATATCCTGTTTTCTTCTTCCCCATTTTTCAGCCGCCCTGACAAATCCGCCAGAAATATCTCTGCCGAACTCGCTTTCATTGCCTTTGCCGTCATTACCATAAGCGATCATCTTCACAAATTGCTCAAGGAACTCCTTACCACCGTACTTACTGAAATCGAGAGGACAATCAGGGATTTTGGCTGTCTTCAACTGACCAATCTGCTGAAGAATACGGATATACACAAGACCATAAATCATTTCCACAGCATTGATGCCGTATCGATTGATCAGATCAGTGGCTAATCTTTGGATATCAAGGCTTTTGGCATCCGAGTAAAAGACGGTAGCAAAGCATGACGCTTCATTGCCTGAGGCGCCTTTGTACCTGGCACGGCAGGCGGAATGGCATCCCATACAAGCTTGGGGTCTCTGATCAGTTCTCGGTCGGCCTCCTCTCCACAGTATGATAGGGGCAGGTGGGCTTTGGAATTGGAATGACCCCCAGGTTTCTCTCAAATGAGCAAGATCAAAGGCGTAATTATTCTTCTGCCATAGTCGAGTTGCCATGAGCATTTTTGGATTGTTGATTTCCACCTGCCCGGTTCCGATCACACTGATCGCTTTAAGATTCTTTGATCCAAAGACAGCCCCGAACCCACCTTGTCCCGCTGCATTGCTGGCATCGTGTATCAGGCAGGCTAACCTGCTCTGATTCTCTCCGGCCGGCCCTATGGCAACCACCGCCGGACGCTGGGTTGTCTTACCGGCCCGGGAGGGCGAAGCTCCCGCTGAGCCCTCTTCCCTCCTGGAAGGGCTGTTCCAGTCGCCATATCCCCCGCCTTCAGCCACTTCCTCCCATATAGTTTTCTGGCAATCCCACGTTTCCTTACCCCAGAGCGATAATGGAGCACAGTCCCTTATTCTAACATTGTCATCTCTAATGTCAATCCAGACCGGTTTATCTGCTTTCCCCTGGATAACAACCCCATCCCATCCGGCAAATTTAAGCATGGGTGCAAATCTACCGCCAAAATTGCTTCGTGTAAACCAGCCGATAGGATAGGATTGAACCCCGATTCCCTGTACCTCTGTTCTGCCTGAAGCTGCTGGGACCAGGGTACCGGATAATGGCGAGGTCATCATGGTAACCACATTGTCTGGATGGAAGCCGTCAATTGTTTTGTCCTTCACGAGATCGAAGAAGATAGCCGATCCCATACCATGTCCGCCCATCCAATGTTCGTATTTGCTGGTAGGTATTGAGCCGACCTTTCCTTCAGTCAAGTCCAATGTCAGTATTTTTCCTGCATAGCCGTTCATTCGGTATTTCTCCCGACTGAGAAGGGATTTCTCAGGTTCTTTCTACTCAAGCTTTCCCAAAGCTTGATTGATTTACCTGGTTGGGTAGCCGAGTTTTCCCCAATTCCGACCCCGCAAGTCCACTTTATACCCATCGTCTCCTTTTTGCTTGGGTATTTTCTTTGTGAACTTGATAGCGCCCACGGGACATATTTCCACACAGGCTTGTTTTCCATCGGGCCCTCCGCCTGCTTCATCCCAGTGATAAGGGGCATTGGCGCACAGATCGCATTTTCGACTTCTGTCCTCACCGTCATAATCTTCATCGGCTGCAACAACCGCTCTGCTTGGTGTATAGGGGCAAGCATCATAGCAGGCGCCGCAGCCAATACATTTCTCCTTATCCACCATTCTCACATTGCCATACTTTGCATCTGCTCCCAATGCACCTGTAGGACATTCCTTCACACAGGCGGGATCCACGCATTGACGGCATTGCTCGATAGTCAGATCATCTGGAAAGGACTCAAAGGAATTCTGCATTATCTGAATTCTGGAGAGAGATAGGCTTTCCGCACCTTCATGAATTAAAGAACAGGCGAGCATACAGCTTACACATCCCTGACATTTCTTTATATCCACCAGGAGATACCCATCTGAGGGTGGGATCTCATCTGCCGCGGAAAGACGGAATCCAGTTCCAGCCACCAGGACAATAGTTCCAGTGACTTTTATGAAATCTCGACGAGTGACTTTTGTGTTTTTTCCGTTCCTCGTAGTCGGCGACCCGACACTCTTATTTTTCCTGCTCCTCGTAATCGGTGACCCGACATTTTCTTCCTTTTGGCTATTCATTGAACTACCTCTCATTGTTTGAGTCTCAAAATAAAAGTTCTATAGCTCATTCCTCATTAGGCTCCCCTACTATCTTGAAAGCCGCGATTCCTCTACGGTGACAGGAATAATATATTCTTACATGGCTACGCTCCCTTTTCCTGACTACTGTATTTGCCATGATTATAACGCTTTTCACCACTTCCAGCAAGCACTTTTCTACATGCCACAAACGATATAGATTAGCGTAGTATCGAGATAATAGCCACTACCCATAGTCTTCGTATAACCATTGCTTATTTCCTTTGGTGTGCCCCATCGCCCTGAATTTATATATAACAAAAACGGCTTAAACCCAGGTTATCACTGGATCCAAGCCGTCAAGAATGTGTATAATTGAGCCTCATGGAGCGAAGACAGTGAGTCTTCCTTCATTCACCTATAGTTACTTGCGACCAACCCACGCTTAACATGCTTTTTATTTCAAAGCCTGCGAAGAATTCAGCCAGATATCCGTCAATCCTCTCCCCCGATGATCCAAGTTCAGACTGAATCTGATCATAGTCAATACTAACAGAATCAATTGTGCCTCTCGGCGTATCCAGGGATTCGGTCTGGATCGCGCCAGGCGCCACCGCCTCAATTTCACTGACGAGTTCATTGGCGAGAGAATTCAAACTACTATTTAGCTCCGCATGTTCTACCCGCAGTGGGGTTATTCCCTCAAGTTCGGCCTTTTCTTCTTCTGTAGGATTTTCTGGGTCACGAACGCTGCGGTTCCATTCGGCAACCATCCATTCCATTTCCTTCTCAATGCGATCCCTTTCCGCTTTTGTCTCCTTTATCTTCTTCGTGACACTTACGAATGTGTTGTATGATTCGTGATATTCCATCTTCGGTCGGTCCTGGCTCGTGTCACTATCCTCTGTCCTGGATGATGTTGTTTTGGGAGTTTCTGATTGGAGAGTTCCTGATTGCCGAGTTGTTGTCTTTGTATCAGGAGTCTCCGCCACTTCATCCAGTACTTCCTTCAGAGCATTCCACCCCTCTTCCAGCTTCGCTTCTTTGTCCGTTACAACTTGTTTGTCGGAAGTCTGACCAGTGGGCGCGCCTGAAGTCTTCTCAGGAGCATTAGCGCTGCTTTGCTCCGTCGAGGCGGCGATCTGAACTTTATCTGCTTCAGTTCCGTCCAGTTGCATCGAGATCAGTACCCCAATAGTCACTGCGCCAATAATGCCAATAATCCCGATAGTTACTTTGGTGCCTGTTCCTATCTTCATCGCTATGGTACCTCCTGAAATAAGTTTCTTGAGATTGAGCATTTTGGGTAGACCGGATATGACACTTCTCAAATCCTTATCAAGTCTGCGAAACATATTGAAGATTTAATCGGGTAATAAAGGTTCGTATAAAGAAGACACCCCAATCGCTGTTATTCTGAGTGAAGCAGTTTATTAGCGATGAGATAAGGCATTCTTTCTGCCATTGGATCTACTCGTAATATTCCTGAAGTGACTTGACGACGATACCTTCGTGGCGTTTGAGGGCATCTATGCCGTCAACTGCGGCGGCGGCTCCTGAAATAGTGGTGATGCAGGGGATATTCTGGATGATTGCCATCTTTCTGATCTCATGCTCGTCGGACATGGAGGCGCGTCCGGTGGGTGTGTTGATTATCAGATCAACTTCGTTGTTCTTCATGTAATCAAAGATGGTGGGTCTGCCCTTTCCCAGGCTGTAAATCAATGTTGCATCTATACCGTTTCTCATCAGAGTTATGGCGGTTCCGTGCGTGGCTAGAATTTTGAATCCCATGTCGAAGAGTCGTCTGGCAATGAAGATGATGGAGCGTTTATCTTTATTTTTCACACTGATGAAGACTGTTCCCATGTCTGGCAGGTTATGACCAACGCCGATTTGCGCTTTGGCAAATGCTCTACCCAGATTTTCATCTATGCCCATCACCTCGCCGGTGGATTTCATCTCCGGCCCAAGCACAGGGTCAACTCCGAGAAACCGTGCGAATGGGAAGACAGGGCCTTTAACGGAGAAATGCTCTGGTATTATTTCCTGTGTGAAGCCCACTTCCTCCAGCGTCTTGCCAGCCATAATCCGAGCCGCAATTTTGGCCAGCGGCACACCTATGGCTTTGCTAACAAATGGTATGGTTCTGGATGCGCGGGGATTGACCTCCAGAACAAAAAGATCGTCGCCTTTGATGGCATACTGCACATTCATAAGCCCGACAACATTTAACTCGCGCGCCAGAGCATAGGTGGCTTGCTTTATCTCATCGATCTCCTCGTCAGAGAGCGTATACGGTGGCAGGACGCAGGTGCTATCGCCAGAATGTATGCCCGCCTCTTCTATATGTTCCATAATGCCACCCACCACCATGCTTTTTCCATCCGAAACAGCATCCACGTCGATCTCAATAGCGTCCTCAAGAAACTTGTCGATGAGGATCGGATGCTCTGGTGAGGCTTCCACGGCGTTTCTCATATAATTTGCCAGAGCGCTTTCATCGTAAACTATCTCCATCGCCCTGCCGCCGAGGACATAGGACGGTCTGACTATGACAGGATAACCTATTCTCTGAGCGATCTTATCTGCATCTTCGATTGAGAGTCCGGTATCATTGTCAGGCTGATTCAATCCCAGCTTGTGGATGATTTCCTTGAACTTCTCCCTGTCCTCTGCTCGGTCTATATCCGCTGGTTTGGTGCCTATTATCTTCACACCAGCCTTTTCCAGAGACACAGCCAGATTCAGCGGCGTCTGCCCACCGAACTGGACTATTACGCCATCCGGCTTTTCCTTATCGACTATGTTGAGCACGTCTTCCCGCGTGAGCGGCTCGAAGTAGAGCCTGTCTGAAGTATCGTAATCTGTGCTCACAGTTTCAGGGTTGCTGTTGACCATAATGGTCTCGTAGCCGTCCTCTTTCAACGCCATAGACGCGTGCACGCAGCAGTAATCAAACTCGATTCCCTGACCGATCCTGTTGGGTCCACCGCCCAGAATCATGATCTTCGGTCGATCTGATGGGCTAACCTCATCCTCAGTTTCGTAAGTGGAATAATAGTAAGGCGTATAGGCCTCAAATTCGGCTGCGCACGTATCGACAGTCTTGAAGGTCACTTTGACACCACATTTAAGCCGGAATTGTCGGACTTCCTCTTCCTCCATATCCCATATCTCTGCCAGTTGGACATCGGAGAATCCGAACTGCTTTGCACCTCTGAGGAGTTCCCGAAGCTTGCTATTATCTGCGGGATCACCATTTCGCGCTTCTCTAAGCCGCTCCTCCATATCCACAATTTCTTTTATATTATATAAGAAAAATCTATCTATCCGGGAGTGCCTGAAGATTTGGTCTATTGTCATATTCATCTGAAATGCGCGTTTGATGTAAAACAGTCGATCAGGGTTGGGTGTAGCGAGTTTCTCCAGAAGTCCCTCAGGATCAATGCCATTAGCAGAATTATCCAGACCGAATCTGCCGATCTCCAGAGAACGCAGTCCCTTCTGCATGGCTTCCTTGAAGGTTCTCCCTATGGACATAGCCTCCCCAACGGACTTCATCTGTATAGTCAGGGTTTGGTCAGCCGCCGGGAACTTCTCAAACGCCCATCGCGGTATTTTTACCACCACGTAATCTATGGTTGGCTCAAAGGAGGCCGGGGTCTGCTTGGTAATGTCGTTGGGAATCTCGTCAAGAGTGTATCCTACCGCGAGTTTCGCGGCGATCTTTGCTATGGGGAACCCTGTTGCCTTTGAGGCCAGCGCCGAACTGCGAGACACCCGGGGATTCATCTCTATAACAGCGAGATGACCATTGTCAGGATTAATCGCGAATTGAATGTTCGATCCGCCGGTATCTACACCGATCTCCCGTATGATCTTGATGGCGGCGTCTCGCATGATCTGGTATTCCTTGTCCGAGAGTGTCTGGGCAGGGGCAACGCAGATGCTGTCACCAGTATGAACGCCCATAGGATCGATATTCTCGATGGAACAGATTATAACAACGTTATCAGCTTTATCCCGCATCACCTCCAGTTCAAATTCCTTCCAGCCGGTCACAGATTCCTCTACCAATATCTCGCTGATGGGACTATAACTAAGCCCACGAGCGGCTATATCCCTGAATTCCTCGATATTGTAGGCAGATCCACCGCCTGTGCCGCCCAGAGTGAAGGCTGGTCGGATAATAACGGGAAAGCCAATATCCTCAACAGCGCTAATCGCCTCGCCCATATTCCGCGCTAATCCGCTCCTTGGCACCGATAGATCGATGTTGCGCATGGCCATTTTGAAAAGCTCTCTGTCCTCAGCCTTCTTGATAGCATGGAGTTTCGCCCCGATGAGTTCCACCTTATGCTCATCCAGCACGCCGCTTTCCGCCAGCGCGACGGAGACGTTAAGCCCAGTCTGGCCGCCGAGGGTAGGGAGCAAGGCCTGTGGCTTCTCCCGTTTGATGATCGCCTCCACCACTTCCGGGATTATAGGCTCTATGTAAGTTCTATCTGCCATTTCGGGATCAGTCATGATAGTAGCAGGATTGCTATTGACCAATACTATCTCATAGCCCTCCTCTTTCAGAGCCTTACAAGCCTGCGTTCCGGAATAGTCAAATTCACATGCCTGGCCAATTATAATTGGTCCGGAACCTATGATCAGAATCTTCTCTATATCAGTTCGCTTCGGCATCAAAATCCTCTCATACTGGGCTGGTGACTGGTGATTTCTCCCTTTCAGCTTTCATCATATTTACGAATTTATCAAATAGATAGCTGGCGTCATGCGGCCCCGGGGAAGCTTCTGGATGATACTGAACGGAGAATATTGGATACTTCTGATGCTCCATCCCCTCGAAGGTATCATCATTGAGGTTCACATGAGTTAGCTGCACCTGCTTATCCTTTATGGAATCAAAGTCGATGCAGAATCCATGATTCTGTGTGGTGATCTCGACCCTATCGGTCGCCAGATTTTTCACAGGCTGATTGACGCCGCGATGGCCAAATTTGAGTTTATAGCTTTGTCCACCGAATGCGAGTCCCAATATCTGATGTCCCAAACAGATACCGAATATAGGCTTCTTTCCGATGAGTTCTTTGACAGTATCTATCAAATATGGCACACCTTCCGGGTCGCCGGGGCCATTGGACAGAAATATGCCCTCCGGCTCAAAAGCCAATATATCCTCAGCAGTTGCTGTCGCCGGGACAACGGTAATATCACACCCATGAGATCGCAGTTCTCTGAGGATATTAAACTTAATACCGCAATCCACTGCGACTACACGAAATGGCGGCAATTCAGCTTCTGTCGGCGCTGCAGGGCGAGTAAAGTCAAGTTCAAGTTGCGGTTGAGCATCTTCCAGCTTTTCCTCCTCAGCAGTCGCTACCGTTCCGTCTCCCTCCCAATAGTAGCTTTCGCTGCACGTCACATACTTCACCAGATCCAACCCAATAAGTCCGGGGGAGGCTTTGACTTTTGCGATCAGGCTGTCTTTATCCAGATCCTCGGTGGAGATCACGCCCTTCATAACGCCGTAATTCCGCAAACGTCTCGTCAATGCCCTGGTGTCTATGCCCTGAATGCCTATGATGCCATAGTCTGAAAGAAATTCGCCCAGGCTTCTTGTCGCCCGCCAATTACTGTAATATGAGCTATATTCACGCACGATAAAACCTTCCACGTGCGGCTTGACCGACTCAAAATCCTCATCGTTACACCCGTAGTTTCCTATAAGCGGGTAAGTCATAGTCACTATCTGACCTTTATACGACGGATCAGTAAGCACCTCCTGATAGCCGGTCATGCTGGTGTTAAAAACCACCTCACCATACTGCTCACCCGTCGCTCCGAAGGACTCCCCCTCAAAGACTGTACCGTCCTCAAGCGCTAAAATGGCTTTCATCAAAATTGCGGCTGGATACCCCGCTCTGTGAGCGGAGAGGAAAACCGCTTCCTCCTTCCCAATAATGTGGTAGCTTCCTCGATGAGAGACAGGTGAGTATACCTGACACTGTCGAGTTTCCTGCCAGTTGATGCTGCTCTCTTGCCAAGAATGTCAGACAGACTGAAGTAACCTGATGAACGACGACCCTTGATGAAGTAGTCTACTCCACCGTAACGCACAGCATCCCACTGGCGAAAGCCAAACAGAAGCCTGCCAGCCTTATTCCTGATATGACTTCTGATTCCCTTGTGCAGCTTCCGGTTCTGTTTACGAACCTGACGGAACTGATACTCATCTGCTGACATCAGATGACCATTGCCTCCTGCTATCACAAAGGCGTCAGCGGCATGACTCTTGTTCAGTTTCTGGGATATGCGACCATACTTGGTCTGATAGCCATACGTTACGCTTACAGGAACACCCATAGCTTCCAGCTTCACTCTCTCATACAGCTTCCAGCGCATGATGTTGATGTGTGTTGCTGCTCTGAAACCTGCGTCTGGCCTGGGAAGAGCAAAACCATCGGCATGATAATGCCTGTGGCAGGTCTTACACAGAGTGATGAGATTGTCCGGTCTGTCACCACCTGTCTGACGACTCTCCAGATGATGCACCTGCAACACAGCATCTTTTGACTTGCCTTTGCAGTGCTGACAGATATGCCCGTCACGCCACAGCACGTACTCCCGGACATTCCAGAAGCCTGCTTGCTCTCCCTGTTGATACTCCCTGCCATGAATGCCTGGATTCCTCAGCTTCTGCATGTCAAACTGCGCTGTCTCAATCCTGATACTGCTCACTGGCAGGATGGAGCGCACCAGCTTGATCAGCTTGAGATGGAACTGTATCCTGTTCTCAACTGATGGCGCAAGCCATCCCTTGTGTTTGGTATGCACGCGGTTGTCAAAGCGTGGTTGCCTGTAGCGTGTCTTCCTGCTTCGTCTGCTTCTACGGTATTGACGACGTGTAGATAGCAGTTTTGGTATGTTCGTCCTTACCTTTGCTTCTGCTCTGAATACTTCTCTTCTGTCTGTGACTGCTGACAGCCCAACAGTCTGATAGCCCGGATCAACACCCAGTGTCACAGGCTGCACGTATCCCCCTGTCTCATATAGCAACTGGATGGTGAAGGGAGTATGCTTGACTACCTTTGCCTTTCCTGACTTCAGCAGTCTTCTTACTTTGCCATACCTTTGTGTTGGCATGAGTGGTTTGCCTGTTTTCGCAATTACATAAATCACATCGAAATTCCTTAGAATCCTTTCGGATAAGTCAGACACCAGGTTAGACACCTGAGCATCTGTTATGTCCTCCTCGCCAATGTTATCCAGTGGTTTCAGCTTACGCTGTGCAATTAAGCTGTGCAGGCAGCACTGCTCCTACCTCTCAGAACTGTTTAACCACCTACCGCAGAGCGTGGAACTGGAGGAGCATTCCACAGTGCCTATACATTCACTGGTAACGTAGTCATAAGCCTATCAGCCCATAAGCTCATAAGCCCATGACTAAGGCTAGTCAACCAGGGCTTGTTTCACTTGACTTCTACAAGCCCCGCCATGTGGGCGGGGTAGTTGACCCTTTAGTTGTCTCCATCTGCTTCCAATTCAGCTATGATCTGCTGCAATTCTTCGCTAAAGAACACCTTATCCCTTTCTTCAGAACTCAGCTCTTTCTGTATTCCTTGTACAACCCGCCGCTCTCTATTTAGCATGCGCTTGGTTCTTGCCACCATTGCTTCTTTGGAGGCGCGTTTGTCCTTAGATTCGTCCTCAGATGCTTCCTCGGCGGATTCTTCGGCCTCCGGTTCTTCCGGCATCTCCTCAATCTCCTTCAGCTTGCCTTCGGTCTCCTGTATCTCAGCAAGCTCTTTCTGATACTGCTCAGTAAACTCCTGTACCTCGTGTTCCGAGAATTCCATCTCATCCACTATGCGCTTTTTCAGATTTACGTTCATGTCTTTGAGCTTCTGTCCAAGCACCTCGATTTCTGCGTTGGATCTACTGATCGTTGCAGAATACCGATTATTCAGCCGATTCTTCTTCGTACGCTCAAGCTTCTGGCTTAACTTGCCAACGAGTGATTGCTTTTGTGCAATTTCATTCTTTAGCCTGTGCCTCTCCTCAATATTAGTTCGCAGTCTGTGTTCAACAGCACCGTGTCCCATTTTTTTGCCTCCGTATGTAGTGCTCGACCAAACTATTTTTGGTCTTCAGATCACCCCCATCCTAACCTTCCCCCATCAAGGTGGAAGGAACTTATGGCTCTCCCGATTACTGCCTTTCATCGAGAAACGGATGCTCCCGGCCAGAACCGGAATCCCTTCACCCTTGATGGGGGAAGGTTAGGATGGGGGTGATCAAAAATATATTCTTCAAATCAAAAAACCAATCTGGTCAAGCAATAGTAATCTCTCAGCCTTATATCCCTTCTGCTGAAAAAACGACGTTACCGCCAACAATAGTCATCACAGGCCAGCCCATAAGCTCCAATCCAGAAAAGGGAGTGTTCCGGCCTTTCGATTCAAATTTCGTTACATCAACTTCCTGATTTTTCCTCATATCAATGATGGTAATATCAGCATCAGCGCCTTCAGATAATGTTCCTTTGCTCAAGTTTAGTATGCGGGCTGGATTCACCGTCATTCTGGCGACAGCTTCAGATATGGTAATATATCCTTGATCTACCAGCCGTGTGATTACCAGTGGAACGCACGTTTCTAATCCCACAATGCCAAAGGGCGCTTCTTTCATGCCTGAAGATTTCTCCGCCAATGTGTGTGGAGCATGATCTGTCGCAATAGCATCAATGGTACCATCACTCAGACCGGCGATCACCTCGTTAACATCCTCTTGGGAACGAAGCGGCGGGTTCATTTTGGCGTTAGCTCCGTGTTTCTCAACCGCCTCGTCTGTTAGTGTGAAGTGATGCGGAGTTGCCTCTGCTGTTACGTTTATGCCTATCTTTTTGGCATGCCTTATCAGTTCCACAGATCCGGCGGCGCTTACGTGCGCGATATGCAGATGCACGCCAGTGTCCTCCGCCAGCTTTATATTGCGCTCAACTATGATCTCCTCTGCCGAATTTGGAAGACCGATCAATCCAAGCCTTGATGATACTTCACCCTCGTTCATTACCCAGCCAGCATGAGATTCCATAGTCTGTTCGCAGTGGGCAATGACAGGTATTCCATGTTCTTTGCAGCACATCATTGCCTGCTTCATGATCTCCGGATTTCTCACTGACATCCCATCGTCAGAGATTGCCACAGCGCCGGATTTGACAAGCTCCCCTACATCCACCAATTCTTCACCGCGCAGCCCCAGCGTCACACTTCCAATGGGAAAGACATTCACCACGCCATCGCGCTTCGCCTTCGCAATTATATCGCGGATAAGCTGCGCAGAATCCACAACAGGCTGAGTATTAGCCATCGTAGCGGCAGAAGTAAATCCACCCTTCGCAGCAGCCCGCGTACCTGAATATATCGTCTCCTTATGCTCCTGGCCAGGCTCGCGGAAGTGAGTGTGCATATCAATAAGCCCGGGCGTCACAACAAAGCCGCTTGCATTGATGACTTTCGCGTCCGTTACGGAAATGTCTTTGCCAATACTGGCTATCTTGCCGTCCAGCAGGAGCAAATCTAACACTTCATTTTGCCGTCGATTTGCGGGATCTATGATTTCTCCGCCGCGAATAACAATCTTCATGACCTAAATCTCTTCGACTATGCTCACTTTATCTTCGCCGTCCTGCTCTTTTAGCGCGACGTTAATCCACTCTTTTCTTGATGTAGGGATATTCTTTCCGACGTAATCCGCTGCTATTGGCAACTCCCTATGTCCCCTGTCGATGAGCACTGCCAGTTGAATGGAAGCCGGCCGGCCGAAGTCCATCAGACCATCCAGCGCTGCCCGGGCGCTGCGCCCCTTATGCAGAACATCATCTACCAGAATAATCCGTTTATCATTGACGTCGAAGGGTATATCAGTTTTGTTTGCACTCGGCTTGCGGTCAAAAAGGTTCACATCATCTCGATAAAGCGTGATGTCTATAGTACCCACGGGCACTTTTGCGTCTTCGATCTCCTGGATAATCTTTGCGATCCGTCGCGCTAGATGATCACCACGTCTGGCAACGCCGATTATTGCCAGATTTTGCACACCCTTGTTGCGTTCTACAATTTCGTGAGATATTCTAACCAGCGCCCTCCTGATCTCCTCCTCAGTCATTATCTGTGTCTTCTCGCGTATTTGCATCGTTGACCTCCATCCGGGACAATGGCCAAAAAAAACCTCCCTACTAACCGTAGGAAGGTCAAATATCCCACATAATAATTGCTATAACTATCATCTCTCTATCCCCTTTCCGGTCTCTCCGGACCAGTTTAAAGGTGTGTATTCCGCTGCTTATATAGAATACCATAAACCACCAACACTGTCAACTACTAAATGGTTATCGTAGAGACCAAGCATAAACTTTCTGTCCCGTGAAATGCAGGTACAGTTGCATCGCAGCTTGCTAAGTAAAACATGCCGCTGGATTATGCATGAGTACCACATGCTGCCAGCTTGTGTATAGATAAAACGTGCAGCCTGACCACTCAGAATAGAACGCGGATGACGCGGATTGAGCAGATTTCCGCGGATCTCTTTCCTGAAGACCATCATCCGCGCAGATCCGCAGAATCCGCGCCATCCGCGTTCTATTCTTCCAACTATAGACGGGGAATTTATGTATGGCTCTTGCTCATCACTAACACATGGCTTATCAATTTACCGTGTCTTCGCAGTGTGAAATCGTCCGTCAATTGGAATCCTGAGCCAGCCATGCAATCCATTATCTGCTGGTGCATGTCGTGGGCTATCAGAAGCACGATTTTCCCCCTTTCGCGGACAAATTTCCTCAGCTCGGACACGGAGTCCAGAACGGCCTGTCTGTATCTGGTATCGAAGGGCGGTTCGGTGATGATGGCATGGAAGATGCCGCTCTTAAATGGCAATTGCCGCGCATCGGCGATGACGTATCGGTTATGAGAGATTTGCGCAAGCCCTGGTCGAAGCACTGGGTCCACATCCGCAGCGAAGATGCTCAGGTTTCTCCGCCTGCACTCTATCACAATGCCGCCTATCCCGGCGAAGGGATCCAGTATGAGTTCGTCGCCCCGGAGATCCGCGATGTTCAATATGAACATAGCGTCGAGCGGCGATAATCCTCTGCGATACCTGTGCCCTTTTGCCGTTATGACTTCGCCATCTCTTTCAATAAGGAATGCTCGATTGTGAGGCGCGTCCGCGAGCAATTTCTCTTCATCCTGTCTGTAAATCTCGGTGAGACACAGCTTTCTGTCATTTCTTCGCAGCCACCCCACCGCCCACCGCCCGGTTCTGTGTGAATGAAGTTCCTCTCCCTGATAGGGTTCCTCATGGACGCTGACGATCCCCTGAGTATAGCCGAGTTTTTCTGCTCGACGAGATATATCTTCGGTTGATAATCCTCGGATGACTATGTGCATCCTCATCCGGGATGGCACCTCGCGTGTCAATTCGACACACTGTCCGCCAAAGACTCTCAGGAACTCAGCCTTTGCGTTCTCATACTTTATCCCGCATCCACCCTTTTTAGTCCTGAAGAAAACCTGGTATCTGGAAGGCTCAGAATTCATAAATATCTCTGTGTTTTTGCTGCTGGCGATTCAGCAGCCTATAATAAACTCTCTCCAGTCGGGGCCGAAAAAAAACCGCGTAGTGGCGGAACTTGCCCGGTAGAACGAGGCTGCCAGCCCGTTTCCGTAGAGAACGCTGCCAGTTTATTTCGCTAAACAAGCCGGCGGCGTGTTTTACAACGGGCTGGCAGCCTCGTTCTACTTATAACTAAAAAGGTCGTATTATTTATGGAGTTTCTGCTTTAGGATATGATCCCAGCATTTTTACCAGTATGGATTTCTCTTCCAGTTCCTGCAACGCCTCTCTGACCGATTCATCGTCTATGTGGCCCTCGATATCGACGAAAAATATATATTCCCATGCCTTCACTCCAGATGGCCGGAGTTGGATATTGGTGAGATTCAGCCCATGCCGCGCCAGCAGCATGAGCGCGTTCGCCAGCGCGCCTGCCTCATGCTTCACAGAGAACAACACGGATGTTTTGTCATCGCCGGTTTTTTCGCTGTAGTGATGGCCGACCACCAAAAATCTGGTCATGTTGTTGGGTATATCCTGGATCTGTTCAGCCACAATATTGAGTCCATATAGGTCAGCCGCCAGCCTGCTGCCGATTGCCGCCAGGGCATTATTCTTGGCTGCCACAATCGCCGCCTCCGTGGTGCTGGATGCTGCTACCACCTCCGCATGTTTGAGATTTTTCTCGATCCAATCTCTGCATTGAGCGAGCGCGTTCGGATGTGAGCGCACTTCTCTGATTTCCTCCAGCGATGAGTTGGAAAGAAGATACTGAGAGATCGGCATCAGCACCTCAGAACAGATCTTCAAATCCGATTTTACAAAGGCATCCAGCGTCGGATTCACAGCGCCTTCCGTAGAGTTCTCGATTGCCAGTATTCCGTAATCAGCCCTGCCATTCTCCACTTCTCTGAAGACTTCGGCCTGACTTCGCATGGGTTTGTGGACCACAGATGATCCAAATTGCTTGATGCTGGCTATATGAGTGAAAGATGCTTCAGGACCCAGATAGGCTACCGATAGCGGCTTTTCGAGGGATCTACACGCGGATATAATCTCCGTGTAGACAATCTGCAAAGCTGCGTTGGGGAATGGGCCGCTGTTCATGGCACAAAGCCTTTTAATGATAGCCTGTTCTCTATGCGGAACATAGTAATTGGACTTGGCTTCTGCTTTCAAGCGCCCGACTTCCAGAACAATTTCAGTCCGCTGGTTGAGCAACTTGAGTACTTCTCCATCCAGGGCGTCTATACGTTTTCTAAGCTCCTTTAGATCCACGGTTTCTAATCTCCATTTCCTGTGCCATCAGAGCGCGAAAATCTTATCCAGATGTGCGCTGGTATCATACACCATCTGTTCGGGGACACTCGAATAAGGTGGCATCTCCGCGGTTACGTAATTATCATAACCCACATCTCTGACAGCTTTCATAACTTCCACCCAGTTAATGTCACTGTCCAGCAAATAAGTGAAGCTCTTGGGTTCGACTTTGAAGCCTTTTACGTGTATCTTCTTGATCCGCGAACCCAACGTGCGAATCCAGTGCTGTGGGAATCCGTAGAGCAGTATATTGCCCACGTCGAAGTATGCTGCCACATATTCGCTGTCGATCTCGTCAACATACCGCGCGAACTCTATGGGACTCAGCAGGAATTTATTCCACACATTCTCGATAGCGATAAACACCTTGCGCTCCTCGGCAGTTTTCGCCAGTTCCCTAACCTCCTTCTGCGATGTGGTATAGGCATCCTCGTAGCATACGTCCTGATTGACCACACCGGGCACCAGAAGCACTGTGTCAGCCCCTACAATGGACGCGGATGCCAGAGATTTCATCATGCCATCGACAGATTTCTCCCGCACCTCAGGGTCAGGGCTTGAAAGTGGAAACTGCCAGTGAGCGCTATTCATGACGCTGGGTATCTCCAACCCGACACTGTCTGCTATGGATTTCAGTTTTTTGCTCTCTTCATCAGTATTCACCGTGTTAATCTCGATTCCGTCGAATCCGGCATCTTTCGCGAGCTGGAATCGCTCTTCCAGAGAAAGTTTGCCCGGAAGCGAACCTATGCAAATTCCCTTTTTCATTATGGCCTCCTGCTGTAATCATTAGTATTACTTTGTCATTCAGGATTCGTGATTAGATAACTTTCCCGCCTCAAATAACAGCTCGGAAAATCCCCACAGCCCCTTTTCAAGGGGACTATGAGGCTTGTTCTACACGAGGGATTACTCATAAAGCCCCAAAGTGCTGTGTAGACTGAATCTTTGGCTCCCCCATCTGGCCCATGATACGATATTATATCTGTTCCTTTAAGCAGAGTCAACGAAAAACAGCCTGACTGAAGGTCATTGTTCCGATGCCTTATCAAATGGGACTTACGCAGCTATTGATAGATCCAGATATAACAAGGCTTTATATACTTCCATGTGAACCGAAGACTTGTCAGATTTGGCTGAATGCTCTGTATTTGAGAGCACATGATCCAGGACAATATCGACATATTCCTTCTTGAAGTAATGCCACGTCTGTGATATAGTTGTGGTATGACAAAGGGTTGCGGTAAGTAGATCAGTTGAGGTGGAGTTCGTCACGCCCGGCAGGAAGTGGTTTGGCGCTTAAAAGGAGTTCATCAGGTCGCCCCTTTGGTATCCATATATGGATTGACGAGATGTGGATAACACGGATTGAGCGGATTCTCGCGGATCTTATGCGACTCGGTAGATTTGTGGATTTATAGGTGAGAGTGTAGTAGAGCAGCAGTTGGATAAGACTACGTCGGGCAATTTTGCTATGATTGTCAGTAATATAGATGCGGGGATCGCCACACGGCCGTCCCCGCATCCGTCAAACCAGGCGCTTGCGAGCAAGCTACGAAAGAACCACCAGCTACCCCGGTGCTACCCCGGTGCTACCCCGGTGCTACCCCTATGTTACCCCAGTCGCTACCCTATTGCTACCCCAAACAACAACGCTACCCGATCAGGCGTTTCTCTGCGAATCCCAGTGACAGATTGACGTAATTTTCAAGTCTCCTGGCCCGTTCCGCCATCCGCAGTCGCAGTTTTTCATCTACGTTCTCAGGATAGTGGTGCCAGAGGTAAGATGCCAGCATTAGAGAAGAGTAATGGGGAAAATCCGGAAAGTGATCTGCGAAGAGTTCAGAAATGTGATCCTTGCTGAACTCGAATATCCCCGTTTTGTAATAAAAATACGTCGTTGCCTGTCCCAGAACACTTTTGAGAGAGTTTCTCAACGTCGAGTTTTGCCAGTCCGGCTGTTCCGATTCCTCCAACCATATCCTGAATGAGCAATCAAATTCCCACATCTGTCTTTTTGTAGGTGTGGGCAAGGTGTCAATAATATCCTCACCATATAAAACCATACCATTTGCTTTCATCCTGAAGATCTCGGGCTGTATGCACAGATCATTGTTCCAGGGCGGCAGAAGGTCCTGATACTCAAGTATAATTGGCTCGAATTGGATATTATATTCGCCGCTGACCCGACTATATACATCGGATATTCCAGCCCTGACGTCATCGTCGGATTCATCCCGCAAAACGGTAATTACATCAATATCGCTCAGTCCGGGCTGATATGCCCCCCGCGTCAGGCTATCTGTGAGAATTATAGAAACTAAATGCTGTGCATAGGCCTTTTCACATTCGCTAACAAATTGATCGACCATCTTCAGCGCTCGTTGACAGTCTCTATTCTTACTCATCTGATACGCTCCCTCCCTGAATCTCATTTGATACGTACAATGCCGTTTGGCTGTGCATTTTCCCGTTTGTCACCGAGTTGATCAGGGACGTGTCTGCGCGCTTACTGCGCTCTGAAGCTCCTATGGGTGGTGATATGCGGTTCAGGATCATGATGCTAATCAATATTGCTACCAGAATAGAAGCGGTTAGGATAACAGCCAATGTTCCATTATCCGTCAGAGCGATGATAAGACCTGCTGATACGCACACCAGACTGGCTATGTAAAGAATGATAGCAACTCGTTTCTGAGTGAAGCCAAGAGCGATCAGCCTATGATGAGTATGGAAGCTGTCAGCGTGGAATGGCGACTCCCATTTTTTGAGTCTGCGTATGATCGCCCATGTGGTATCAGCTATTGGCAACCCGAAGATCAGCACCGGCACGAAGGAACTCACTGTTGTAGATGGACTCTGAAACACAATCTTGATGGAAACTGCTGCCAGCGCAAGGCCAATAAACATAGCGCCACAGTCACCCATGAATATGCTTGCTGGATGGAAGTTATATCTCAGGAAACCAAGCGCACTACCAGCTACTATAAGGCATATCACTGCCATGAGTATCTGGTGGTTTATGACTGATACTATGAATAGCGCGGTGGCGATAGTTACAGCGACTCCTGCCGCCAGCCCATCTATACCATCTATGAAGTTGATGGTATTCATAATACCCACTACCCAGAATACTGTGAGCGGTATACCTATCTGCCATCCGATGCTGATAGTTCCCACAAACGGCAGGTTAAGGCTGCGTATGACGAATCCAAAGGGTATCAGTATCAGCGCAGAAGTTATCTGCCCAATCAGCTTTTTTCGTGCATTCAGAGTCCACAGGTCATCCCAGATACCTGTAATGGAAATAATCACTATGCTGATGCAGAGACCAGCGAGATATGTCATGGATTCAGTCAGTTGCGGACGAAAAAGCACATAACCCAACGCAATCGAAATGAAGAAGGAGATGATAATGGCAATTCCACCAACCCGTGGAACTGCGCTATTGTGTATTTTGCGCTCATTCGGATGGTCAAGAATACCGTTCTCAAATGCTGCCTCACGTAACGAAGGTGTGAGGAGTAAGGTAAGCAAACATGAACTAGAGAATAGGGCTATGTATGTTTCCACAAAAGAACTCCTTGAATCTAACTCAAGTCAACCATCACACGATTTGCTAAACAATGATGCCTGTAATATAAGCGGAAATCATGCCAAGTGGTTTTCACCAGCATGTGAGGCGGGATAAACCCTTGATATAACTCAGTTCTTTTGTAGTGTTGTGATATTTTCAGGGTCGTTAGCAAACGGAGGCGCTGCTGGATCAGAATGCAACAGTATCAGAACATGCGAGGAAATTGGGGTGGTTCATTTCTGATGGAATTAAGGTAATATTTCCTGACATGGCTTTCGCTTGTCAGCAACCATGCAATGATGTTGCATCTTGCAACATGATATGTGCTGCAACAGCGGGGGATGGGCAATAGCAATGAGTGTTAAGTTTTTTGGTTCTTCGGGGTTAAATGGGGTAATCGGTGGCAATCGGGACAGGAATGTCCCGACTATCGTCGCGAGACATAGCCAAACCACCGATAGTCGGAGTTTTCCAACCCCGACCGAACAGCAATTCCGAATTCGCCAACAGTATCAGGTATGTGGTGGAAACTCATGCAGTGGCAGATGAGCTACTGAATTCTTTATACAGGGCCTGGAATATGGCTATGATAATTGAGGTGAGAGGCACAGCTACGATCATGCCCAGAAATCCCAGCAGTTGTCCGCCTACGAAGACGACGAAGATGGTTACTACGGGATGGAGGTCTACACTTTTCCCCACAACCAACGGAACCAGTATTGCATTATCTACTATTTGTATAGCGCCGAGAAATACGCCGGTTATCACCATGTGAAACATGCCGTGCTGGTAGGCTGCCAGTATCATTGCCGGGATAGCCATCATCACCGGCCCGATGTAGGGTATGAGATTGGCAAATCCAGCGATTCCGCCTATAACGAGATAATACTTGATGTCCAATATCCACAATCCAATTATTGTGAATACTGACAGTACAATTGATTCAGCAATCCTGCCCCTTATGTATCTCCCTATCTGACGGTCTATTTTTTGGAGAAGCTCAAGGGAGGTATCATAGTATTTGCCGGGGATAATCCTCAACGTCGTCCGTTTAATGGATTCGCCATCCTTGAGCAGAAAGAAGGTTATAAACGGAATAAGGACTATGACAATTGCCATCCAGATAAGCCTGCCGCTGAAGGTGGTAACCGCTCCTATCAATTGACCTACGTATTCCCGCATCCATGACGCAATTCCGCTTACTCCCTGCTCAATCTGATCGCTTAGAACTACATTTTTGACCTGGGGGACCGTTTCTGCAACTCGTCCCTGTATGGCCTCTAATTGCGCCAATACCTTCTTGCCGAATTCTGGATCCGTAACAGCATCCAGAATGCCGGTCAGCAGCTCCTTTACTTCTCCCAATATCATTGGCAATAGAAACACGACGCTGAGAACAACTGCCGCCACGAACGCTAGAAAGAACACACTTACGACCAATACCCGGTTAACTCGCCGCCTCTCAAAGAATCGGACGGCGGGGCCAAGTATATACGCTACCAGGAAGGCTAGAGCAAAGACGATCACTACACCGCGAATGAAGTACAGAAGCAGAGATGCTATAGATAGAACGATTATGGAGGTCGCTATTGCAGTGATCTGCATGTAGACTTCCATACGCCTGCTCGCGACAATAGGCTTCTCGTCATCCTTGCCTTCGTCTTTATCTATGACTTCGACGGCTTCTTCATTCATGGTAAAGCTCTCTAATAGTTTCAGGACAGTTGACGGAAAGATATTAACTCTTTGGAATCCAATACACTTATCCACGCGTATATTCTATCAAATTACGTGGAAAACTGCAATCCAAATTTTCTTTTTACATAAGGGAGCTTTGAGCAAAGAAAACACTAAGATAAGAGGCTCACTGTCAGATTTTTGTCGGAAGCTGGAGAAGCGCCCCAGTACATAGTTGAGGAATGGTCACCGCACTAACCCATACATTTTTCTAACCGAGATCATCTCATCGGAGATACTATCAGGTACTTTATCGTAGCGTGAGAACTCCATCGTGTGATTGCCTCTGCCTTGCGTCAGAGAGCGCAACTGCGTAGCGTACTTAAACATCTCCGCCAGAGGAACTTCCAGGTTCACAGCCTCCCCGTTGATCCTGGCCTCAATGCTGTGGATTTGGGCTCGCCTGGTATTCAGATCGCCCATGACTTTCCCGATATAGTCCATAGGCGCGATAACCTGTACTTTCATTACAGGCTCCAGGAGAGTAGGATTACATTGCCTTGCTGCATTGGTGAATGCCATAGATCCAGCTATCTCGAAGGCGATCTTCGAGGAATCTACCTCATGGGACGATCCGCCCACCAGCGTTATTTTAATATCTGTCATAGGATAACCTGCCACCGAGCCATTTTCGCTTGCTCCTCTGGCGCCTCTTTCGACTGCGGAAACAAATTCTTGCGGGACTTGATCGCCTGGACTTTCATTGACGAATTGGAACCCGGAACCACGCGGCAACGGCTCCAGTTTGAGCCAGACGTCACCATACTGGCCGCGTCCACCTGATTGTCTCACGTATTTTCCGCGCGCGCGTCTGGTGCGCGTGATGGTCTCCTTGTAAGCCACATGCGGCTTACCGACGTTAGCCTGGACGCCGAACTCCCGCACCATTCTATCCACCAGAACTTCCAGGTGGAGTTCGCCCATACCGGATATTATTCTCTGACCCGTTTCCTTGTCCGATCTTACCTGAACTGTTGGGTCTTCTTCCTGAAGCCTTTGCAGTGTTTTCACCAGCTTATCGCGTTCCTCTTCCGTCTTTGGCTCAATAGCCACGGAAATAACAGGCTCAGGAAAGTGTATAGATTCCAGAATTATCGGGTGAGCTTCGTCGCACAGCGTATCGCCGGTGTATGTCTCTTTCAAGCCGATGACCGCAATAATGTCGCCTGCGTAGACCTCGCGTATTTGTTTGCGCTTGTTCGCGTGTATCTGGACTATGCGGGAGATCCGCTCTCTGACTCCCTTTGTTGTGTTGTATACATACGAGCCTGCTTTCAATTTGCCGGAATAAACCCTTACGAAAACAAACTTGCCCACGTCCGAATCTGCTACTAATTTAAAGGCCAACGCAGAGAAAGGCGCATCGTCATCTGCCTTTCGCGTGGCTTTCTGGTCTGTATTCGGTATGTCTCCCTCTATGGGCGGCACATCCACCGGAGCTGGAAGGTAATCCACAATAGCGTCAAGGAGAGGCTGAACGCCCTTGTTCTTAGCCGAAGCCCCGCATAACACGGGAGATATGGAGACATTCAGAGTAGCTCTTCTTATGGCGCCTTTTATATCCTCCACCGACAGCTCTTCACCATCCAGATACTTCTCCAGAAGCGTTTCATCTTCACTGGCTATAGACTCCAGAAGCTCGGATCTATGGAGATCCGCATCCTCCATCATATCGTCCGGGATCTCTGTCACATCGTATGTCATTCCCAGGTCATCATTTTGCCAGAGCAATGCCTTCATGGTTATCAAATCGACAACACCTCTGAAATCCTCTTCGCTGCCAATGGGGAGTTGAAGAGGCACAGCATTCGCCCCTAATCTGTCCTTCATCATTGCTATAGTACGGAATATATCCGCCGCGACTCTATCCATTTTATTAATAAAAGCTATCCTGGGAATTTTATACCTATCGGCCTGATGCCATACAGTTTCAGACTGAGGCTCCACGCCACCTACTCCGCAGAACACAGCTACAGCGCCATCCAGAACTCGCAGAGATCGCTCAACTTCTACGGTGAAATCCACGTGGCCGGGTGTATCTATGATATTGATGCAGTGATCAAGCCAGAAACACGTAGTAGCAGCAGAGGTAATGGTTATACCGCGCTCTCGCTCCTGCTCCATCCAGTCCATTTCCGTCGTTCCTTCATCTACTTCTCCGATTTTGTGCTTCCTGCCAGTGTAGTAGAGAATCCGCTCCGTAGTGGTGGTTTTGCCTGCATCTATATGTGCCATGATGCCTATATTTCTCGTTTTCTCCAGCAAATACGCTCTCGGCATACTATCTATTCCTTTCTATCCCGAACCTGTGTAGTGGATTACTCAACCGATAGTTAAGATACACCATCACTTACTTGCTGTCAAGGTCTTTTAATCGCTGAAACCGCCCAAATTGCCCAAAATCGACCAAATCGATCAGGTCTTAAGGGCATACCGTATGCACATCAATTGGAGATAGGGCCAGCAGTCGTGGATGAAGTGGCAGTATACTACGATGGCGAAACTGATATGGACAGCGTGGAGAATCTCAGTCTGGATGTCAAATCAAGTATACCGGGCTGCACCAGTTAGGCACCCAATCGGGCCGTGAGCCGATGATTTCTGACAGGAATTGGATATCAGTTGATGTGCTGGATTACTGGTGGGATGTAATATTATGCTGGATGACTCTGCGCAAATCCCTCGCCACCTGGTCGTCAGGCACCATAGCCAGATCCGCTGCGATCTCCTCAAGCGAAGACACAAATTCCTCGAAGAGTAGGGACACTTCAGCCGCCGCACACGGATTCCTACGGATGACGTCCGCGGCCTCCTTCAGTCGATCAAATAACTTATCATTCATATATTTAACTCCCCAAGCTGCAATAACTATTCCATGTGTGCCAGTAGCTCAATTGTGCGCCAATATACTGCGTTCAGAAGTCTACGTTCATTGCCACTATTGACCATCCCATACAGGAGGGAACTGGAATAGTTCCTGAGTTCCTGTATGGTTGATTCGGAATTGCTGGCGGGCGGAATCAGTTCCAGGGGTATGTCCGCCTTCCCATCCTGCATATGCGCTGGTTCGCGATACTGCGGTGCTTGCATTGCTCACAACTCCTATCATTATTATCCCCTTATACCTGTTTCAGTTAGAAACGATACCCATTAGCGTTGTAGTGGCGCACCTGTGTGTGCGCCCGGTATCAGGGTTTTGGCACACATGGACAGACACATAGGTCTGTCACTACAGTCTCATTTCTAACCGAAACAGGTATTACATATATCATATCGGTAACATAGACTGAAATCTTTAGCTTGTATACCGGAAGGCATGAGTTAGTTCCTGAATCTGCCTGTGAGTCGAGGATTTCTGGCAAATATCGCGCGCCAGTTCCTCAGTCTACGCGATGATTGCTCATTTGATGATATGAAGTAGTTACATGAAGAGTGCATACCTCATCCCAACTTCGATACACACACCTTATTGCCTCGTATGAAGAAACGCACTCGGAATCTTGAGAGTTCCACACTTGACTTCCTCGACAAATTACTGAAGAACCTGTCCACTCCATCTGGTGTGAACTCTATCTCATCCAGCATATCTGCTGCCTGTGTTGAGAACTCATATCCACTCACATCCCTGTCAGATTTATTCATCTTGCCACCCCCTGTTAGTCTGCTGTCAAGGGTAGGTTTTTCAAAAAGAAGATCAATAGCAAACGGCGCAAACGGTTGCTATCACTGCAATTCCCCCTTAAAAAAGGGGGATCAAGGGGGTTGTTTCCTCTTATGCAAGAACCCCGTGTTTATGCGGCTTTAGCCAGCCAGTTACCAAAAACCTACCCCTCACAGCTGTTAGTCTGCCACAATGGAATCGCGCCCAATTCTCCGAGTCACTTACTGTAGGGTAGGGACAGTTCGTCACCGGATCATCCCCCCCGTCAAAAACATCCCTCACTATCATATCCACCATCTCCTGCGCTGAAATGTCTGGCTCCGCCTGCTGTATCACTTCCAGCAGTCGCTCAGACTGTTATCCATCAGGAATCCGCAATTGAGTCGATGATTTCTGGCAAGAATGGGATAGTATGGGGTGCGGTATATGCCCACCTGTCTGAAGAGCATGTAAAGCGACAGGTGCTGAAGCTGCCATTCGCCAACGACTAGCGCAGCACGTTGTCATGTATATGTCACGCAGGAGTCAATCTGACAGATCTCCAGCGGACTGATAATGCTGTAAAGGCTTATGGTTACAGAGTTTCCGACTTCTGAATGTAGACAGATGAAGGGTTAGCTCTCTGGAGACCATGACCAGTAGTCAGTATCCACTTCACCCGCGCCTGTTTTGCGATTGAAACCCTCGCGCGGAACTTCGCGTCGGGCGGTCATGGACTCTACATTAACGACTATAGCCCTGGTCGTATTGACAGAATTCTCACCAGGCTCAAAATACGTGGGGCTGTAATGAGCCATAAAGCTGGAAAACGCTTTGCGCAATTCATCCGGGTCATGGATAATTCGAGCGTTTCCGTAGGCAATCACACTTTCCCAATCGCCGTGGCATCGCACACCTTCTGCATGGTGCTTTGGGTCGCCATAATAGTTGTTGACCACGTAGCACACTCTGGGGTTTGCGCTGATCATATCCAGTTTCCGGCCGGTAATACCGCAGTGAAAATAAAGCTTGCCGTCGGAGTAGGCATGGTTAATAGGCACCCCGTAGGGTTCCTCATCATTGCACATCACCAGTATCCCTGTATAGGTACCTTTAAGGATTCGTTCGCATTCCGCGTTATTTGGTATTGGTTCGATTGGCTTGGCCATCGTATCTGTAACTCCTTCCTGAATGGTCTGATCGCCAAGTAACAATAGCTTTGTAGGGGCACAATGCTTGTGCCCGGGCACGCGCAGCGTGCCCCTACGGGTATTTTGGCAATACACTAAAGCCATCATTGAGCATAAATAATTTCGCTCTAAAAGGTCATTAGCCGCTTGAAGGAATCGCCGACAAGCTTCGGGGTATCCTTAATTTCGGCGTCTGCGTCGCACAGATAACGTGCCACCATACCAGAATCACACCAACTGGTTTGCAGCACACCCAGAAACTTCTCAGTTCCACTGTTGGAGCCATATCTGAGAAGCGCCTCTATCGCTTTTGGCTCTTTCCACGGACAAGCAACCATTCGGAATCCTTTATCAGCAAAATAGGGAATTGATGGATAGCTTTCCCGTTCGCCGTAGTGCCAATCGCACATAATAATGTCTTTCGGCACGCTGTCTATCATAGACCAGGTGTCATTAGCTGAGGCTTCCCACTCGCCATAGCCGGTACTGGCGCTGTCCAGAAATCTGTCGCCCCACATTAGCATCTCTACTTTCTTCTCACCCACCAGATGACCATGCAATGCGTTTACCCAATCGGCGAAGAGTTCAGCATTGGGCACATCTTTGCACCGTGGACATTTGCCAATCTCAAAGACTTCATCCAATCCGACGTGTATCGCATCAGCCCCAAATGCGTCTATCATTTCATCCATTAGATCAAACACTATGGGTTTGGCCTGGGGATGGAGCGGGCATAGGCTGCGACAGTAGCGCACCTCCGCAAGATCAGGCGTCTCATCGAGTTCCGGATATGCTCGCAGCAAGCCATCCTCCGAACCTCTACTCTTCCCGGATTGATGACCAAGCAGGTTCATCTTGGGAATTATACGAATATTGTTCTGTCTACACAGGTCAGCTATGTTAGCGGCTTGTTCTGAACTGAGCGCCCCTCTAGCAGCAACATCAGCGTGACTTTTGAACTGATACCGGTATCTGGTCAGCAGAACCAGAGTATTGCAGTTATACGCCGGCAGCACTTCAGTGATCAGCCTGCCAAATATCTCCATATCTTCCTGCTTCGGCACGCCGAGACAGATTCCCCGGAAAGGCCAATCCGCTCCTTTACTTTCTGGTTTATCAGACATAAATTCACTTCCTCCCCTTCTGGTATTATAATTCACAACATCAGGTTAGTATTACGAGTTTTTCAGTTACGGCTGAGACTTGCTGAGTAGAACATGCTGCCAGCTTGTTCCTGAACTCGATTACCATTTCTGAACGAGCAGGCTGCACGTTCTACGTCACTAACTGAAAAACTCGTATTAGTATCCCAGCTTACGCCATAGAATAACTGGAATGGAAGGCGTTGTCAAGCCTTTTTGCGGAGAGAAAGAGAACTGCTCGGCTCACCGCCCACGCTCATTATATATGCCATATTTCTCAAATCTTGCCTTTGCCTCCGGATATATTCGCTCAAATTTATCCAGATAATCTCTGATCGACCTGGGCAATTGCTCATACGGTGTATCCAGGTATTTGGAACCAGAGGCATACATCCTGATGCTCTTTTCCAGATCGCCTGTAGCCGCCAGATTATCCTCCAATATCTTCACAGTTACTTCGCACGCGTCGCGTATATCGAAGGGATTATATGGAGTGCCGTCAGCCTTTCTATAGTGTATATAGTGTTCTGGCTGATGCTGCCAGGGGCCCAGACATTTGCTCTTTCTCTGAACAACCACCGGGTCTTCCGAGAAGTTCGACTCGATGGCAAGGATTGTCCATATAACAGCGGGATCAAATTCCATCTTTACACAGACCTCTATGATTGTCTTCTCATACTTGCCCAGCACGTCATCTGATGTTATGACAGTATTCTGGGGCTTTTCACTTCCATCTGTATCCGTCTCTCTTTGCTCTGAAATATTAGCGTAAACACTCACTCCATCTTCACTCAGTAATTGAATTTTCTCATCAAGCTTCACCATTTCTCCCAGGATCAAACTGGCTTTACCAATGTTTTTCTGCGCTAGAAATTCATCCATCTGCGCCTTCAGCGCCTCTACCTGCAAACGCATCATCGCCTCAGCTAAGGTCATGGCGCCAGAATGCGGAACGGTCATAGCAACGGATATTAATACAAAAATGCTCAGTGTCAGTATTCTTTTAAGCATCTTATTCTCCCTTCTTTTTATTTGTGCTATTTGCCAATTCGTGTAATTCGTGATTTTCCTTTTTCCGGGGCAGTGTTAGTGATCGTGGGAACGGCTTAACAATATCTCATGACTGACAAAGGAATTCCGTTTGGGTATCTGTATAGTCAGGACAACGTCGCGCTCTCGTGTTGTGAAAATGGCTTTATAGCTCTGATAACTCCCGTAATCACCGTCGATTACGCCATTGATGCCTTTGTCGATGGAGCCGAGGATGAGATTGGCGATATGATAGGAGGGAGCTACCGCCAGATACGCACGGGGATTGCCCGAAATATCCGCAGCGATCCGCCGGTATTCTGAACCGGTAATGACCGAGGCATAGTTCCACGCCACGCCATCCTCATTATCAACAGCGCGTAATTGTCTTCTGTCCATATCTATCTTCCCCAGTATCCTCGTAACGACACCGTTCCTCATCTCCACCGCGAGGAAGCCATAGCCTCTGGCTTTATAAAAGCCCAACTGCGTATCCATATCCACATTTTTGTATGTGACATGTATTCTTGGGAAAGCGTTTGCCCTGTTGTCCACCGTCTGAGTTCGTATAAACGTCTCCAATTCATCGCTGCTAAGTTCTATACGCTGTGGCGAATTGGTCATGCGAGCCGGTTCGATTACAGCCTCTTCCACAGGTGGAACTGGAGGACTCTCGATTTCCTTTTGATGATCAGAAGCAGTATCTTCTGATACCACCTGCTCTTCGGACGCTATCGCTCGTTTGGGAGCCGGTTCAGGCATTGGCTCTTCGGGTATCTCAGTCACCGCGATCCTGCTATCCGCTGCACTATGAGTTTGCTGTGGAACTGTGATCGTCGGTATTTCCACCGCCTCTATCATCGCTATTTGGATATCATCCTCCTCCGCCGCCTCCTGTGGTTCCTCCATATCCTCGTCTGGCTTCACTACAGGCTGCGGACTGGCTTCTGGCAGTATATGAATCAGCAGCAGAGCTATGATGATACCCACAATGCAGGATATTCCTATGCCTATGGGAGCTTTTGTCCGCATCGTGTCTGCCCTCTAATCTACATAACCCAGACTTTTCAGCATGGTATCTACTTTACTTTTCGCTTCCTGATATGCTTTTCGCTCTGATACTACCGCGCGTCGAGCGCCCATATTCTTGGGGATCTCTTCGTCTGAGTTTCCCTTCGCTGTTGATACGCCATGATCGCGCTCCGACGCGGAGATAAGGAGTTCGTTTTCCGTGCCCCGATCAGAGGAAAACAGTCCGCTTCTATCGACTATTTTCCCGGCCTCCAGACGTACCTGATCTATGGCTGACTCCTGTGTTCGCGTCACAGTCAGGGATTGGTCAGATGCGGACTTTACAGCTTCCTGCTTTGGTTCGACTTGCGTTGTATCATCCAACTGACGGACATTGCTGGAAGCAGCGACGAAATCCCGCTCAATCTGCTTAAACTGCTGGTCTCTGACTTCAACTGGCTCCATCTTGACCTCTATATCAGTAGAGTCAGTCTCTATGGTGTCTGTTTTCAGATCAGATTCCGCCTGCTTTGGTATATCTTCCACACTTTCTGTCAAACTGGTTCCCTCAACTATTGATGTTTGCTCTATTGTCTTTCTGGAAAAGCGTGATGTAACAGCCCATGCCGTAATCACCAGCACTATGGTGATGGTGATAGCAGCACATAGAATGGTGGTTTTTCCTATGATTTTCCTTGTCATTTTCAACCTCCTGGGAGCGCAGGCATCTTGCCTGCATCATTTCCCCGTTACTTTGAATAGGCTATGCCCATACTCATGCTATTAGCCTGGAGCTTTTGCGATATGGCTATGAAGAACCTCTGCTTGTCTTCTGAGAGCGACAGATCGACTACTGGCCGTCCGTCCAATGACGCGAAGTCCAGTTCAGCCGTCGACACTTGTGCTAACACAGTGCCATCAATTGACGACACGACGCACTGATCCGGCGTGTCGCCCATTTTGAGTATGTATATATCGCCGTCGCCTGAGCCGGTTTCTTCCGCTGGTGTTTCGACCTCCTGCACCTTTGCCTCCTCGCCCTTTGCGTCATCATACACAACAGCGCCAAAGTGAGCCACCGCTAGAGCGAGGATCAACTGGCTGATTATTATCCAGGGCAAATCTGATGGATTTTGGAGATATTTAAGCACCTTCATCTTTCTGATCCTCCCTGTTGAGCGCGAATATATACACCACCAGCAGTATACTAAATGCCGCGTAGCCGCATATTGTACTCCACAGCGCCTCGGCAATCTTCGTACCCACAAGGGAAGCATTCTCAACGCCTGCACCCAGACCTCTGCACATGGCTGTGTATGTATTCACCTGACCCAGCAGCGGCGTCAGAACGAGCATAGCGGCGCATAATCTGGACAGGCCGGACGCAAACCCGGGCCACGCGCTTATCTTCATGCCCTGTATATGAGCATAGGAGGCCATCCCAACGATCAGCAGTGCCAGTCCCACGCCCATACCAGAGGAATACGTGCTCCATCCCACGCGCGCCGTTATAGCGTTCAGCAAACTCTCCCCGTACCTGTAGATTCCCGCCAACTGAATGGATGCGACAGCGGCGATCTCCCCAAGTATCAGTACCACAGTGAAAACCGCCAGCTTCGACCGCTGATCAGTGGTCAGAGATTGACTGTTATATATTTCCTTTCCCTTCCTCGTAGTCGGTGAGCCGACATTCAAAACATCTTCCATAGCTCTTTCCTCCAGATATAGGTTTTTTGATCACCCCCATCCTAGCCTTCCCCCATCAAGGGGGAAGGAACTTGTGGCTCTCTCAACTACTACCTTCTGGGTGAGAAACGGGTGCTCCACGACGAGTCCGAAATCCCTTCCCCCTTGATGGGGGAAGGTTAGGATGGGGGTGATCAAAAAGACTGTTGCCAAGCCAAGATAGCGATCCAGCCGTAGCCCAATTTTCTATGTTGGCATTCTGGGAATCCGGTGTTATAAGCCAGGATAGAATCTTGGGCTACAGGCACACGTGACAAGGTCAAGTTAATATTACCTGAATCTCAACACTTTGCCTCCGATGATGGAATGGTCTTCAGTATTGATCCCATGCTTATATACTCGACCTTCGAGCACCACAAACCCCAACCCACATGCCTTGTAGCTTATGACCTCTACCGCTCCGGACTTCAATCGGAATGGGCAGAATGGAAGCTTCTGCTCAAACCACTTGATGTCATCAGTGGATTTGGGCTTCCGGCGAGATATGACGTTTGTGACCTGGTAAGCCACGTCAAAGACATCCCGCTGGTATTGCTCCGGATCCTTCGTGATCAGCAGTGATGCAGTTGCATTCTCACACGATGAGATGAGTTTCTGGAGCGACTTCTGTACCATCGCCGCTCTTAACTCCTCGATTGCGCTTTCTATGGAATCCTCTACTTCTGCGCCTTCAGCCTGTGCCAGAAGCACTTTCCACAATAGTATAACTATTACTGATGCTATTATTATGATGCGGAGCATCTTCATTTGCCTTCACGCTCCTTTCTTCGTTCTTTAACCTGTCTGTCAATACGTTCGATGCGCTCGCGCCAGCTTTCCCCGGTATTTCGCATCTCCTGGATGCTCATGGCGGTCGATTGATTCTGCCCGCTGGAAAGAATTCCGCTGATCCGGGGGAGCGCCTTTACCTTCGGCGGTCGCCGAAGGCTGCCCATTCGCTGGTGAGCCTTGTTGAGCTTTGCTGACAGCAGCTCCAGAGCAACCGTCAATCCCCGCTGTTTCAGCCGATCTTCCCAGGCCAGTGATTCATCCAGCATGAGATATGCTTCGTTGAGCGTAGCATCAATGTTATTCTGTATCTCTCTGTAGTAGTCCACCAGCCATTCGGTGTCCACCATCTCACTATCGATCTGGAAGAAATCCTCAAGCTGAGATTGGAATAGATCCCAACTGCGCTTTATCGTCTCGCGCCTCTGCTTCAGATTGGGATCTACAGCAGCCACTTCATCGAAGAAATCACCGCTGACCAGATCCTCCAATCCTGCGAAGGCTTTGGCGAAGTTCAGCATTCCATCCTGATGCTTATACATGGCCTCCTTGTCCAGATTGCCCTGCTCATCCAGCACCTCTTTATGTTTCAGGAGTTCTCCCAATCTGGAATTTAGCTCCATCACCTCCGTAACAGTGCTTATTCTTTTATACAGCATCTTCTTGTAGAGCTTGATAGCCTTTTCCTGAAGCTGAACGATGCTGGCGTTATCGCCTATAAGCCCGTATATATCCACCTTGCTGTATCTTCGACCGGGCCTCATTTTCCTGGCTATATCCTGAGCATCCGCATCGATCTTTTTCTGCAATTCATCCAGTTGAATCGCGATACCTTCCTCAGAGGATTTCAATCCCTCGAATGCAGTGTCAATATCGCTTATGGTTTCATCCAGAGCCTGCATGAGATCGACGCCCATTATCTCATCCGGGAACTCGGAAGAATCCGCCAACCCGTATGGAGTGATGACCACTGCCAACGCTAAGAAATATACTGTAGTAACAGAGAATATCCCTGCCATTGTTCGTCCTATCATAACCTCATCCTCCTATCTGACTTTGCGCCGCCCCCATCCACTTCACCAGTTGGTAAGGCACTTTAGCCCAGTATTTCTGTGAAGATCGCCCCGCCGCCATATCTCCCAGATAGAGCAATACAGCTTCTTCCTTTGATATAACTCTCTCTGAGATATTGATAGCGTCGCGGGCCATTTCGGTAGATGCCGAAAGTCCATTTATCATGTTCACGGCTTCCTGCGGTGTGGAAGCTGTTTTACCTGCAATGAAATATAATCTTGCCGCCTCCATGGACAGCAGGTAGACGGTTTCGCCATCTGGCGCTGGTCCGTATATTCCCCGCGCGAGGTTCATATACTGCTCCGCCGCGTCGTCGTATTGCTGACTACTGACCAGTCCGGCGGCGAATCTCAGCACATCCTCCGGGTTTGATCTGTCTACCAATCGGTGTGAAGGCTTCATGCCGCTTTGCGGAACGTAGACCTCCCGCACCTGATATGGCTCCACTGATTTGCTGCCAGCGCAAGCTAACAGCGCAATCGGGAATACGGATGCCAGCAGCACAAGCGCCAGAATCCTCGACCTGCATTTGTGTATGGTGAACATCTTGTGACCTCCTCCGTGTTGAGTTGTGAGTTTTGGATCGACGACCATAGAGACGGCGGCGGCGATGCAAATATTCTGGAATATTCTTGCATGTTTCATGCGTCTTATATAGAATATGCTCGGAACTCAGGATGCGCGACGCCATCAACTGACGCTCCTGATCCGAATATTTTGGAATATTTTTCACGCTTTTTCCGACTTATAGATGGAACAGCTCTAAACCGCGGCAAGGCGGGTACCTGGATGGATAGTATAACTTATACAGATGCGCAGTTGGTCATGCGAGTCTGGGATTGCGATAACGATGCTTTTGAGGAATTGGCTGTAAGATACCAGAAGTCATTATTCTACCTGATCCGCGGTTTGGTATCGAATCCAGAAGACGCGGAAGACTGCGCTCAGGAAGCCCTCTTCAAAGTCTACACAGCTATGAAGGAGCGCAGGAAACCTGACGAACCTGACAAGTTCTGGCCCTATCTCAAGCAGATAGCTCGGAACGTTGTGGTGGACATATTCAGGCTCCGGGAAAGGATTAGCTCCAGGATGGATGAATTGTCCCAGGCCGTCGCCGTTCTGGACCACTCGTTTGATGATATAGAGTTGCAGCAGATGATTGACAAGCTGCCCAGGCACGAGCGCACAGTGATATGGATGTATTATTTCGAGGGATATGGTGTGGATGAAATAGCTGAGAGACTTAGATACAGGCAGCCGTGGGTCAGCAAAAGGAAAAAGAGAGGAGAAACACTGCTCAGAGAGATGTGGAGGCGATCAAAGTGACCGGTAAGGAATGTGACAGGATTCTGGATGGCTTAATGGTGGACGAACGCGGAGAACTTGTACTCGACGAGAGTTTTCGGGAGCATCTGGATGAGTGTGTCTCATGCCGCGCGATATACGACCGAATAGAATCGGCCAAAAGAGAGGAAGTGCCGGATTACGTCCCGGCAGTTATGCGAAGGATCAGGCAGATGGACACTGTCCCGGCGTCCGTCGGATGGACGGGGCGTCTGCGCGGATTCATTACCGTTGTCTTCAGACCGCGCGTTCTGATACCTGCTGCGGCGACTATCGTGATTGCAGTGATAGTGCTCAGTTTTGCCCTTCACCTGTTCCCCGTGGAAGATCGCATGGATGAATTCGCTCATACCAGAGTTCTGGCAGGGATCGGGGATGTAGATAAACGAAGGAGTGTCGCGATCGATAGAGTGATCAGCAATAATATACAATTTGCCTTATTAGATTCAGAGACTAGAATGTGATTTCTATTTACATCAAAAGGTGGTGTCAGCATGATGTATCGAACGATGAAACTGCTGGGCTGTATAATGCTGTTATTGTGGATAACCGGATCGTTATTGTCCGCCAACGCCAATCAGGCCGAAAAAATGATAGATGAATGGATTGAGGAGTCCATACTCAGAATATCCCAGAGAGCGCGGGATATTGCTGGTGAGCATGACGATCCCTACTTCGTTCCTCGTGTACTTGTGGGACCAATTGTTACCAGAGTTCTGCCACAGAAGGAGTTTTACGAAAGCCAGTTTAGTTTGCTGCTGCGAGATGCTATCTATCTGAAATTATCAGCAGGTCTCGCGCCTATCCGCATGGAGATCATAGATACGGATATATTGCCCAAAGCAGTGAAACTGTCAGGCTTGAACTCACCAGCAAAACTCAATATCTCCAACGTGGCGGCGTCATACGCTCAGGATGAGGCCATGCGCCAATGCATAAGCGATTTGCTGAACGTGGCGGACATGGTAGTCCTGGGGCAGATAACTCTCAAAGATACGGAAGCTCTGACGACATTCACCATACTCACCATGAAAGATGTCCAGTTGTATCTGGATCACACTCCCATATCAATCCAGACTTTGCAGAACGTTCCGGACATATCCAAAATTATCGAAAAGAGCGGCATTGACAGGATGATAGCGTTCGTTGCTTCCACTGATGACGAGATACAGAAATCAGTGGAAACATTCGTGGAGCAATATGCCAGCACGTGGGAAAAGGGCGACGTTGATAAGATGATGTCATACTATGACAAAAATGCCAGCGCGGTAACGCTGATTGTGAACGATAAGTCCAGTGTGGAGTTGACCAACGTACTGGACAGGAACGCGCTGGAACTCGTCATGGTGGAGTTTTTTGAGAGATACAGGGTAACAAACTTCGATTTCAGCAAAACAAGCGTGTATGACGTTAAATGGAACTCCAGCAACGTCGTGTCGTGCAGCGTTGATTTCTATGCCGACATAACCCTGTCAGACGGCAAAACACGGAAACTGCCGCTGCTTTCTTTCTACATGCAGCTTCGCCGAGAGGGCAGAAAAGATTGGAGGATATACTTCCAGCGCATCAAAGAGGTGCCCAAATATTCCATACAGTTGTTGGGGCACTAATTGGCTTAATCGGTAAGTTCGTATCGCCAGAATACCCGTAGGGGCACGCTGCGCGTGCCCGGGCACAAGCATTGTGCCCCTACGAGAAGACATATGTTACTTAGCGATTGAACCATTTAATGGTTTAATTGGTAAGTTCGTATCGCCAGAATACCCGTAGGGGCACGCTGCGCGTGCCCAGAGCACAAGCATTGTGCCCCTACGAGAAGACATATGTTACTTAGCGATTGAACCATTTAATGGTTTAATTGGTAAGTTCGTATCGCCAGAATACCCGTAGGGGCACGCTGCGCGTGCCCAGGGCACAAGCATTGTGCCCCTACGAGAAGACATATGTTACTTAGCGATTGAACCATTTAATGGTTTAATTGGTAAGTTCGTATCGCCAAAATACCCGTAGGGGCACGCTGCGCGTGCCCAGAGCACAAGCATTGTGCCCCTACGAGAAGACATATGTTACTTAGCGATTGAACCATTTAATGGTTTAATTGGTAAGTTCGTATCACCAAAATACCCGTAGGGGCACGCTGCGCGTGCCCAGGGCACAAGCATTGTGCCCCTACAGCAACTCACGATGATAACTGAAAATGGAGATGACGAGATGTCTCAGAAGAAACTTATCCAGCATTCTTTTCTAATGATTGTCACAATAGCCTATCTGGTGATGTCTAGCTCGATCTCCGCCCGAACAGAGCCGCCAAGGTGGATTACAGAATTGGAACATAATCCGGACGTAATTGAGACTGTAGGCTATTCCACTGAAATGTCATCAATCGAGTTTGCATTCAACAGGTCAGCCCATAGAGCCAGGGTGGAGATGGCAAATGTATTATCCTCTGTAATCAGAAGTTCCATAGTAGATTCGGTTCTGATAGATAGAACGCTGGACAGCGAGGCAATCGAGAGCATTTATAAAGAGGTGACCAAGCTTTATGCGGCGGAAACGATGTCGGGTATTGCCATAGTTGCGCGCTATATAGATCCCAAAACCGGGATGGTATATTCCCTTGCGCGTCTAAGGCGGACGGATGCTATCAAGGATGCATCCATAAAGGCCAGATTTGCTATTCGCAAGGAAAAATCACTGTTCGACGAACTGGCGCTTGATTCTGGAATACGCTCCCGACTCAAGCCGCGGAAGGCTGAATTTATTGAGGCCACTGGCTTCGCTTCAGTTTACAGCAATGGATCCGGAAAGATAAAGCCCAGTTCATACGAAAGCGCTATGATGCACGCTGAACTCAACGCCAGAGCCGCCCTGGCACAGCGCGTGAGAGTTAAAATAACCAATGACGTGCGAAGTTGGGTTGAGGAACATGGAGACAGCTTCGATGACAGCCTATCGGCTAATCGCTTCCTCGAAAGCATCTCAAAATCGTTCACTGAGGTCAAGCTGGAAGGCTCACGGATAATGAAACGGCATTTCAGCCCGGATACAAATATGGTCTACGTTCAGGCTGTTATGGAGAGGAAATGGCTCGCCAGTGAATTCGCCCACGCAGCCGCTCCAGCAATAGACAAGAGCGGCAAAGCGAGGCTTGAAAAAGATCTGAACAGGGTTATACATAACAGTCTGGATATTTTAATTAAGGGGTCAATTCGTGAAAATGTCCCTGACATCCCAGAGCCATAGAATCCGGATTTATCCAGAATATTATTACTCCCTCACAGCAACTAATTGAGCGCCGCCGCCGGGGACATACGTGCCGATCAAATTTTCAGACGCATCCATGACCAGCAATTTATCATTGCCAGCGCCCGCCCAGTCTGCAATGCACATATAAGCATTTCCATCGCTGTCAAAGGCCAAGCCCGAACTACCAGCGAAATCTGTCAGAGTGGCTATTATGGATCCTGAGTTTACGTCTACAGAGATTAGCCCCTCAGAAGCAGTAAGATAAACTATCCCGCCCGGTGAAACTGCAATCCCGGCTGACGGCGTTGTACCCAGATCGATGGTATCAATAACAGTGTCGGAGGCGGTGTCAATAACGCATAATTTTCCCATAACACCGCTGTAATCACCGATACACAATACAAGCGCCTTACCATCAGAAATGATTATCTCTTTGGGGTTGAGTTCCACCGCTATGGTTTTGGTGACTGTGTCCGTGGCAGAATCAATGACAGAGACCGTGCCATCACCATAGGAGAAAGTTGCGCCGTCATACGCTGTATTGCATACATAGACCTTCTGGCCTGCAACAGCTACCCCGTCCGGCGCTAATCCGACCTCTATGCTATTTGTCGTCTGCTGCGAGGTTAGATCCACTGCTTTGACTGACCTGGCGCCGTTACACGAGACATAGGCTTTATTGTCGCCAACAAATCCGATCTTCTGCGGCAGCGTGTTCTCGCCGATGTCTACCAGACCAATATCCGTGAGGGTCTCCAAATCTATGATCTGGATACTGTTATCGCCAGTGTTAACCACGTATGCTTTGTTGCCCCGTATTTTGATGTCCGCAGGCCATTTCCCTACTGTCAAGACGTCGTTTGTGATCTGGGATGTCTCTATGTCAAATACCGAAAGCGTCTCCGCAGCACCGTTGACTATGTAAGCCGCTTTTGAGACTCCCAAAACTTCTCCATCGTTATTATCATCGTCATCATCATCACTATCACCGCAGCCCATGAGGCTGAATATAAGAAGAAAACTCAACAAGCCAATAAAAATCATACTCTTAAACCGATACATTTCATTCCCCTTTCATGCCAATTGATGTTCTGATACTCCATTCCCTGCCGGGCAATGGATAGTCCGCCGCAAGCTGGTACCTCGTATCAAAGATATTCCTCACCTCAAAAGTAATGCCGATGTTCGCAGTGTTTAACAGCCTCCTCTCCACTCCCAGTTGAAGCTCATGTTTCATGAAGGGATCGAGCCATTTTGTGTTCTGGGGCTTAGTGTATCGCCGACTGAGATATAGCCCCTTAACCTGACCCCAAAACTTGCCCGTTCCCACGCGGATGGTATAGCCCAGAGAGTGCTTGGGACGGTAGATCGATTGCTTTCCCAGTATATTCTCAGCCTTTATGAGTGTATAGTTTGCTCCCATGCTCAACAGGTCCGGCACGTTCCAGAAGGAAACCTGCATATTCAGATCCGCTTCCAGACCCTTTGATGAAGTGTTTTTCGGGAGATTCTGCGGAGACCATATTCCCCTCTCACCCTCAATCCAGTCTATCCTGTCGCGGAAAGAATGCCAAAAATAGGTGATTCCACACCTGATCTGAGAAAGTCGGGGTAATATAGATGGCTCTGAGAAGTGGAGATGCAACCCTATGTCCGCGTCCCTTGAACTCTCCGGTCTCAGATCCGGGTTGCCGACAGCGAAGGCATCAGTCGGCCAATAAAGCTCGTTCAGCGTGGGCGCTCTGTATGAGCTTCCAATGTTGGCTTTGATAGCAGCGATCCGATATTGTCCGAAAGACGCCAGAAACCCAAGTTTGGGACTTACACCTGCCTCAAAATCGGAATAGTGATCCCATCTGATAGCAGGGAAGACAGCGATCCTTCTCAGGTGTATGACATTATGATCCAGATCCATGCCCAGTTCCTGCTGGGCATACCCGCTGTAAGTCTGCCGATCCCGATCTCCCAGAGCCGTACTGGTTACATCGTCGTTTCTGAGATAGATACCCCAGACCAACGGAACGGCAGTGTTTTTCAGCAAGTGTACCTGAAGTTCCGTTCCTATAGCATCAGTCCTGTGAGTAGCATTGACAAATTGTTGCGGGTTCGTATATCGCAGCGTCGCGTCACGCCTGTAGACGGAAAGCTTATAGGAAGCAGAATCTCCGAAGTTCTGCTCAATATCCCCCCTCAGCCCGTTGGACTCATCCCGCTTGCTTGCGTCCGGCGAGTATTGCCCTATGGCGCCGGGGTCGCCTTTGTCGGAGTAATAATGGTCTCCCGATAGCCTGAGATTTGCGGAATCGGAGATGTCCCATCGCAGCTTCGCGAAGATGCTGCGCTTGGTATAATCGGCGTTTTTTCTTATCCGCTCGTTGCCAAATTTGTCCTCAAAAGGGAAATCTCCCTCAATGCTCATCTGGGAGAATGAGACAAGCCCGGAAACTGCCTTCACCTGTTTGGATGCCTCCAATCCCCACGATGCGGAGCCATAAGCTCCCAGCGTTGACCATGCACGCGCCGTCGTTCTCCTGGGCTGCCGCGTGATAATGTTGATGATGCCACCCACAGCATCAGCGCCGTATATGGCAGATTGGCCGCCTCGAATGATCTCGATCCGCTGTGCGTAGGATATGGGTATGTTGTCCATATCTACGCCGCCGTTGCGCGAGTCGTTGATCCGCTCGCCATCCACAAGCACCAGAACCTGCTCCCGGGAACTGCCGCGCATGGATGCTGTAATTATCCCACCCGGGCCATAGTTTGTGACCGTCAGAATATTGGTCGTTTCAAGAAGATGACCCAGATCAGTGGCCGTGCTGGAGCGTATCTGCTTTTCCGTCACAATCACTGACGATGCTGAGATATTGTCCAGACTGGTGGGGGTACGCGTCGCGCTGACAACGATTTCATCCAGATCGACGACATCCGATTCATCGTCTTGATCCGTGTCTTCTGCATTGACGATCAGCGGCGAAAGCGCGAGGATGACTATAAATCCCACAAGCGCAATGGCACGATATTTCTCCATATTACTGGCAGACCAGATCAGTTTCTGGACTTAACAACGGTTTTCTTGATCACCCCCATCCTAGCCTTCCCCCATCAAGGGGGAAGGGATTTCTGACTTGACCAATAGTATCCGTTTCTCAATCAGAAGCCAGTGGTCAGGAGAACTATCAGTTCCTTCCCCCATCAAGGGGGAAGGGATTTCTGACTTGACCAATAGTATCCGTTTCTCAGTCAGAAGCCAGTGGTCAGGAGAACTACCAGTTCCTTCTCCCTTGACGGGGGAAGGGATTTCTGACTTGACCAATAGTATCCGTTTCTCAATCAGAAGCCAGTGGTCAGGAGAACTGCCAGTTCCTTCCCCCTTGATGGGGGAAGGCTAGGATGGGGGTGATCTGAAATCCAAATAACCTGTTTGGTCTACCACTACCCCCCTTCATCTAGAATTTGCTGAGTGCAATCACATTCAGAAGCAGGATGGCTTCTGTTATCTCATTGATACCGCCCAAAACATCACCTGTCACGCCGCTGATTTTTCTCTTTGCTAACCATGACGCCATAAGCGCTGAAAGGATGGTGATGACTATACAGAGGCCGCCCGTTACCCTAAGGTAAGCAGCGGCGGCAATCACCGGGACGGTGCCGGAGAGAAAGACAATCTTTTTCCCCACACCCTCAGTATATGCACGTCCGAGGCCAAAATCATCTCTGGCATACCGGGACACTCCGGCGGCTATTACCATTCCCCAGCGAGAGAGGCTGGGAACAAACAGTAAAGCACCCGCTATCAGAAATGGATTCGGGATTTGCAGTACCTCACGTAGAAAGATGAATTTTGCCAGCATCAGAGACACAACGGCTATCATACCCATCGTCCCAACGTGGCTGTCTCTCATGATGCGGAGTATATCCTCCTTATTCTTCCCTCCGAGGAAACCATCAGCCATATCGCCTAATCCCTCAAGATGAAAAGCGCCTGTCAATATTATTGGCGCGATTAGCAGAAAAAAGGCGGTTATTGAGGACGGAAAGGCCAAATCCGAGGCGAAAAATATCAACACCTGAATGCCGCCAATAAACAGACCAACTATGGGGAAAAAGATGGCTGAATTTGCCAGGTCCTTATCCGTAACGTGAAGATCCTTCTTCACAGGAATTCTGGTGATGAACTGCAAAGCCACGAGTAAGCCTTTAAGCATTATTCCGTCCGTTCCGACACGGCAGCGTCAGCGAAAGTAGCCATTTCTTTGAGTATCTTAACGCCCGCTTCCACAAGGTTCATGCACAGGGCAGCTCCCGTGCCCTCGCCCAGGCGAAGATTAAGATCGAAAAGAGGTACTAAGCCCATTCTTTTCAGCATCAGCTTGTGACCAATCTCCTGGGAGACATGGGAGGCGATGATGTATTCCTTTGCTGCCGGAGCCAGTTCTGTGGCGATCAATGCGCCAGCCGTGGATATGAAACCGTCAATAACCACCGGTATTTTATGGGCTGCCGCCGCTAGAACGCATCCCGCTAGTCCGCCAATTTCAAACCCGCCAACCTTGGATAACACGTCAATCGCGTCTTTCGGGTCGGGCACGTTGATGGATATTCCCTCTTCTATAACCTGTATTTTCCTGCCCAATGCTTCATCGTCAATGCCTGTGCCTCTTCCAGTAACCTCTCTTACGCTGCACCCGCTAAGGGCGGCAATTATGGCGCTGCTGGAAGTGGTATTGCCGATTCCCATATCGCCTATGGCCAGAATATCCAGCTTCCCTTTTCCTATCTCTTCTACGACTTCTATCCCTGATTCAATGGACTGGATGGCCTCGTCTCTGGTCATTGCTGGGCCTTTCAGGAAGCTTTTTGTCCCATAGCCTATCTTCTTGTTGACAACGCGAGTCTCCTTCTCAAAATCGGCGGCAGTTCCCATGTCCACGATCACGACTCTTGCCCCCACATGCCGCGCAAGGACATTTATCGCTGCTCCGCCGCGGATGAAATTCAGCACCATCTGACCTGTTACTTCCTTTGGGTATGCGCTGACTCCTTCCTCTACAACACCATGATCGCCCGCCATGACTATGACTACTTTTTCGTCAAGACAGGGCATCTTCTCGCCAGTGATTCCAACCACCTTCTTAGCCAACTCTTCCAGCCTGCCCAAACTCCCTTGTGGCTTAGTCAATGAGTCTAATCGTCTCTGCGCTTCTTTCATCAATTCACGATCAACCGGCTCGATTTTCGTAATGATATTGGATAGTTTATTCGTCATTTGCTTTTCTCCATATCTAGAGCACTGACAACTTAATTTCTGCGGGTACAATTTCTTGACGAAGGGACAGGCAATTAGTAGAACGAGGCTGCCAGCCCGTTGGGAAACAAGCCAGCGGCATGTTCTACGGAAAAGTCAC
>SDBT01001235.1_pt1 | contig 44344 bp, 24 predicted proteins | sample 2277101 | NCBI WGS metagenome assembly SDBT01 (sample SAMN10404973, study PRJNA504765) | marine sediment metagenome | isolation source: marine sediment core GS10_PC15, 103 cmbsf | place: Arctic Ocean: Southern Knipovich Ridge | collected 2010
GCAAATGTTCAAATCGGCAAACTTTCCGATTTGAGATAACATCAAGTGCGCCAATAGTGTTTATAGTTGTATTTGTGGTAGTCTGGCAGAAGTATTTCAGTTGGTTAATATGCCTTAGTTTGCTGCAGTGGTGGGAGTGGGTAGGAATAGTAGGTGTGGTAGTGTGGGGGTGGTGGAAGTAAGGAAAACCACTGAACTACTTTATGCGTCCCAAATGCGTCCCTTTTATTTCACTACCCACTACATAATCAGTTACTACTGACTACCAACTCAGTCTAATAGTTGTCTAATTGCTGTATTTCTGTCAAATTAGTGCTCGTAAGTTGTTTAATCACAGTAGTTTAAAAGTGTCATTTTTACGAGTTAAGCCCCTGGAATTTATCATTAATCCTTTATAAACAAGAATGAGGCGGGGATATACCATCCAGAAGTTTTTGGACATTTTGTTCGAGCTGTTCGGTCAGTGCATGTATGCCGGTTTTTTTGTCTTTTGTTCTTTCGACCTTTACAGGTTCGCCGAACGAGACGATAGCCCTTCTTGTTGCTCGTATTGAAGCCGTCGGGACCTTCATAATATCTTCCTCGAACTTATCGAGCGTCTCGGCGAGCCTTTCAATGCTGGGGCCGCCGGCAACGTAATCGCCGGGATAACTAAACAACTGGGTAACAAAGAACAAATCATCAATGTCTATCTGCAGCTGCTGGGACTCTTCGCTTTCCTGGCGGCTTTCTTCAAGTCTTTTTATAGCTTCCCGCCGGAGGATCTTTACCCTTTTGAGCAGTGAATCCTCGGGGCCGATATTGTACTTTTGCTCGATCCGCGAAAGGACATGGTTCGACAGCGCCTTTATCCTGCCCGGCAGAGGGCCTTTTTCAGTATGGCCTAAATACTCCAGTTCCTTTAGCCCCAGTGCGCCTTCGGCAAATCTGTATATCCTCTTTTCCAACGGCATGTCCGGCCTCGGCCGCCAAAGCATCCTGTCTTCCAGCTTGTTCATCAGTTCGACAAGACCCTCGGTCGGATCGTCGACATACTGATACTTGATGCCGCATGGAAGACAAACGATCGAGCGTTTGTCGCCCTTTGCCGCGGTAACAGCTATCGCAGAGGGCCCATCATGAAAGGGGGTAACCTTGTCATTGACGTGATAGACCTCGCCTTCGGGAAAAATCACTAAAGGATTCTTCTTTTCCTGCAGGATAGATGCCGCACACCTGAATGACTTCATGTCCGAGCCTTCACGATTGACGCTAAAGCAACCATGCTGACGAAGGAGCAGACGCTTGAAAAAGTTTGACTTGCCGAATACCTGCCACGAAGCCATAAAGTATAGAGGCAGATGGATGTTTTCAGTGGCCTTATAAAGTATGAGCGGGTCGGCATGGCCGGAATGGTTCGGCGTTATCAATATGCCCTGCCCTGTTGAGATCGCGGACTGTAAATTATCAATACCGCGAACTTCGATATCGACAAGATGCTGAACTTTGTGCCGCAGGAACTTGCGAAGCGGACGCCAGAAGCTGATCCAGAACGGGCTTAGTTTAGGCGACCACCAGCGAGGCGGGTTCTTAAACGGCTGAATATTCATATAAGTTGCTCCCTATACATTCATAATCAACAGCAACCTATTGCAGCCACTAAAATTACCGTTGTTTTTTTATTTTTGTTTGGTTCCGATCGGCTTTTCCATTATGGGGACTATCTCATAATTTTCGCTGTCCAGTTGGGGCCATTGGGGGATATCTTCGCCAGAAACGATAGCATGCGGCGTGATAAAGATTGTCAGAACGCTGTTTTTGATTTCTGTTTCTTCATGTTTGAATAGCCAACCAAGAATCGGTAAATCACCCAAGAGGGGCACTTTTGATATGGTTTTGCTCATTTCCTGCTGCCGCAATCCACCGAGGACGAGTGTCTGGCCTTCCTGAACGGTGACCTCCGTGTTGGATTGGCGCGTTGTCAGTTCCGGCAGTCCCGCATCCGCTGTAAATGTAAAGTTTCCGACCTTGACCTCAACTTTAAGATGGATCTTACCGTCTGCCAAAAGCGTAGGTACAATTCGTCCTTCCGTATCGGCAGAGATATCGCTCTTCTTGACGATTGGCCGGCCAGATACATCGAAGCCCTCGTTGAAGAAGTAGTTGAGAGTTTTGCGAATATTAATCAGTGATTCCCTTCCACTCATCGCAACGGTACGGGGATTGGCGAGGATGGTTCCTTCTCCATTGCTTACAAGTGTGTTTAGACGAATGAAGAATTCACTCGGTAAAGTTCCGACGCCCTGATAAAAGGTTTGTCCGATGCCGGTTAAGGTAGATAGGCTGTCCATGGCCCCACTGGGAAACCCTGCGCGATAATCCTCTTCGATACCAATATGTGGGAATTTTTGGATAGTTTTTCCTGTGGGCTGATATATCCCGAAGTGACCTTCGGCGTATGACCAGTCCAGACCCAGGCTGCGGTTTGCTTCATCGGAAAGTTCGACAGCCATCAGGTCGACGAGGACATGAGGCGGACTGGTATCAAGTAACTCCAAGTCAGTTTTCATCTCCGCAAGGATCTCAGGCGGGCCTTTGAAGAGGATCATGTTTCGAACTGTATTAACGGTAATGTACTTACCGTAGGCAACAGGCAGTGACTCTATCGCTTCGGAGACTGTCATATGCAAAGGCTCGATGACCTCGGTGACGTTGCCATCGGAATTGATATAACTTTGAGGTTGTGTTGTAGTATTCTTAGTGGTAACCTGCGCAGTCAGTGCAGAGATTGTATCCCGGCCAGTTCCGTCTCTTCCTATTGGCGGACCGTTGTACTGCGCGGCTGAGACATCGATGAATCGCTCAGGCAAATCCAGCCGGTAAATATCTGGCCTTACAATATCGTCGTCCCTACTGATAATAGTTGCTATTGTAAGCAAAATAGAACGTCCGTCAGGCGACCATGATATATCTTCTATCTCGTCGCGATCTGATTCGCCTATAATTTCTTTTCTGTCGAGTTGTTCATTATAAACTAAAATCTCATCAACTTTTTTTTCCAGAAAATCATAGATGCTTAGAACCCAGCGAGGGTTTTCCCATTGTAAATCCGGGCCCCAGTTTTTTACTGTATAGCGATGAGTTAGAAAAAGGATCTTGGTGCTGTCATAAGACCATTTTATTGATCTGAAGTAATCGATTTCACCTGTTTTTCGAGGGTAGGAGGTCATAATCGGTTGATATCCTCCGTTTACAGGGTCAATCAAATAGACGGTGGGGATATCGTTACCTTGATTGTCGAACCTTTCACCTTCGGTGAGTATCCACCTTCCGTCCCAGGACCAAAATATCTCGTCAATTTCAAGCTGCTCCTCAGTGGCAGCGGAAGTAGCATTTGTGAGATTTTTTGCTTCGGTGCCGTCCGGCCGGGCAACCCAGCAATCGCGTCGTCCAGCATCCCGTTCGGTTTGAGTCATATCGACATCACTGCTAAAGCCAATCCATTCACCGCTTGGACTCCATCGGGGCTCATCGGTATCTATCGATTGTGCGCCGACGTCAGTAAGAAGAACGAAATCCTTGCCGTTTGGACTGACCGTGGCGATGTCGAACTCTCCGCCGCTTGCTTCTATCTGTAGGGAAATTCTTTGTGGAGCAAAAGGGCTCCAGCGTTGCTCTTTTCCCTGGCCCCGCTCAGCCAAAAGTCTCCAGCTCTTGCCCGATTCTGTCTCCGCGACCCATAGTTGGCGTTTTCTTGCTGCTCCAGGCCGGACCTTATACGCAACATATTTATCATCTGCAGAAAAGAATGGTCCATCGTCTGCGTCGATGGCGTTTAGAAAATAAGGTGCCGAAATAGAAAGAGATTTATTCGTGAGCACGTCGTAGATGAATATCCCGCCCTGACTTTGATCGTCAGGCGCATTGGAAAACTCGTATGAAAGTTTTTTTCCAGCCCAGGACCATTGTGCGAAGAATGGATTTCCGACCTGCGTTACAGCTTCTTCAGCGGTGCCGTCGGCTTTCATTATCATGAGTTGTTTTTGAGTGCTGGTCTCTTCCCGAATAAAAGCTATCAGGTCACCATGAAATGCCCATGAGACGGCCCTTGATTTACCGTCATCAGTAAGGCGTATTAGCTTAACGCCGTCTGCTATAAACTCTGCACGAACATCAGCCACTCCAGCCGGCAGAAGTAAACTCAGCAGCAATAACAGGTAATAACTGTTTCGTTCTGATGAATGTTTCAAGTGATATTTCCCATTAAAACAGTTTAAAAACATGATATCCTCCGTTTCTTGACATTATAAATCAAAGATACTAGAAAAGGAATAAAAATTCTTTCAAAGATTCACAAAGCGTCGTTTTTTTGAAATTCCCTCAAAATATCGATATATTTACCTGTTCCACCAGGTGGTACACTTATACTCCGCCGTTTATAACATTTTCCATATAGACGAATACATGATATAATGTATTGTTCGAAAAAGAATTTTTGCAAAAATAATGCAATAAATTATATAGCACACTCGTCTATGATATTGATATAAGGAGGTTTCAGGGTCCGTGAGAGGAAAATAGGCCCATTCCGGCTGAAACCTGCCGTTAAGTCGCATGCGCCGGTATAATGATTGGATTTTGATGCGTAACTCTCGTTTTTTTGAAATAGCGGCCAAGACAGCACTTTTTGTTGTATTTTTCCCAGCCAGTACCTCGCTGGCCACCGAACAAGCCCGTGTCGTGTGGCCATTCGAGAGCATCCACGAATATACTGCAACAAATGAAATTGACAAGATAGTTTCTGCATCTCTGCGCAAAAAAAAGATAACTCCTGCAAGGCGGTGTTCCGACCAGATTTTTATCAGGCGTGTGTATCTGGATATAACCGGTACACTGCCAGAGCCTGGCGATATCCGAGAATTTCTCCGAGACCGCAGAGCAGATAAGCGAACAAAACTGATAGACTCTCTGATTGCACGAAAAGTCTTTGCCGAGTATTGGTCGCTGAAATGGTGTGATTTGTTAAGGGTCAAGGCGGAGTTTCCAATCAATCTCTGGCCTAACGCGGTCCAGGCCTATCACCGCTGGATTCGCGATGCCATTAAGACCAATATGCCCTATGATAAATTTGTATATGAACAGTTGACATCAAGCGGAAGTAATTTTCGTGTTCCCCAGGTGAATTTCTATCGTGCAATACAAGGTCAGGAACCTTCCTCGATAGCAAATGCCGTCGCGCTTACTTTTATGGGAGTGCGGTTAGACAAATTGCCAAAGAAGAAACAGGACGGCATGGAATCTTTATTCTCAAGGGTCGGATACAAAAAAACTGCTGAATGGAAAGAGGAGATCGTCTTTCTGAATCCTGCTGACTCTACCTCCTTCGAAGCGGTTTTACCTGACGGCACTTCCATTCATGTGCCGCAGGGAAAGGATCCTCGTGTGGTTTTTGCCGATTGGCTGATAAACCCGGACAATCCATGGTTTGCAAAAAATATCGTTAACCGTATCTGGTCATGGCTGTTTGGGCGGGGCCTTATTGACGAGCCCGATGATATTCGCCCGGATAATCCGGCGGTATACCCTGAAGTATTGGCGTATCTGGAAAAGGAACTCATCAAGAGCAATTACGATTTGCGGCATATTTACCGGCTGATCCTGAACTCCAGTACATATCAGCAATCGCCCATTCCACAAAGTGATAATCCAAAGGCTGAGATCATGTTTGCCTGCTATCCGGTTCGTCAATTGGACGCGGAAGTTCTCATCGATGCTCTTTGCAAAATTACCGAAACGACAGAAACATATTCAAGTCCCATTCCGGAACCATTTACTTTCGTTCCTCAGGAACAGAGATCCATTGATTTGGCTGATGGAAGCATAACCAGCCAGTTTCTTGAAATGTTCGGTCGGCCCACTCGTGATACTGGACTGGAGTCCGAGCGTAAAAACAATCCGACGGATGCGCAGCGACTGCACTTATTGAATTCAACTCATATTCAAAACAAAATCGTAAGAAATAAAATTTTGCGAAAGCTTCCTAAGCCACCCAAAAAGAAAAACAAAAAGCAAAGGCAACTACAAATTCAAAAGCAAAAGAAAATGCCGTTGGATATGCTTTATTTACGAATTTTATCAAGGCTTCCAACCGAAGCCGAGAGGATAGCTGCAACGGAATATTATTCAACCTCAGGTTTAAGACGTAATGATGCGACAAACGATCTTGTTTGGGCATTGATCAATTCAAAGGAATTTTTATACAGGCATTAAAAGATGAATAAACTGCAAACAAACTCAGGTATTATAACTCGGCGCCAAGCGATCAAGCTTGGTCTTATCGGTACAGCGGGTTTGGCGTATAGCCCCGCCTCTCTTATTGCCAGGGGAGAACCTTTCCGCCGACGGGCTAAGTCAGTAATACAGATATGGATGTGGGGAGGCCCTTGCCATATTGACACTTTCGACCCAAAACCAGATGCCGGTTACGACTATTGCGGCCCTTATGACAAGGCGATAAATACTAATGTCGATGGGATCAGGATCAGTCCCAAACTTCCTCTTCTGGCAAAGCAGGCAGACAAATATTCAATTATTCGCGGTATGACCCATGGTATCAACGGTCATGAGACGGCATCTTATATCGTCCAGACAGGCCATAAGCCGGGCAGGCTGGTTTATCCTTCTGTCGGCGCGGTTGTATCGCTGTTTAAGGGATATGACCATGGATACAAAGGTTTGGTTCCGCCATATATTGTACTTACCCGGCCGCAGGGCCGTTTCTCCGAAGCCGGTTTTCTTGGCCAGCGATACAAACCATTTTCCACCGGCGGCGACCCGGGCAGAAACCCGTTTGTTGTGGAAGGTATAGTATTAAAGGGCATCTCCGATGAGCGTCAACGCAAGCGGCGGGAATTGCTTCATTCGCTTGATTCAATAGGCAAAGCGATGCCGAACAATCCGCACTTCAAAGAGCTTGATGATTGCGAAAAAAATGCTTATGATATGATGTTTGGTGATGCGAAAAAACTGTTCGATCTATCTAAGGAAAAAAAACAAACTCGTGACTCCTACGGACGCAATACATTTGGTCAGTCATGCCTGATGGCCCGCAAACTTGTCGAACACGGGGTGCCATATATCACCATCAACTATAGGGGCTGGGATACTCACAAGCAACACTTCCAGGAAATGGACCGCAAGCTGCCGGAAATGGATAAGGCAATGAGCGCACTATTGCAGGACTTATCTTCACGGGGCCTGCTCGCCAGTACAATTGTATGGTGGGGCGGAGAATTCGGACGAGGCCCCAAGATACAATGGGATCCACCCTGGAATGGCGGCAGGAGCCATTATGGAAAATGCTTTTGCTCTGTCGTTGCAGGCGGAGGATTCAAAGGCGGTCATATAGTCGGTGCATCGAATGAAAACGGAACCGAAGTCGCGGAACGCCCCGTTCACCCGGCGGAAGTTATACGAAGCATGTATAAGCTGCTCGGAATAGACCCTGAAGGTGCAATGCCGAACCAGAAGGGACTTAGCGTTAAAGTTATGCCCGCTTCACAGGAAAGCGGCGGTCTGCTCAAGGAGATCATGTAGATCGGAAAGACATCGTTATGTTAACCTTTCGAAAATCTGTTTTTGTGTTATTGCTGCTTTGCGTCACTGCTGCCTATGGCGTCGAGAATCAGCCGCACATTGGTTATCTCTACCCAGCTGGCGGCCAGCAGGGAACCGTTACACGCATAGTTGCAGGCGGCCAGTTTCTCAGAGGTGCGACGAATGTGTATATTTCCGGAGAAGGGATAAATGCATCGGTAGTTAAATACTACAGGCCGGTCAATTTTTTCAACAGGGACCAGCGTCAGCTCGTTCAGAAAAGCCTGCAGGAAGTTCGTGATAAACGACTCGTAGAAGCAGGCATAGACCCAAGAGAACTTCCCGGCAGAAAAAAACCTGTAAAGAAAAAGCCGAAAACACCTGATAAGAAAAAAAAACCAGAAGGGAAAATAATAGAGGAAAAAAAACCTGAGAATAAAACCGCACCAAAGAAGCACGTCATAAAGATGGGCGACCATCCGTTATTGACCGATTTGGACAATAAAAGTCTGAGAGAATTAGCGCATATCAAAGATACTCTTTTTTTTCCAAGAAACATGAAGCAGTCCAACCGCCAGCTTGCCGAATCCGTGGTTATTGAAATTACTATCGACCCCGACGCAAAACCCGGCGGCAGAGAGCTTAGAATTGCAACCAAAACCGGCCTGACAAATCCGATGGTCCTTCAAGTTGGAACTCTTCCGGAAGTTCGAGAACTGGAGCCAAATAATAAGCAGGCATACCAGAAGCCTTTCGACATAGCCGGCTTGCCAAAGGAAAAACCTCTTGAGCTGCCCGTCGTTTTGAACGGACAGGTCATGCCGGGGGATATTGACCGTTTTCGATTTACGGCCGAAAAGGGGCAAAAACTTGTGATAGAAACTTACGCCCGCAGCCTAATCCCATATCTTTCAGATGCTGTGCCAGGCTGGTTTCAGGCCACCCTGGCCCTCTATGACAATAAAGGCAACGAGGTGGCTTTTGTGGACGATTATCGTTTCAATCCTGACCCGGTCATGTTTTATGAAATCCCAAAATCCAGCGAGTATGAACTGGAGATTCGCGACTCTATCTATCGGGGTCGGGAAGATTTTGTTTACCGTATCGCGGTAAGCCAGCATCCGTTCATTACGCAGGTTTTTCCTTTAGGCGGAAAGGCATATAGCAGTACACTTGCATCAGTTGAAGGCTGGAACCTGCCGGCGACTCAGGTGCCGTTAGATACCCGACCAAGCGGTGATGATATTCAACATATGATTTGCGATAGAGGAACGCTGGTTTCGAGCCCAATTACTTATGCGGTTGGAAGACTTGCCGAAACTATGGAGACCGAATCCAACAACACTCTAAAAAGTGCCCAGCCGGTTACTTTGCCGATAATCATCAATGGACGAATTAATGCACCAGGCGATATGGATGTATTTCAGTTTGAGGGCAGCAGCGGCGAAAAAGTAGTTGCCGAGGTTTACGGACGCCGATTAAATTCACCCGTCGATTCTCTCCTGCGGCTGACCAATGCAAAGGGTGTTACACTGGAGTGGAACGACGACTACATAAAAAAAGATGGTCATCTGCATAAGGATACAGTCGGCCTGTCAACACACCACGCCGATTCCTATATTACAGCCATTCTCCCTGAAAATGGAACTTACTATGTGCATCTGTCTGATTCTCAAAACCAGGGCGGCGGGGCATATGGTTATCGTCTCCGAATCGCGGAGCCGCAAGTCGATTTTGCACTTCGCATAACGCCATCGAGCTTGTTTGCCTGCGCCGGCGAAACAGTTCCCATGCAGGTATATGTGCTGCGCAAAGACGGGTTCGATGGTGAGATTGAAATGGAATTAAAAAACGCCCCAGACGGTTTCAAGCTTGAAGGCGGTCGAATTCCAGCAGGCTGCGACCAGATTCGTATGACCATTACCACACCTCATATTGCTCCCGCCAAACCGGTATCGTTGGAATTGCAGGGTACTGTTATTCTCCCCGGGCAAATAGTAATCCGCAAAGCCATGCCTGCCGAAGATATGATGCAGGCCTTTCTCTATCGCCACCTTGTACCATCGCAGCAGCTATTGATCGCTGTTGTGAAAAGAAGATTTTCGCCACCTCTCTTTGAGTCAGTAGGTGATGAACCCGTTCGTATTGCCGCCGGTCGTTCTGCGCAAGTCAGATTCAAAATTGCAAAACGACCATTCTTTGATGGTATTAAACTGAAACTTAGCCGGCCTCCCGAAGGGCTAACTCTCCACGATGTAAAAGTTGCCTCCGGAACCCTCTCGTTTACGCTGAAAGTTGATGAAAAATCAACTGGTTTTGCTGGTAATGTAATTATTGCCGCTTCTAACGAGCTTAAACCAAAGAAAAAAAATAAAAATAACAGAGCCGCTAACAAAAAACGCCGCATTTCGATAGGGTACTTGCCAGCGGTCCCGATTGAAATCATAAAGCAATAAACCTTTGATTTGGACCTTTCCTTTGGGATTTTATCCTGAAAATACCAACAAAAAGGTGTTTTCAGCTTGCATTACAACCTGGAATATGTTAGAATGCGCACTGCTTGTGGGTGTGACTGAACGGTATCGAGAGGAGAAAGTGACATGAAAAGCCGTACTTGTATAATGTTTTTATGTTTGTTAGGGGCTCTCACAAACGCCTATGGTGAGGAGAAGCCCACTTTGGGCAGTCGCGGCGAGGGCATCCTGCGTACGGACCATTTTCCCGCTCGTCCTGAACGAGCCGCCAGTGCGGCTGCTATGAAAGACCAGCAGCCTGCGGCGTTGGAGTATCCGCCGTATCCGTATGAGGATACATTCCTGTTGCATAGTTACCCCAGCTCAAGCTATAAGCTCTATATCGATTTCGATGGGTATATTGATGGAGAGTATGTATACACGGTATGGGACCCGAATGGCGATGGTGCTACATTTTCAGAAGCTGAGCGTCTCCTGATACAAAAAATATGGTATTGTACTTCTGAAGATTTCATGCCGTTCACTATTGATGTAACGACAGAAGAGCCGGGTGGAGGATTCCCGGGCATGCGCTGCGTTGTTGACGGAAGTGGTATGTATGATGGTGGATGGGCCTATATGGACGCTTGGCCAGACTCTGATAATTACTGCTATAGCGGTACATGGGACGACCGATGGTACTGGATCGCGACAGCAGTCAGTCACGAAGTGGGTCATACGCTTAACCTTGACGATCATGGCCAGACTGACGGCACCGGATATTATATGGGCCATGGAGAAGGATGGACCGCATGGGGTGCTATTATGGGTTGGGACTCGGACTCTCTGGGCCAATGGGATCTGGGTGAATTCCCCATTCCTAACCACCCCGAGGATTCCACTGCCATCATAGTCGGTTCTGACAACCCAGGCGTTGATTTCCGCCCGGACGATCATGGTGACGATATCGGCACTACATCCACCATTACCTTTCCAGCAACGCTGGAATTTGCAGCAGAGGGCATTATCGAACAACGCACCGATGTCGATTACTTTGCGTTTACCACATCAGGCGGTAATGTACAGTTTTCAATTAACGAAGACATGATAATGGGATTTACGAATTTGGATGTATTGGCAAAGATACATGATTCGGGCGGCGCTGTGCTTTATGAATCAAATCCCCTGTGGGAGATATGGGCTTCGTTTGATGTAACGCTGCCCGCGGGTAACTATTATCTCTCGATTGACGGAACCGGCCAAGACCATCCTGACGGTACTCCTGAAGAGGGTTATGGTTACTCCGATTATGGATGCTTGGGTTACTATTCGATCCTGGCAATGGGTCTCAGCGGTCCCGATACCTATCCACCAAGCCCAGATCCGATGACATTCGCGACTGCCCCTTATTCGACCAGTGCGACATCGATCGCAATGGTTGCTACCACGTCATTTGATATTAGTGGTGTGGAATACTACTTCACCTGCACCGCTGGTGGCGGTAATAACAGCGGATGGCTGATTAGTACCAGTTATACTGATACCGGTTTGACACCTGATACCATGTATACCTATACCGTGAGAGCACGTGATCTGAGCCCCGCTCAGAACACAACCGCAGCTTCCGGCGAAGCTTCGGCTACCACAGCTTCGCTGGTAGACTTGACGGCTCCCACGCCGGATCCAATGGCCTTTGCAACTGCGCCTTATGCGACCGGAGCAACATCGATCACCATGGTTGCTACCACAGCTACCGATCCGTGGGGTATAGAGTACTACTTTACCTGTACCGCCGGAGCCGGCAACGACAGCACATGGCAAGCTGGAACGACGTATGAAGACACTTCTCTTTCGCCGGATACCACTTATACCTATACGGTCAAAGCACGCGATTTAAGCACTAATTTCAATGAAACCGCAGCCTCTGGTGAAGCTTCGGCCACTACTGATACTGAAAATCTTGTTTTACCCGCCAGTGGTGGAGTTCTTGAGAGCTTTACATCAGAGTATGGCAGCGGCTGGGTTGCAGCGGATCTAACCAACGGAATAACAGACGAAGATGGATGGGCCAGTAAGTTAAATCCCGCACCTTTCCAGGAATTCGTTTACTCATTCCTGGACGGGGCAGATGCAATTCTTGATCGGGCGGTAATACACGGTGGCACGGCGGAAGGGGGGAGTTATTACAGTAAGGATGTTGAGGTACATGTATCGACCGATGGTACAACTTATACAGAAGTTGCCAGCGGTACGCTTGATAACAGTCCCAACTACTCGTTACTGCTTGATCTTGAAGATACTTTAGCCACAAATGTCAAGCTGGTGATCACAAGCGGTTACAGGACAGACTATTGGGATCTGGCCGAATTTGAAGTCTTTGGCAAGATTATCGAATGTTCGACCTGCGGTGATCTTGATGATTCAGGCGGCGATGTCGATATGGTTGATTTTGGATTATTTGCCGATTGCTGGGGCGAAGATCTATCACTCAATGCAAGCTGTATCTGCGCCAACCTTGTTGAAGATGATGATCATATAATTGATGTCTCTGACCTGGCTGTATTTGCCGAGCTGTTTTTAGACAGTTCATCGAATTATCCGCCGAACGATTGTTCTCTACCTTGATCCGATGAGTTTGGTAAAGCAGCAGCTGCTGCTTGTTGTGCTTATTAAGATATACGACTGATTATGGAAAATCCCAATTAATGAAAGGACAGTAAGATGAAGACAATGAAAACATTTCTGCAAATGACTTTTATCGCCATGATGATATGTTTCCTAACGGCGGCAACCTATGCCGGGAACATAACCATCGTTACAGAATCACAAAGCACCATCGTTGAAACCGACACGGTAAATGTCGAATCGGATACTTCGACGGCAACACTCAGTTGCGCAGACACTCAGATCGTCAGCCAATCTGGTGAGATGGCGATACCTTCGAAGATAATTAAAGTTCTTCTGCCGCCCGATGCTGATCTATCGACGGTAGAATGTGTTGTTCAGTCGGCTGATTACGAAAAAGTCAAAGGCGCATTAGTGGTCAGGCCGGTGCCTCCGATTGCGACAAGAATTAATGGTGTTGAAAAAATCTTCTGGCCCAAAAGCAAGAAAATTGTCAAGGGCAAAGATGACGCAATTTACAAGGCCAACGCGTTTTGGCCCCGGAAGGGCGCTCAGATTATTTCAACCGGCAAGCTTCGCAACTTCAAGATCGTCGCAATTGCGGTTCCTCTTGCGGTATGCAACCCGGCGCGTAAGAACTTGCGGCTTCTGACCGACGCGGTTGTACGTATCGATTTTGACCGGGCAGATGAGATTGAACCGGTAGACACATTCGGTCAGGAAAGGGCAAGTAAGATGGTTGCCAACTTCGATCAGTATGCCGATGAATACGGTGTTGAGTCGGGGGGTGCGAGTTCGGCAAGCGGATATACCATATTGACCACCTCGGCTATTCAGAGCGCTTCTACCAAACTGGCTGATTTTGTTTCTCACAAGCAGGCCAGGGGCTTTAACGTTCAGGTCGTTACAGAGTCCCAGTGGGGCGGCGGCACAGCAACGTCATCGGCAATTAATATTCGGAAATGGCTTCAGGATAATTATATCACTGATAACATTCTGTATGTGCTGCTGATAGGCGATCCCAACCCCCTGACAGGTGATTTGGCGATGGCTGGCAACTATAGCGATTTTTATTATTCGAATTTGAGCGGTAACGACATGATATGGGAGGTTATTGCCGGTCGTATTCCGTATTTCGGGGTGCCGGCGGACCTTGACAATATCCTTCAGAAGACGATGGACTATGAAAACGAAGTTGACAGGCTGTGGCGTAAGAATGTGCTTTTGCCGATGGTTCCTTATGGCGATACTACTCCTAATTACCAGTGTGGGGAGCAGATTAAGTACGACCTGCTCGAGCCTGAGACGATACCTTCGATTCGCATATACGAGGAGACTTACGGCCTTAGTCCGCCGCCGGAGTATCTTTTTTCAGGGATGTACCCGGCGACCTGCTGGGCTGATAATGCGTTCGGTATGGTAGCCTGGTTAACACACGGCTGGGCCTCGTCTGCGGTTGACATTATAGGCAATGGCGATGTGCCATCCTTAAATGACGCATACCCAAGCGTGACGTTTCAGGGTTCGTGCGGAAACTCTCTTCCTACCACATCGGATAACCTTTCCTATAATATACTCAAGAACGGCGGTATAGCCACCATTGGAGCCGCCAGTTGGTCATATTACTATGCCGGCGAAACCGACTTCACAAACACCACGTCCAATGGTGGTCTTGCTTACCAGTTTGCCAAGCGAATAGTCGAAGGTCAAAGCTGCGGCGAGGCGCTTGCCAATCTGAGGGAGTACCTGGTTCCAGGAATTTGGGAAAACCTTTGGCTCTACAACGTCTACGGCGACCCATCGGTTGTGGTTATGAATTTTTCTGACGATTTCACACCGCCAACCCCTGACCCGATGACCTTCGCGGTTGCGCCTTATGTAACCAGCGACACTTCCATCGCTATGGAGGCTTCCGTTGCTACCGATACTGAAAACGGTGTCGAATACCACTTTACCTGCACCGCCGGCGGCGGCAACGACAGCGGATGGCAGGCAGGCACCTTATACGAGGACAGCGGCCTCGTGCCCGAGACGCAGTACACCTACACCGTGACCGCAAGGGATACCAGCGGTAATTGCAATCTAACCGCTCCCTCTTTGGCACGGTCGGCAACTACCCTTAATGACTTCGATCCGCCAACCCCTGACCCGATGACCTGGGCTTCGGCTCCTGCTCCAAACTTCAGCAACGACAGTCCGGTTGAAAACCTTCTCCTGCCGACCAACGGCGGACTGCTGGAGAGCTTCACCTCCGAATACAGCGTCGGCTGGGAAGCAATGAATCTAACCGACGGAATCATATATGAAAATGGATGGTGCACTACTCCAAATCCCGCCGAGGACCAGGAATTCGTCTACTCGTTCCTTGACGGTGAAGAAGCAATCCTCAACGAGGCCATCATATACGGCGGCATAGCTGATGGGGCTTATTACTGCAAGGATGTTGAAGTATGGACCTCGGCTGATGGCACAACTTACACACTCCGAGGGAGCGATACACTTCCTGCCAGTCACAATGTCTCGTTACAGCTTGATCTTGCCGATACTTTAGCCACAAATGTCAAGCTGGTGATCACAAGCGGTTACGATGATTATTATTGGGAACTGGCCGAATTTGTAGTCAATGGCTACTTCAGTGTTCCGGGCGATCCTGAAACAGAGATCACAATGACCGCTTCTACAGCTACTGATATCAGTGATGTTGAGTACTTCTTTGAATGTGTATCCGGCCCTGGTAATGACAGCGGCTGGCAGGACAGTGAAACCTATCTCGATACAGGTCTTACACCCGGTACGCTGTACACCTACACGGTGACCGCACGCGATTCGAGTCCTGCACAGAACACAACAGCAGCCTCTGCTGAAGCTTCGGCTATTTTCTGTTCTACTTGTGGTGACCTCAACGGCGCAGGCGTCAATATCGACCTGGTAGATTACACGGTATTTTCCAATTGCTGGGGCAAAAATCCCTTAACCAATTTAGAATGTACCTGTGCCAACCTGGTTGAAAATGATGACCATATAATTAATTTGCTCGATTTATATGTTCTGGCCGAGCTGTTTTTAACAAGTTCTGATTTTTATCCCCCCAACAACTGTTCAACATTATTTGACCTCTTTGGGCCAACTCCTGATCCGATGATGTTTGCGACGGTTCCGTATGCAACCGGTTCGACATTGATCGCTATGGAAGCAACTGTGGCAACGGATATCAGCGGTGTGGAATACTACTTTGCCTGCACCGCCGGTGGTGGTAATGACAGCGGATGGCAGGATGGCACTTATTATGAAGATACCGGCCTGACTCCCGACACTCAATATACCTACACGGTAATCGCACGGGATAAGAATACCAATCAGAACTCTACAGAAGCTTCGAGTCCTGCTTCGGCGACAACTCCTTTATCGGATACCACTGCCCCTACGCCGAACCCGATGACCTGGGCTGCAGTTCCTGCACCAATCGGCGACGGAGAGCTACTCGTCTACGAACCGTTCGACTATACAGCAGGCAGTTTTGTTGACGGCCTAACGGTTAACGCCACCGGTTTGACGGGCACATGGTCCGCCAGTCACACCGACAGTACAGTCCGTATTGGTGGATGGAACAAAGTTTACTCAACCCTTCCGGTTACCGGAGGCTGTTTCATAGGAAGCCTCCACAGTGATGCCTGGGGCCAGGCAGCCATGAATACGTCAGCGCTGGCAGGTTACCTGGACGATGGCGATGTGCTCTGGTTTAGCTTTGTTGCTGATACCATTGTCACTGTCGTTGGTAACCATGTGAGACTCCTTATCGGTGCCGATTCCAGCAACTGCATTGGGTTATATATGGGCAACACCAGTAGTTCAGCTGCTAAAGTTCAAGCGCTGATCACCGTCGGCGGATCTGAGTCTCTTAGCAGCGGCTCAGCTGCCTTTACTGATGCCACTGGCCGACTGGTTGTAGGCAGGGTCATTTTCGGTGCCACCGATACTGTAGAGGTTTACCTGCCCGGTCCTGATCTTGCACTGCCATCTGTAGCTGGCACAGTTACCGGCAGCCTCGACCAGTCAACCTTTGATATGGTCAGGATAGCGTACACCCACGGCAATACCTTGGAAACCGACGAGATCCGAATCGGGACAACATATTATGACGTTACTGGCCAGATTTCGCCTATAGGTGGCGATACATCGGTTATCATGATGGCTACCATGGCCGAAGATATCAATGGTGTCGAATATTATTTCGAATGCCTCTCAGGGCCCGGCAACGACAGCGGCTGGCAGGACAGTGTAATATATACAGATACAGGTCTGGACTCCGGTACCGAGTATGGTTACACCGCAATCGCAAGGGATAAAAGCGCATCTGGCAATGAAACAGCCGACAGTGTCGTTGCTTATGCATGGACTACCGACTAGTTTGATTTGCGGTGATCTTGATGGTCCAGACGGCGATGTAGATATGGTTGATTTTGGATTATTTGCCGATTGCTGGGGCGAAAATCCCTTACTCAATGCAAGCTGTGTCTGCGCCAACCTTGTTGAAGATGGTGATAATATAATCGATGTTTCTGACCTAGCTGTATTTGCTGAGCTGTTTTTAGACAGTTCATCGAATTATCCGCCGAACAATTGTTCTCTGCCTTGATCCGATGAGTTTCGCTATAGCATAAGTTGCTAAATAATGTTGTTCTTATCTATCGCCCGTTTGGGAAAAATCTCAGGCGGGCGAATTTATTTTGGGGAAGTCAAAATGTGTCGGTTTACGCCTTAGGTGAAATTTTGTTATGTCTGTGCCTCTGTCCCTTCTCTATTAAGTTTTTTCTATCTCAGTGTTCTCCGTAGCAAAATCTTTTACTGTAGTGGTTCTTATTTTGATTCTGCCAATGTTTTTTTAATCATGTCAAGTTGTTTCTGAATCTTATTGATAAGTGCCCGGTGACCTTTGGCTTGTGCTAATGCCAATGCCTTACCAGAGGTTTTGATTGCCTCACTGAAATTATTTCCCATGGCATAAGCAATGGCCAGGGTATTGAGATAATCCGGGTGTTTCGACCGAGTCAGCTGGCAGGCTTGCTGAGCCAGTTCCAGGGCTTTTGAAATATCCTTAGGTTTTGAATCGGCACGGAGAAGCAGTGCCAGTGCGTAGGAATCCAGCATGCGAGGCTGTTTTGGATTGATCTTTAAGCTCTCTTTGAACTGAACAATGGCCAGGCCGAATTTTTTCTGTCTGGCACGTACCAACCCCAGTTGATTGTGTATAAGCACACGGTTTGCCAGGGAAGTATTTTGATCCTTTATCGCAAATTCCAGGGCCAGTTCGAACTGTTCGGCTGCTGCCTCATTTTGTTTGGTCCTGGAATAGGCTAAACCAAGAAAGTAATGCATAAAACGACCGGGCTTTAATGCAATGGCTTTTTCTCCATAGCGAACGGCGTTTACATAGTCTTTCTGTTTTATAGTAACACCTAAGAGCAAGTCGTATAACTCATAAAATTCAGGTCGTATCTTGATCAAACGTTCTGCCAGGGCTCGAACCTCAACTAATTTATTATGTATTAGCAGGTCGTTGGTTTTGCGGTATTCATTATGAAAAGCAATCAAATCTTTTGGATCTTCGGCGCTCTGGTCAAAACTGAAGTCTTCTTTAACATGACTGCCGGCCACATATCCCAATGAGCGCAGATGCTTACTGATATCTTCATTAAGTTGCAACTCTTCCTGACTCTTTTTTTTACGCACGGTCCGCTCCAGGATCTGCGCCAAACGATCCTTGAGAATACGAGCCCGTTGAGGCTGCGTCTCTACTAAGTTTGTTTGTTCGCCAGGGTCTTTTTGCAGATCGTACAACTCCGGACGGGTGGTTTGGATATACTTCCACCGCTTGCTTACAATACCCAACAGCGAGTTGAATCCGTATTTTGTGGGGTACAGGCTTTCGCAATAAAGATATCTGTCCTCTGGCTGAGGCGGCGTATTGCTAAAATACCCTGCCAGGTTCTTACCCTGAATTCCTGACGGGGGATCTATGTCCATCAGGTCGCACACGGTAGGGACAATATCGACGATACTTGCCAGACAATCGATTGTATGCGGGCCATTTGATCCGGGGAGTTTGTATACCATGGGTACCTTCAGCGCGCTTTGGTATATAAAAAACATGTGGGTGGTTTCACCGTGCTCACCCAGCATTTCCCCATGATCGCTTGTTACTATGATCAGGGACGATTCATACATGTCAAGGCTCTTAAGTTTAGCAACAACCTTACCGATGCAGTGGTCCGCATAAGCTATCTCACCGGCATAAGGACTCTCTTTAAAGGTTGTGGCGAAGGGCTCGGGGGGATCATAGCTGTCGTGGGGATCATAGTAGTGCAAAAAAAGAAACACCGGGCTGCCTTTCTGTTTTTCCAACCACTCAAAAGCCACCCGATTGACTTCGCCGGCCCGGCGCTGGCTCTGGTCCCGCTGCGCGAACCGGTCATGGTAGGTGTCAAATCCTCGGTTAAGGCCCAAACCACTATTCAAGATTTGTGACCCCACAAAGGCGCCCGTACTATACCCCTTCTTTTTGAGCAATGCCGCTAAAGTCACATGCGATGGATCAAAATACACATCCTTGTTTTCGTGCTTGCCATGATGCGTCGGGATAGTGCCGGTAAACATAGAAGCATGGGCCGGTAGGGTCACAGGGATTGGTGTCATGGCATGACTGAATAAATAGCCTTCCTTGGCTAAGGCATCGATATTCGGTGTAGTCGGCTGGGCATAACCGTAACAACTTAGATAGTCGGCCCGGCATGTATCCAAACTGATCAGCACTATATGGCGAATACCGGATACTGAAGAACGCTGCTGTAGAACAAACCAAATACCCGCACCGGCCAGCAGGATAGCCGGTATGATCAATAGCCAGCTTTTCCTGGTTTTATTAGTAGTCATAATTTTTAATCTTTACTTTGTGGTTTTAATTTTGATTTTTTCAGTGACATTTTGAATATGTCAAGTTGTTTCTGCAAATTAGCAGCACTTGTCTGGTTGCCTTTGGCCTGTTCTAAAGCCACTGCTTCCTCGGATATCTTGATTGCCTCACTCAAGTTACTGTTCTTGGCATAAGCAACAGCCAGCGTATTCATATACTGCGGATGTTTCGACTGGGTTAGCCCGCAGGCTTGCCGGGCCAATTCCAGTGCCTTGTGAGAGTCCCTGAGTGTTTGATCGGAACAGGTAAGCAAGGTCCACGCAAAGGTATTCAATATTTCTGGCTGTTTGGGATTGAGATTTAGGGACTCTTCGAACTGAACAATGGCCAGGTCGAACTTTTCCTGTGTGAGACGTACCCTCCCTAATCGATTGTGTACATTTGCGCGTGGGGAAAGGTAATATGTTTGATCTTCCGGTATAAATTTCAATACGAATTCGAACTGCCTGGCTGCTTGGTCATATTGTTTACTCTGGGAATAGGCTAAACCCATAAGGAAATGTTCATTGAAACGACCAGGCTTTAACGCAAGGGCCTTTTCTCCATAACGAATGGCGGCTTCATAGTCTTTCTGGCTTAGGGCGGTACCCAGGAGTAAGTCGTATATTTTATAGAATTGAGGTCGTTGCTTGATCAAACTTTCTCCGAGGGACCGAATGTCAGCTAACTTATTCTGTTTCATCAGGTCGTGGATTTTGTGGAACTCGTTATGAAAACCGATTAGATCTTTGGGATCTTCTTTGCTCTGGTCAAAACTGAAGTTTTCTTCCGCGGTGCTAAGGGTTATGTAACCCAATGAATGCAGATGATTAATTGTCCGGGGATCAAGGGGCGTTTCCTCCTGGGGCTTTTTCTGGCGTACGGTCTGGGCCAGGGTTTGTGACAAACGATCCTTTAAAATACGGGCTCGTTGAGGGTGTACATCTACCAGGTTAGTTTGTTCACCTGGGTCTTTTTGCAGGTCGTACAACTCCGGACGGGTGGTTTGGATATACTTCCACTGCTTGCCCACCAGGCCCAGGAGTGGGCTGGTTTCGTATTGCGTGGGGTAGAAGCTCTCGCAATAGAGATATCTGTTCTCTGGCTGTGGCGGCTTATTGATGAAATACCCAGCCAGACTCTTACCATGAATCGGCGAAGGAGGTTTTATACCTACCAGATCGCACACCGTCGGAACAATATCAATGATACTTACCAGACAATCGATTCTTTGCGAACCAGTTGACCCGGGGAGTTTGTATATGAGGGGAACCTTTATTGCACTTTGGTAGATGAAATACTTGTGGGTGATTTCTCCATGCTCACCCAGCATTTCCCCATGATCGCCTGTTACTATTATCAGCGACGATTCATACATGTCAAGGCTCTTGAGTTTGGCAACTACCTGGCCGATACAGTGGTCCGCATAAGCTATCTCACCGGCATAAGGACTTTCTTTAAAAGTTGTAGCAAACGGCTCAGGGGGATCATAGGTAGTGTGGGGATCATAGTAGTGTAAAAAGAGGAACACCGGATTGTCTTTCTGTTTTTCCAACCATGTAAAGGCCGCACTATTGACTTCGCCTGCCCGACGTTCGCTTCGATTTTTGCTCTGGCCATTCCTGGCAAACTGATCGTTGTAGGTGTCAAAACCTCGGTTGAGACCAAAACAGTTATTCAGGACTTGCGCACCGACAAACGCGCCAGTGCGATACCCCTTCGTTTTGAGCAATGCTGCTAAAGTCACATGCGATGGATCAAAATACACATCCTGATTTTCGTGCTTACCATGATGCGGTGGAATAGTGCCGGTAAACATAGAAGCATGGGCTGGCAAGGTTACAGGGATCGGTGTCATGGCATGACTGAATAAATAGCCTTGTTTTGCTAATGCATCGATATGCGGTGTAGTCGGCTGGCCATAACCGTAACAACTTAGATAGTCGGCCCGGCAGGTATCCAAACTGATCAGCACTATATGGCGGATACCGGATACTGAAGAACGCTGCTGGAGAGCAAACCAAATACCCGCACCGGCCAGCAGGGCCACCAGCATAATTAGCAGCAAACTTTTTCTGGTCTTGTTAGCAGTCAAAAAGCACGCCTCCAAGGCTCGGTTGGCAGTTATTGTTTCAGACGCGATTCAAATATGCCGCGTTCCTTCTCTGCAAGATCCTTAGTGGATTTCAGGTTCTTTTTTTTCACTTTCGTATTGGGGTTGAAGTCCGGATTTTTTATTGGCATTTCGGCTTTCATTTCTTTTAGCTGGCTGTCGAGCTGGGCAATTAGTTTATTTCGCATTTTCACGTTCGTCGCTGCCACGTTGTTTTGCTCTTCGGGATCGGCGGCAAGGTTATAGAGCAAATACCCGCCATGCTCATCATTGTAAAACCGTATCAATTTCCAGTCATCGGCAATGATGCTGGAGAACGGCCCGGTGGCATGAGTGTAGTGGGGGAAGTGAAATAGTATGGGACGCTTTTTCAACTTTGTTTTTTTTGTAAGCAGCCCCATCAGGTCGAGACCGTCGACATGCTGTTTCGGACGCAACGGCAAACCGGCTGCTGAGAGCATCGTCGGGTAGATGTCCATGCCGATGATACGCTCATTTGAAGTGCCCGGCTTGATCCTGGGCGGCCACTTTGCAATAAATGGAACCTTCATACCCGCTTCGAACGGAAAGCTCTTGCCGCCCATAAGAGGATAGTTTGAGGTAGCCTTCGGCGTCAATCCACCGTTGTCAGAAGTGAATATCACCAGAGTATTTTCTTCAAGGCCCAACTCCCTGATGGTTTGGATCAAACAGCCGACACTTTCATCGACGGATTCAACCATAGACGCGTATCCAGGATTGGTCTGATCTGTTGTCGGCTTGTTTTTATAGCGCGCCAATTTTTCCGGCTTGGCTTCAATGGGCATATGAACCAGGTAATGTGAGAGAACCGCAAGCCAGGGCTTGTCCTTGTTTTCAGTAATGAACTCGGCGCATTCATCGGTCAGAACATCGGCGACATAGGCCTCTTTATCGGCCCCGTCCAGATTCGCAGCAGTCTTGCCGAAGGCTTTCATCCAGTGGCTTCTTGACGATTTATTTTGTTGGATTCTGTATCCTTTGGCGACGTGGAAACCGCGATCATCCGGATAATAGTTCGGGCATTCGCCAATATGCCATTTTCCGAAGAAGGCAGTGGTGTAGCCGCCGTCTGCGAGGGCTTGGGGGATAATGACCTCTGCTTTCGATAAAAGATGGCGATGGCGTGCTTCGAAATACTGATCCTTACCGCCCCGATATTTGCTCTTGTCGTGAAGGCGGTCATCGGGGCCGGCTGGACCGTTGAAGACGGTTGTCAGTTGTGTTCGTGCCGGATACTTTCCGGAGAAGATGGCGCCTCTGGAAGGAGTGCACACAGGCGCAGCCGAATAGGCGTTCAAAAACCGCATGCCTTCGGACGCCAGTTTGTCAATATGCGGCGTTTCGTAATAGCTGCTCCCGGCACAGACTATATCCTTCCATCCCATATCGTCAATGAGGACGAACAGAATATTGGGCCTGTCGGTTTTCGCGGTTGATGCGAGTGTCTTGTACGAGCATCCTGAGAGGGCTCCGCAGCCAGCCAAGGCTGCAAGCTGTAAAAAGTGACGTCGATTCACGGATATTCATCTCCTGTTTGTTTATTAACCGATAGGCATTTTGATCTTATAACAATAGACTCAAATTTCCCGTTTAAACGGCTAAAAACACAATACAATCCTTTTGAAATGCTATCAAAATCACCTTGAACTGTCAAGTATTTCCATAATGCGAACAATATGCTCAGAAAAAGGTTTACTGAAGCTACGATTTTGCATATACTATCGAAAATGAGGTCATGCTGTATGTGGAATCCCAAAACAGTAAAACAATTATTTTTAAGGTAATTCTACTATGCGAAGAAATTATTGTTTGTTCTTCACTCTTTCCGTTGCGGTACAGCTAAGTTTGCTGGTAACGGAGTGCCAGGGGAAAGCCGGGCAAGCAGCTTTGCAGGAAATTATCGATATGTATTTTCCGGATGGCCGTCCGAAAGGATAATATGTATGAAAAAAATTATGTTACTTTTTGCAGTTTGCATGTGTATGGATGGGTCCCTGGCTTATTCACAAAGCCAGGACTTGTCAGAACGGATAGATAAAAAGACGTTTAATACCGGATCTGTGCTCTGGTATGATGCTCCAGCAGGGCAATGGGAACATGCCCTGCCGGTTGGTAACGGTCGATTGGGAGCTATGGTATTTGGTGGCCATGGCGAAGAAAGGATCCAGCTCAACGAAGAAACCTTGTGGTCGGGTGGTCCATATTCCCAGGTGGTCAAGGGCGGAGCCAAAGTGTTGCCGCAGATCCAGAAGCTTCTCTTTGAGGGCAAACCCATTGAGGCACACAAACTTTTCGGCCGCCACTTGATGGGTGACCCGGTTGAACAGATGAAATATCAATGCATGGGAAACCTGCACCTCTTTTTCGAGGATGAAGTGGAGGTGACAGATTATAAACGCTGGCTCGATCTTGAGACGGCCACCACCAGTGTGGAATACAAAGCTGGTGGGATCAAATACCGACGAGACATATTAGCATCCGCTCCTGACCAGGTGATCGTGGTGAGATTGACAGCCAGCAGGCCCGGACAAATATCTTTCCGGGCTCAACTAAGAGGTATCCGAAATACTGCCCATTCCAATTACGGCAATGATTATTTCCAAATGGATGGTGTCGGCAGCGATGGCTTGATGATCAACGGCAAATCAGCCGATTATCTGGGCGTTGAGGGCAAACTGCGGTACCGCGCACAACTCAAGGCAGTCCCTGAAGGCGGCACCATGAAGGTCATAGGGGATGAGCTGTTTATTGATGGGGCCGATGCGGTAACGCTGTATTTTGCGGCGGCTACCAATTTCGTTAACTACAAAGATGTCAGCGGTGACCAGGTAGCCCGCGTGACCGAAACCTTCGACCGCATTAAAAACAAGCCGTACTGTAAGATATGGCAGGATGCGGTTAAGGATTATCAATCATATTATCAGCGGGCAAGCCTGAAGCTGGAGCAAACGTCGAACTCGGTCCTGCCTACAGACAAGAGGGTGGCCGGCTATGTAAAAGATGTGGCTTCCTCTGAAACCATAATTCACAGGTTGGCAGACGGTTCTATGAATCCCCAGGCATTCAAAACACCGGAGGCCGCTACGAAATCAAAAAGGGAACCTGACCGGACAGAGGGCAAAAGAATAACAGATCCCAGCATGGCTTCTCTGTGTTATAACTTTGGCAGGTATTTGTTAATATCGTCATCACGTCCGGGCACTCAACCAGCCAATTTGCAGGGGATCTGGAACGACGACCAAAATCCTATGTGGGATTCGAAGTATACCACTAACATCAATATACAAATGAATTACTGGCCGGTCGAAACCGGCAATTTATCCGAGTTTGCCGAACCACTGATCACGATGGTCAAAGAATTAACCGATCAGGGCAGTCAGGTTGCTCGTGAGCATTACGGAGCCGGCGGCTGGGTGTTTCACCAGAATACCGATCTCTGGCGAGTTGCGGCACCGATGGACGGGCCCACATGGGGAACATTCACTGTTGGCGGAGCGTGGCTGACTACGCATTTGTGGGAGCATTACCTCTATACCCTGGACCGGGAATTTCTAAAAGAGATATACCCGGTAATGAAGGGGTCGGTAGATTTCTTTATGGATTTTCTGATTGAACACCCCAATGGAAAATGGCTGGTGACCAATCCTTCCAATTCTCCTGAGAATCCTCCTAAGGGTCCCGGGTACAAATACTTCTTTGACGAGGTGACCGGGGGGTATTATTTTACGACCATTTGCTATGGATCGAGCATAGACATGCAGATTCTCACGGATCTGTTTGGATACTATGCCCAGGCGTGCGAGGTGCTTGGACGCGACGAGAAGTACGCGAAAAAGGTTCTTGCCGCGCGGGCACGATTGGTGCCGCCGCAAATCGGCAAAGATGGCACGTTGCAGGAGTGGACGGAAGATTATGGGCAGTTGGAAGACAAGCACCGGCATTTCTCTCATATGTACGGCCTCCATCCGGGCAATGTGATCTCGGTTAAACGTACGCCGCAATGGATAGATGGCTGCAAGGCCGTACTGGAACAGCGGGGCGATGGAGGGCCTGGCTGGACGAGGGCCTGGAAAGTGGTGCTTTGGGCCCGGCTGTATGACGGCGAACGGGCCTACAAAATATTCAAAGGCTATATCAAGGAACAGACCTATCCACAGCTCTTCGCCACATGCGGCCAAGCTGGCCTTCGCGTTGCCCTACTGGTCGATGGAGCCTTAGGCGCAACAGCAGGGATAACCGAAATGTTAATGCAATCGCACGAAGGAGTTATCGACTTACTGCCTGCGTTACCAAAAGCCTGGCGTACGGGACGTTTTGACGGTGTTTGCGCCCGGGGCGCCTTTGAACTGGATATGCAGTGGACCGATGGCCAGATCACTCAGGTAGAAGTTTTATCCAAAAAGGGACAAACCTGCCGAATCAATCCGAAAACGAAAGTCAAAGTCACCACTGGCGGAAAGCGAGTTAAGAGCAAAACGTTGAAAGATGGATCCATCGAATTTGACACCAAAGCAGGGAACAGGTATACGCTCACTCAGTAGAGGCACCTGTTTCATCCCAGCCGCCCATCGAAGTGGTACAAGGGCCATTAAAAAGCAGCAATATCGTATGTATCTCCAGCCGACGCTTTGCTTTTTGCTTTCAGGATATGGGCACCGGAACCAATACCGTTCACGAACAGGTACCCATCTTGAAGCTCTGCTTTTACCTTCTTTCCGTCAACAACAAGAGTAGTCGATTGCTTATCGATTTGCGGCAGTCCCACCTTTGCTGTCATATTGACAGGAATATCTATTTTTAACTCAAAAGGGCGGGGAGGGTCATTCTTAAAGGACACCTTAATGGCACCGCGAATGGTCGGAATAGTGGCCGATGCCTGCTTGAGAGTTCCGGGTTGAGGCTGGATGAGTACCTTGCCAAAACCCGGCTCCAGGGGGCGAACCCCCATCAAGTAGCGTGGAATGATATTGCCGGGTACTGCGCCCCATGCGTGATTCCAGTCCTGGTTTGGTTTGAACTCATTGTCCCAAGCCTCAAGTGTAATAGTCGATCCTACCCGCAGCATGTTGTACCAGCTGCGAATATCCTTTGAAGTCATCCGCTCAAGTGCAATATCGGCCCGTCCGCCTTCATACAAGGCTTCCATTAGATATTGGGCACCATAAACACTGCATGCCATACCCTTCGAAACCACAAAGTCAGTTACGCTTTTTTTGCGATCTTCCGGAACCAGGCCAAAGGCCAGCGGCATCATGTTTGCATGAAGCGATATATGATCCGCACCTTCGCCATCGACATAGAGTCCTCGCTGCGTATCGAAGAACACCTTATTGAACACCGACTTAACGCTTGCGGCCTTCTTTTTGTATTGGGCCGCATCAGATTCCTTACCGAGCGCCGCGGCGATGTCAGCCATTTGCAAAAGTGTCTTATAATAGAATGCATTGACAACGGTGTTGACTTCTTTAAATTCGTAACCATCCCGTTCGCCCTTTGGCCAGTCGAGGACAACGCGAGGAGCCCCTCGTTCACTGTGTTTACCTGTATTGAGCAAGCCGTCGGCCCTGGCCCGGAACTCCTGCGTTTTCTGTTTTTTCAGAATGTCATAGTTTTGGATCAGCGATTCGGCGTTGCCGGTATACATAAAGTCGGCCCAGGCCATCAGAACTGAATGCTGACTCCATTCAATCGGCCATGTCGGATGTTCCAGCAGATATTCATGGCTGTAGCGGGCCAATGAATATTCCCGGTCCACCGCATAATGTGAAAGCTGATTGATATATGCGTCAGCCTCATAAGGGATCCGCTCTCTGTCACCGTCAACATAGACGCCGCAGAAACTGGTCGCCTTCATGCTGTATTTGCACAACGCCCAGATATCATTCAACACCGCGTCCGATGACTCAAAGGACGATACACTTTCATCGAAAGGATAATGAATAGCGATCTGCCGAATCATAGAAGCTTTGAGTTGAACCGGACAATTGACCAGCTCAACATAGCGGAAGGGCGTAATAGCACCAAATTCAGCCGGCAATTTGATGGCCTTGCCTCCAGTATTGCGTTTATCCACAGGCGGATGGATATCGAGTTTGTTAACACCCTTTGTAAGTGACTGCATGATTTTGTAATAGCGAACACTAGTCCTGGCCAGATCAGTAATAATGCCTTCAGCATTGCCCCTTTCACCAAGATGAACTTCCATCTGACGCTGGCCGGGTGACTCTAATTCGAGTTGCAGGTACCCAAATGCCACCTTGCCGAAATCAATGAGATAGTGCCCGTCAGATTTCTTGATTATCTCGGACGGCAAAACCGCTGTTTGTCTTAAAGGATATCGAGTGGTGACGTATTCGTCGCCGAGGCTGCCGGTCGTAAACTTCATAGTGTTAGACCATGAGCTTTCTCCGCTGAGTACGCACCAGGTTTTGACCTTCCAGTAATATGTCTGGTTGGAAAGCAGTGCTTTGCCGCTGTATGGGACATTGATTGAGTTAGCGGAATCACGCTTCTTGCTGTCCCACATATCCGCTTTGTTCTCTGCCAGCATCTTCGGGGCACTGGATACGAGAATGTAATAGGCTGCCTGCATGTCATTCTTACGGGACGAATGTACGATCCATCCGAATTCCGGCGCGGAATCTTTAATGTCAATAACCGATGAACCTTGAAGGAATTCAATCATCAGTCCGTCGGGGGCCTTGCTTTCTGAGGTGGTTGTACAGCTGGGAATCAGGCAAGAGAGGGGCAGTGCAACCGCAAAAGTGAGAATTGTCATAACGATACGATGATGTTTCATTTTCTTAATCATACTTTTTACTCCGTTTTTTTGATTCTTCACGAATTTACTCGGCTCTTCCTTGGTAGGCGGTGTTTGGTTTAACGGGGTTCTGCATTTGCCCTGCCTTCTCTGCCTTTTGCTTTTTCGCTTCAACCTGCGCTTCGCTTTCGCCAGGGTTTACATACCACTTGCTGTCTACATGAGCCTCTTTGAATATCTGTTTGATCTTTGCAACAATTTTCGGATTATCTCCTGCCAGGTCTTTTTCGCAATCTATATCCTTCGTAATGTCATACAACTCTATCGGTTTGGAAGGATGATCGCGGAAGGCCCACCATTGATCCATGCGAACGCTTTGCGCGTGCGGCGATCTGGTCCCATTTTCCCAATAGAGATATTTATGTTTGCGCTGATCGCGTTTTGAAAGTAATGTCGGGGCGATGCTGATACCGTCGGTTTTCGGAGGAGCGGTGCCTGCAAGATCGGCTGTCGTAGCGAGAATGTCATATAACGCGCAGACATGGTCGCTCTCTTGCGCCTTGATCTTTCCTTTCCAGTACGCAAAAAACGGAACTCGCATACCGCCTTCGTGTGTGCATGTAAATTTGCCCTTCGGCCAGGGGCCTTTATTCTTAAACACCGGATCGTCTCGATGTGCACCTCTGCCGAAGTATCCCCACTGGCTGTAGCCGTTGTCGCCGGCAAAGAAGATGATCGTGTTATCCAGAATTCTTGATTTCTCAAGTTGTGCAACCATTTTTCCCACGCCGCGATCCATATACTCAACCATGGCCGCCCATTCCTTATGCTTCTGGTCCCAGGATTTGTCTTTGAATTTCCCGATGTTCGGCGCAATACACGGGCCGTGCGGGAGCTGGGTGGCATAATAAAGGAAAAACGGCCTGTCTTTGTTCTTCTTTATAAAGGCAACTGCCTCTTTCTGGAACATATCCTCGGAGTATTTCGCTTTTGACGGGTCCTTTACGCCATCCGGTATCAGCTTGCCGTTATCGTCATAAGTATTGTCATGCTTGCCGGTTTTGTCCCCGCTATGTTTGTACTGGCGCTTCATATTGAATCCGTAATTACCAGGAAGTGCCTCGGCTTTGCCGTTTCTCATCATGTAATGCGGAAAGAAACTATGTGCCCGCAATTGATCGTAGTATCCGTAGGAGAAATCGAAACCCTGCTTGTCGGGGGTCCCCTCGGTTCCAGGCAGGCCGGTGCCCCACTTGCCGATAAAACCGGTAGTGTAGCCTGCCCGTTTCAAAACTTCTGCAACCGTAATGTCTTCGGCAAGCAGATGGTCCTGTATGCGTACGGATCTGTTTGCACGGATGCGGCAGTGTCCCATGTGCATTCCGGTCATCAGGCTTGCACGGGCTGGGGCACATTCTGAAGATCCGCTATATGCGTTCGTGAAACGCATACCTTTCATTGCCAGTTTATCAAGATTGGGCGTATGGTAATGCTTCTGTCCGTAGCAGCTCAAATCTCGATATGACAGATCATCTGAAAATATAAAGAGGATATTGGGGTGTTGTGTTTTTTTGCTTTTGGCTTGTGTTGACACACATCCCGGCAGAGCCAGGCTGCATGCGCCAAGCCCTAAGGCCTTGAGAAACTGTCTTCGCCCAAAACTATGTTGTGTATTTGTCATGTTGTTTCTCCTATTTTTTTATTTTTCAGAAGCGTCTTTGATCAACTCCGGGTATCGCCGCTTGATCATCGCCTGTTCACCGGCGTTCAATTGTTCGATAGAAATCGGCTTATCTTGTGGTCGAACTCCCTTCTGGTTGAGTCGGTTCATCAAGCTCCAATTGCGGGTGTGTTGACCCGGTTTCGGGTTGGCAGGCTCGGCGGCCTTGAGATCATAGCGGGTAAAATCGATAACTTTCTCCGGAGAGTTTTCCTGCCAGTTTCTCAAAAGGGCCATCCGGAAATCCTTGTTCATAAACCATCGAATTTCCATGTCAGCATCCGATCCGCAGATGCCCGATCCGCGCTGGACGAAGCGATAGTTCAGATCGTCATTGTTTTTGAACTGCTCGCGCCATAGCATTCCAAACTCACCTTGTGTAATACACTTTGCATCCGGCCATCGCCGTCGCATTTCGCTGAACCAGATAGCCATGCCCTCCATCCCGTTGCGTCCTTTGTAGCCGTATATTTTGCGTGCTTCAACGAGACCCAACTCCCAGATGCAGGTTACCCATGCAAAATCATTCAGTTCGAATCCCTTGTCGAAATGGGCGGCAGTGGTGGCAAGCATCTCTTTGGTTCCCTGCTCGGTTCCTTGTCTGATAACTGTCTCAATAGGGCCGACACCTTGTCGACTGCCGCACCACATGCCATCAAAATCTCTTCCGCCCGGGTACTTTGCACTCAGGAAATCGACGGTCCAGCCATCGAGATTGACGCAATCGATGAAGTCATCTTTACCCTGTGCCGGTTTGCAGAAATGTTCCCGCGACGGGTAGTAAGGATAGGAAATCGAGCCCTCGCCGTCACCGTTGTCGACGGAATATTGGCTCCAGATATTACCCTGGCAAACGTGAATACCTTCCTCTTCGGCCAGGAATCTCAGGTTTTCAGCAGAGAGAAAACCTGCAATCACACTTTGGGGACGGTATCGGCCGCCGACCATTTCCGAAACCATCTGCAAGCCTTCATGCAGGTCGCGATTGACCTGCTGGCGCGAGTTATACATATTGGCAAAATAACCGCCCGGGATAAAGGTGATCTCATCGCCATACTTTTTATGATAGGAGACAACCAGCTTCCTCAGATCCCGGTAGTTGGGGCGCTGATCCTGCAACGCAAGCCAACTGAAGGCCCATGTAATGCGTGCGCCGGGCCAACCCTTTTCCACGGCTTTTCGAAAAGTACGGGCTTCCCGGGGAGAGTGAATACTCGATTCATCTTCACCATGAACTGTATCGCGTGACGTTTCGATCTGATTGACGCGCACTACGGTGTTGAAAGTAAAAAAACGGTTCCCCAATAGTTCAAGATCCGGCTGCTTCAATGATTGAGCGGCACTGTCCGGGGCATCGGTACTAAATGATGGCGCAGGCAATCCGGCCTTGTTGGTCAAAGCCGAATCCGTGCTTATTGTTTTGCATCCGAACAAGGACAACATAAGAGTGGCGACTAGCGTCAGAAAAAACGATTTCTTCTGCACTGCTATGCCTTTTGCACATGTCATGGAGTGTAGCTTCATATCGGTTTCGACCTTTCTATTCTTAATTCCAGTGATTTTAGTCGCCTGCAAAAAATGCGTGGCTGTTTTTTGTCAGGTGCATTCTTTTTGTTCGGCTTGCCACTTACATTGCTCCCAACATTGTAAGTACGTCAAATTGATTTGGTGCCCCTATTCAGCTTATACCTGCTCCTATAAGGATATTCGTCAAACTTCTCACCACCGCCGATCACACGCGGGTCTTTGGTTTCTGTCAGAACAGCCGTCAGTTTCGCCGAGAGCTTATCTTTGATACTCTTATAAGCAGTGTCACCGGCAAGGTTCTTTAACTGATACGGGTCGTTTACCATATCATACAGTTCTTCAGCAGGGCGTTTCGCAAAGCTTAACTCATAATAACGCATATAGCGTTTATCATCCTTGTTCTTCATAAGGAAGGCCTTGGTCGGACCGTTGTCGCAATCGGCATGCTTACCCATCGGATGGCTTGCTCCCTCCGGCACACCTGCGGGCCAGCGATCCGGAGCAAAGTTACGGATGTACATATACTGATCCGTACGAATACCACGACATGGATAACCGGCAATCGAAGGGGCCAGCTGGGCCGGGACATGGCGCTCCTTGCCAAATACGATATGATTGCGAGCATGGTCCACCCTGTCTGCTTTGCGGGATAACAAAATCGGCAGGAGCGATTTGCCGCTCATCTGTTTGGGGATCGCTACCCCGGCCGCATCTAAAAATGTCGGGGCCAGGTCAACCAGCGAAACAAAATCTTTCAACTGCCGTCCCGATTTAATGTACCTGCCCCACTTAACAGCAAGGGGAACTCGAACACCCATATCGTAAAGGTTGCTCTTGCATCGCGGGAACGGCATGCCATTGTCACCCGTCATAACAATAATCGTATTGTCCAGTTCACCGGCCTCTTGAAGCAACTTGATCGCCTTGCCGCAATCGCTGTCGAACCGCTGCACCTCGAAGTAGTAGTCCGCAATGTCCGAGCGTATCTCCTCTACATCCGGATAATACTTCGGTACCTTTACTTTATCTATGTCGATACCAGAGGCCTTGCCGCTGCCCTTCTCATACGATCGGTGCGGATCGCTCGCCCCAAGCCAGAAGCAAAACGGTTTCCCTTTCGGACGAGCTTCAAGAAATTGTTTGAAACCTTTCTTGTAGTTCGCTCCAGCTGGATGCTTGTCAACATACCCGCCTGCCTTCAAATCGCCAGGTCCCCAGCTCTTACGCCAGTAGCCAACGTGATAACCGGCTTTCTCCAGCAGCAGGGGGTACACGGGGATATTCACATCCAGAGTGGACCACAAGTTGGCACCTTCTTTCAGTCGCCAGTGATATTGGCCGGTCAAGATGGAGTTTCGACATGGCGTGCAGGATGGGCTGGATACATAAGCATATTCGAACGACACACCGTCATTGGCCAGTTTGTCGAACGTGGGTGTCTTGACGACACGGTCGCCATATGCACCGGCATGCGGCCAGCCCCAATCGTCCGCTATGCAGAACAGAATGTTCGGTCGCTTGGGCGGCTTTGCTGAAAATGATGACTGGAGCCTGCATCCAGGCACCATTGATGCGGTTATGCTTATCCCTAACGCTTTAAGAAAACTTCGTCTTGTATCCATAAATCAATATCCTTATCGAATTGACTATAGAGGCATCTGAAAAACCTCATATTTACCTGACATTTCCCATTTAAACAGTTAAAAACATAATCCAGCCCTCCCGGAATGCTATCAAAATTACCTTGAACTGTCAAGGATTTCCGTTTCCTGCCGGATTTGTGTATTGTATATATGGCTGGAATATGCGACAATTCTGTCATTGTTAATATTGCGTTGACAACATATTTATTGTTAAACAGCGGCTCTTTATTCAAATTTGAAGGTTAAAATTATGGGAATGTTTGATAGGGCGGGTAAAGACTCTGGTGAAGAACGCAAAGACAATACACTTAAAAAACTGGAGCGTATGAAAATGACGCTTTCCGGCCGGGAGCCGGATCGTGTGCCTGTCAGCGATTTCTTCTGGGGCGGTTTCATCAGGCAGTGGCGAAAGGATCTTGGATTAGCAGATGACGCAAATCCATATTACCACTATGACATGGACTGGATCGTTACGGTTCCTAATATGGATCCGTTTATCCGTTCATTTGAAACCCTAAAAGAAGATGACCGGGAAGTAATCGTAAAGACTGGCTTTAATGCTATCATGCGTAAGAAGTTCGATTTTCCGATGCCGGAGTTTATCGGCTTTGATGCCGATACGATAGAAAAACTTGAGGCATTGGAGTTTGACGATCCCTACGACAAGAGACGTTACTACCAAGCCGGCGACAATCAGATCGCAGGTGTCGGTGACGGTTTTGAAAGAAACTCCCCCGCGTGGACCGAAACGATAAAATCCTTATATCCCGACTTTCCAGTGTTTGGCAGTATAATCGAAGTCAATGAATGTTTGACTCGTTTGATCGGCCCGGAAAACAATATGCTCTGGATTGGAATGTATCCGGAACGCATGGCGAAGGTGATAGCAAAGATAGGTCAGTTTTACCTGGACTGTGCAAAAGCTCAGATAGATGCCGCTGATGGCCTGCTTGACGGTTTTGTAATATGGGGCGATGTTGCTTACAAGAAAAGTATGTTCTTTTCACCGGACTACTGGCGCCAGAATTTCAAGCCATGGGTAAGGGCGATCGCCGAGCATGCCCATTCAAAGGGATTGATGGTTATTTACCATGGCTGCGGCGATGTCAGCAAGATACTTGGCGACTATATCGAGATCGGCATCGATGCGATGAATCCGCTGGAAGCAAAGGCCGGTCTCGATGCAGTAGAACTTCGCAAGAAGTATGGTCAAAAGCTGGGCATGTGCGGAAACAGTAATATGCAGGTATGGGAAACTGGCGATAAGAACCTGATTCGTGAAGAAGTTGTCCGCAAGCTCAATGCAGCCAAGGGCGGCAAGTATATATTCCAGTCAGACCATTCGGTTGCGAGCAATATCTCAGGCCATACCTATGATTATATCGTCAATCTGGTTCGTGAGTATGGAAAGTATCCGCTGAACCTTGGCGAGTACGATATTGACATTTAATTATCCATATTTTTTGGGAGATTTACAGATGAAGCAGATGAAGGTGAACCTGACGGTAATGATATTAGCCGTACTGGCGATGCTCGCCCTTCCAGCATGCCAGCAGTTTTCAGTTCCGGTTCAATTACCCGACCCGGACGATAAGGCTGCAGACATGAGCAAACCGGTTAAGGTGTTTATCATGATGGGGCAATCCAATATGCTGGGCTTTGGCAGGATTGGACCGGAAGATAAAAATGGAACGCTGACTTACCTGACAAAGAACGGCAAGTATCCGCATCTGGTTGACGACTCCAGTAAATGGACCGAGAGAAAAGACGTAAGGTTCGTACATGTTATGGATAGAGGAGGTAACATGGCGACGATGAAAAATCAATGGACAACTCCCACAGGCAAGCACATCGGTCTAGAACTACAGTTTGGTCACATCATGGGTCATGTCCTTGACGAACCGGTACTCCTTCTGAAATCCTGTATTGGTAACAGGAGTCTTGGTTGGGATCTTCTTCCTCCCGGCAGCAAGCAATTTGAATTCGACGGCAAAATTTACGCCGGCTATAAGGAATCGCCGCTATCATGGGACAAAGGCACCGAACCCAAACCAATTGGCTGGTATGCCGGCAAGCAGTATGACATGGACATTACCAATGCAAAAACCGTCCTCAATGACCTCGCTACTTATTTCCCGGACTACAAAGGCCAGGGTTATGAAATAGCCGGTTTTGTGTGGTGGCAGGGGCATAAGGATCAGAATCCCGCTCATGCCAGTCGTTACGAACAGAACCTGGTCCACCTGATCAAAACATTACGCGCCGAATTCAATGCACCCGATGCAAAGTTTGTTCTGGCTACTATCGCGTTTGGTGGATGGGACTTGAAAGGCCCCGGACTAACGGTTGCCAATGCTCAACTTGCTGTCAGCGGGGAGACAGGCAAGTACCCGGAGTTTGCCGGTAATGTCAAGACCGTCGAAGCCCGGGATTTTTGGAGAGACAAAACAGTCTCGCCAAGTGGTGCGGGTCATCACTATAATCATAATGCTGAAACCTATATGGAAGTCGGTGACGTGCTTGGCAGAGGGATGGTCCAACTGCTAACAAAGAAATAGGTTAATTCCGAGAGCGGAGACAATTGAGACAATTTTCAGGTGGAGCCATGTTTTGGCGATATTTAACATTATAAATGAATATGAAGTTTATTAATTAAGGAGAAATGAACGATGAAGCGATATGGTTCTGTTATTGGCGTTAAAGAAGAGAAGCTGGACGAGTACAAGAAGCTGCATGCGACGGTATGGCCGGATGTTTTGAAGATGATCACTGAATGCAATATTACGAATTACTCGATCTACCTTCGTAAGATGCCGGACGGTAAGTATTACCTGTTCAGCTATTTTGAATATGTCGGCGATGACTTTGAGGCAGATTGCGCAAAGATGGCTGCCGATGAGACTACTTTGAAGTGGTGGGATGTTTGTATGCCATGCCAGCAGCCGCTTGAAGACCGCGCCGAAAGCGAGTGGTGGGCGGATATGGAAGAGGTCTTCCACTGCGATTAAAGATTGCGTGGCAGAACTAAATTAAGCCATATAAATCTTAAAGGAAAAAAAGATGATCCCAATTGCTCCAAGCCCACTTACAGGAACAGCTCTGCACGGCACAGGCGCATTGCTTGCGGCAAACTGTTATGCTCCACAAAAGTTTATTCGACGCTGGTCGTGGGAAACCTTCTGGGTGGTTCAGGCGGCGTTCTGCTGGCTAATATGGCCTTTCGTCGGGGCGGCGCTAACGATTCCAGAGCTCGGTGCGGTTTTGATTGAGGCAATAGAGACATGTCCAGAATATATGGCGCTGTCGTTTTCATTCAGCCTTGCTTATGGTGTTGGCGGCATTGCATTTAACTATTCAATCAGGTACATTGGTTTTTCACTTACATACGCGATTGCGATCGGATTATCGGCTATCCTCGGTACGACAATTCCGCCGCTGGTTCGCGGCGAACTAAAGAACATCCTGACACAGGCCGGTGCGGGTTGGGTTATTGCAGGTCTCGCCACAGGAATGCTTGGAATCGCGTTTTGTGGAGTTGCGGGCCGTCTCAAAGAGATTAGCCTTAGTAAACAGGAAGGCGGCAAGGGTGAGTTTTTGCTGGTGAAAGGACTATTACTGTCAGTGGTTGCGGGTGTTCTTTCAGCTGTCTACCATTTTGCGATGGAAGCGGCCGCTCCAGTTGTTGAAATTGCCGCCCAGCACGGCGCAGGTCATTGGAAAGGCAATGTCGCATATCTCACCGCCAACACCGGCGCTTTTGTAACATCGCTTATTTATTGTATGATACTGGCAAGGAAAAACCGTTCGCTGGGTGAGCTTACCAGGCTGCCAAAAGGCGATGGGCGTGCAAGTTTGTTTGGCAACTATGCACTTGCGATACTTGTCGGAACACTTTGGTATGGCCAGTTTTTCTTTTACAATCTCGGCCATGTACGCATGGGTAAATATGCATTTATAAGCTGGGCGATCCACATGATTATGCTGGTATTGTTTAGCAACTTAACGGGTGTACTGTTCCGTGAGTGGAAAGGTTGTAACAAGAAAACTATCGGCTTTATTGTGCTGAGTTTGATAGTGCTGATGACGGCGATTTTGATGCTGACGTATGGAAGTTATATCGGCAGTCAAGTCCAGTTGTAAATGCAATAGTTGAATTTGGTCCTTCTTTTCCCTAATAAAAAAGGGCGGGACTTGCCCGCCCTTTTTGGAGTTGATTGTTTTTATCTTTCGTTGTGTGTTATTCCCGGCCAGTTATCTGTTCTAAATGATGATGCCGGCAGGCCTTCTTTGTTTGCCAGGTTCGGCTCGGCTGTGTTTGACCATGCGTAGCGTACCGCGACGGGTTTCTTTACATCTTCACTTGAGACTATTATTGTTTTGCCGTCGAGAGTTGCCTTTGCCTGGACGAAGTTTTTGTCTTGGCCTGCGATGGTAAAATGCGTCAGCTCCTTTCCGTTTTTTGTCGTCAGTCCTGAGCCTGCGTGGTTGAAGGAGAGGCGGATTTTGTCTTTTTCAATTTTCATTGATCTGTACAGCGGGCCGGAGCAAACGGTATCTTTTTTGCCGTAGTCTTTGGCCAGTGCCCATAGTGCCAGGCGTTTTCCTACGTCGTTTTTGTTTTTTGGGTGAATGTTTTCGGGGTTGCCGATATCCATTGTTACTGCCATTCCGGTGTTTTTCAGTGACAGGGTCAGGCGTTGTGCCTCGCGGAGTTCCTCGGACGCTTGCTTTTCGCCATAATTGTATGGTGCAATTTGAACGTAGTAGAATGGGAAGTCGCCCTGTTTCCAGTCTTTTCGCCAGTTTGTTATCATTGCCGGGAAGAGCTTCCTGTACTGGTATGCGCGGGATACGTTTGATTCGCCCTGGTACCAGATCGCTCCTTTGATGGCGTATGGGATTATCGGTGCAATCATTCCATTGTATAGGCTGGCTGGGCTGTTTTGATTTCTCCTGGCAGGTTTGCGTGGTCTCCATGGGCCTCTTTTGCCTTCTGCTTTTGCTTTTTCCGCTTCTACTTTCCAATCTTCGAGGGCTTGGGGATATTTCTTCATGGCTTCGGGGAAGTTCGCGATCTGCTGCTCGTGCCGCTCAAGTATAGGGGCAAAATCTTTATCACTTTCAAGGATCTCTTTTCTTGTCCATGCCTCCGCGACTGTTCCGCCCCAGTTGGTGCTGATCAGTCCTATGGGGATATCAAGTTCGTCCTGGAGATGTTTACCAAAGAAATATGCTACAGCGCTGAATCCAGCTACGGTTTCAGGCGAGCATTGCGACCAGCTTCCAGAGCAATCGTCTTTGGGTTTATCGGCAAATACACGTTCTACAGTAAAGAGGCGGATGTTTGGTTTGTTGGCAGCGGCGATGTCTTTATCGGGGTTTTCTGTTCCTTTCATTGTCCATTGCATATTGGACTGGCCTGAGCATACCCAGACTTCGCCGATGAGGACGTTTTTAAGTTCGATGGTGTTATTGGCCGTGATCGTGATGTCGTATGGGCCGCCTGCTTTTGGAGTTTTTAGCTTTAGTTTCCACTTGCCGTCTTTGCCGGCTGTTGTAGAGCTTCCGAAGAGCCATTGCCATGGAGCTTTTATGTTGATCTTTTCGCCGGGATCGGCCCAACCCCAAATCGTGGTATTGGATTTTTGCTGGAGTACCATATTGTCTGAGATCACGGCAGGCAGTTTTACATCTGCGTAAGATATGGCGGCGGCGGTCAGGATGAGCACAATTACGGAGAACTTAGTGATGTTATTCATGTTACCCTTTCTTTGAAAAAACAGCTGATGCCTGAGACGGCAGTTCTATTGATCAGGCCGTATTGTATTAGGTAATGGTTTGTGTGGTAAGAGCATGTACCGACATTTCCCATTTACACGGCTGAAAATACCGGTCACCATGGCAGATGTTTCCAGTGTTCCGGTCCTTCGTTGGTCTGCGCCGCTCCCGGTGTCGACCTTCCTCGCTCGACGTATTTTTTCAATATCGCACGAAGTTCTTCTACGATTTCCGGTTTCTTGTCGTACAAATTATTTTGCTCCTTAGGGTCGGCATTTAGATCATAAAGCTGTACGGGCGGAAGGCCAAGTTCCCCGGCCTGTTTTTCAGTTGGGCTGCTCCATCCGGCTGAACCTGCACAAAACTCTACTTTCCATTTTCCCTTGCGAACAGCAAAAAGACCCTTGATCGAATGGCAGACTATCGCCGGGTGAATTGATCCTTTGCGTTTTTGCTGGCGAAAGGCACTGACGAGACTGACACTGTCTTCGGCGGCGGTATTGGGCAAATCAAAGCCCGTAACTTCGGCGGCGGTTGCCATGAAATCGACAAGAGTAATTACTTCGTCGCATTTTGAACCGGGGGCAATGACACCGGGCCATTTCGCGATGAAGGGTACGCGGTGACCGCCTTCCCAGATGTCGGCTTTGTGTCCGCGCCAGTTCTCGCGGAGATGTGCGCCCTTTTGCTCCAACTCATCAAAGTTGCATTTGGGCGATGTGCCATTATCCGTTGTAAAGATCACCAGCGTATTGTCAGATAGTCCGTGCTTATCAAGAGCCTTGAGAACCTGTCCGACCGAGAAGTCGGTTTCCATAATAAAATCGGCGTACTTGCTTATACCGCTTTTGCCCTGAAAACGTTTGGATGGATTGATCGGCGTATGCGGTGATGTCATCGGAAAATACAAAAAGAACGGTTTATCTTTTTTCGCTCTGTTGGCAATATAATCAACGCATTTTTTCGTGATCGTCGGCAATACATCCTCGAACTGCCAGCCGGGCATCGCGGGGCCGGAACTGACGCCGTTGGAGGCATCTTGTTCCATCATATCGCTCGGCACCCCTTGCAGGCGGTCATTTTCTATCCATACAAAAGGCGGCCAGTTGGGAACATCGTCGCCGAAACAATAGTCAAATCCCCGCTCGGTCGGTCCGCCCTTAACGGGCTTTGTAAAATCAATCTCTTCTAATTTCTCCGTTGGCGTGCCATTGCTGTCAAGCCAGTTCCATCCGAGGTGCCATTTGCCGATGCATGCCGTATTAAACCCACACTGCTGGAGCATCTTGCCGATGGTGAGCCTGTCTTGATCGATCAGCGGCCTTTGCCATTTGCCTACGATACCTTGTTTCATCCTCGTACGCCACGAATAACGTCCCGTCAGGACACCATAACGAGTCGGCGAACAGACCGCAGAGCCGCTGTGGGCATCGGTAAAAGTCATCCCCTCTGTCATCATCTTATTGAGATATGGAGTTTCGATGCCGCTTTTGTGGTTCAATGCACTTACCGAATCTATTCCCATATCATCGGCAAGAATAAACACTATGTTTGGGCTGGATTTAGCCTTTGACGTGGATACAAAACGCTCCTGGCATCCACCCATTACAAATGCCGAACCTATAACTCCGATGCTTTTTAAGAAGGTTCTTCGATTCACAATTCTTTCCTTTATCTGAGATTTTCCATCCAACGGTCAAAAAGCAAACTTTTCTTTCGCAGTCAGGAGACTTGGCGCAGAGTACGCTGCAGTCTTACTTTACCAACTGTAGGGTTACCGGCCCCAAGAGGCCCGAGGGAACCAGAGGGCTATTCTTGTGTTTCACTTGTACGTTGGTGCGGGTTACGCGTTTCTTTTCGGGCAGGAACTGGTCGCCCACAAGGCGATTATTCCAGACGTTCGTAACTTTGACATCGAGCCTGTGGGAGCCTTTGCTCAACAGTTTTGCCGGAACTTTTACTCGGAATGGAAATGTCCAGGCGGTTCCAAGACCTTGCCCATCAATACTTACTTCGCCCACTACGCATGCTTTGCCGAGGTCCAGCCAGAAGTTCCCGGCAGCGGCTTTGGGCATTTCAAACTGAATTGAGTATGTGGCGGTGCCGGAAAAATACTTGATGCCGGGCTCTTGCGAGGTTGCCCAGTCAATCAGTTCGTTCCATTCAACGGATTCCGGTGCGCCCCTGCCGGGCTGGAACCTCACTGTCCATTTTCCTTCGATTGGAATCTTTTTTGCCGATGTATTTACTATGAGATCGGCAGGTTGTTTCGGTGGATGACCATCGCGACGGAATACTACAAAGGCCGAGCCGATCGCTGGGAGTTCCAACTCAATGTTGCAGGAATTGTCTTCCTGGCGGCTGACTTCCTTTGCCGAACGTATTTCGCCTGAGACGGGATACCAGATTTCGCCTCTTCCATCAGCATCACGGAAACGGCAGAGCAGTGTTTTTGCTTCCTTTGCGCCATTGCAGACAAAATAGATGTCGGCATTATCGGTGCGGCGGTGAATGTAATCGACTCGTTCCGGGCCTTCTTGTGAACCACCTTTTAACACAGTAAAGTCGGGTTCAATGCCCAATTGCGTAAGCACTTGGCGCGATGTCATATTTGTGAAAACCTTGCCTTTACCGAATTTTTGGCTTTGAGGTTTTTTTTCCTGAGTCGAATTTTCGGCTGGCCATAGTTCTTCACCAATTGTGGCTACTTTCTGGTCGGCCTTTGGATAGTCGGTGAGCGAATTGGTGCGTTTCGGTTGAACCGGCCCAACTATGGTTGCACCTTGTTTTACAAGCTCGCGGATTTTTTGTAATACATCGAGGCAAATATGATCGTGCGGGGGCAGGACCATCACTCTGTATCTCATATTACCAACGACAAGCTGACCTGTTTTGGGATCGACCGTCATGCGCTTGATGATTGAGTTTTGATCGATGTAATCGTAGCCGTATCCGCTGCCCAGCGGGTGGAAATCTATGGTTAGAGGCACCCCGCAGTGGAGGCATTTGTCATGGGTAAAGAGTGGTTTGATGTTGGGATCGATCCGCCTGGGTGGGACCATGTTCGGGGCCTTATCGCCGTAGTAAAAACAAACGTCGGCGACAAAATCGCCTTGCTGCATAAGGTATGAGCAGCGTCCCATGTAAGCGAGCATCGGGCCCGATTGCTTCCACCATGTATTGTTGGCGTTGAAATGTTCGCCGGCATGGTAGGCGTATCCGGGCAGTCCCGCCTCCGGTGGATTGTGCGCAAATGTATGAAAGGTCAGGCGGTTTAGTCCTGCACAAATGGCGACATCGAAGAGCTGCTTGTAGTGCACCGGGCCGTCCAGCCAGTTTCGCCAACCGGTGAAGGATTCCGAATCGACGTAGCGGCGGCCATAGAGGTTGGCAGCACTGGCGGCCTCCTTGGTTACCCAGAACCGTTTGCCGTTCCAGAATTCACCTCTGGGAATATCAGCTTCCCCCAGTGCCCAGATCGGATCGACCCTGGCATAGCCGCCGTGACCGGCTTCGGCGCAAAGTTTCATACCGTGACGATTTAGAACCTGGCGGCTTACGCGGAAATGTCGCTCGACCAGCAGCTCGCCCACAGTCTTGCGATAGTCGGCCACAAAGCGGGTTTGCACGTTGGTATCATCAAGCTGCCAGCCTTCCAGCAGCGGCAGGTATTTGCCGGGATCGTAACGGCGACGTTTCTTGAACTCGTCGATAAAATCCTCGGTCCAGTCGTTTGCTGCGTCGAGTTCATAACTATCATGCGACAGGATTTTCAATATTTTGTGACCCGGGTCAATTTCTCCGAGCTTGTTGATTATGTGCAGCATGTGTCTTTCGGTAGCCTCGGCACTGAGATGATCGATAAGCAGACCGTTGGAGTTAGGACTTGGGACTACCAGAGGCTGATTTGTGCCAATGCAGACGAAACGCATGATCGTCCAGTTTCCCTCGGGTACATCCCATTTGAGTCGGCCCTTGTCGCTCATTTTGTCAGTTAAGTCTATCACAAGGTCAAGCGAGGCAAGTTTTTTGTTCCCGGATTGAGGAAGCGCGAGCACTGAGATATCGTAATAATAGGTTTCACTGTCGCAGGGCAGGTCAAGGGTAGCATCGAATTTTTTCGGTCCTGTCACGTTAAGCGAACTGCTTGCGAGCCTCTTGCTGCCGTCGGACTTTTCGACCCAAGCCCCGCCGGCGTTCCAGCTGCTGGCCGCAATCATATTGAGTTCGAGCTCAAGCCTCTTGGCTTCGGTCATCGCATGTTTGATGGACTTTAAGGATTCTTCACCGAGAAAAGCCGGACCAGCAGGAACAATGCCTCGGGGTCTGTACACACCGATATCCCAAATCTCAAAACCACGCATACCCAGCGCCTTGGCCTCTTCCATTTCACGGGTTATCTGCTCATGATCAACAGTACCGTTGAGCCAGCACCAGTATGCCCCCGGCCGTGCTTCCATAGGAGGATTCGCAAATGCCTCTGGTGAGATATTGTCGCCGGTTGTAGCTGCACAACCGATAAACGCGCAAACGGTCAATGTAATGGTTAGTGCTGTGATAAATGCTTTCATTGTATTTTCCCTTCGTCGAACATTCTTACGTTATTTCCTCGGCCAAACTTTTATAAGTTGTTTTCCTTCTTTGGGCTCATTGAACGGGCCGGGGTAGGGGTTGTTTGTATTTCGTTTATTGCCGAAGTAGTCGGTGTCGAGTCGATAGGGCGTCCCATCGGGCTGTTCATAGGGCAAGTCTGGAATTTTTGCTTTACCAAGCATCTCGGTCGTGACCAGCGGATGATTGCGCTCGGCCCATGTTTTGTTGAACTCTATTTGCAGATACCAGCCATCAGACCTTTCTACGAGTTTGAGTCCTGGCTCGATCTTCGGTTGTACGAGCGGAATTTCCTCATGTTTCGATGGCTCGGCTCGGCCAAGATAGACATTACCCGCCATGAATACCGGCAGATTAGCCGTATCGTAAGTTGCCAGGCCGAAATAGTGCTGATCGTTAAGCCGGTCGGGAATGCGGTCCGGCCAGGGAACCGGCTTGTCCGGACTGACGAAAATGTTGTTGTAGAACCGGTTATCTCCGCCGGGGATATCGTGCATGCCGGCTATTTCTGTGGAATGGGCCTTGTGATAAGGCGTGGTGCGTGTATTCGGCCAGGCGATCATCCGTCC
>SDBT01001236.1_pt1 | contig 44283 bp, 41 predicted proteins | sample 2277101 | NCBI WGS metagenome assembly SDBT01 (sample SAMN10404973, study PRJNA504765) | marine sediment metagenome | isolation source: marine sediment core GS10_PC15, 103 cmbsf | place: Arctic Ocean: Southern Knipovich Ridge | collected 2010
AGTGCCCCTCCAAAAATCATTCTTATGGAAAAACACCACGACGACACAGAACCCGTAAGGGTCCCCATCCAGGATGTTCTGGACCTTCACACCTTTCTTCCCGCTGAGGTTCCCGGCCTCCTGGAAGAATACCTGAATGAGTGCAGGGACACAAAGATCTATTCGGTAAGGATTGTCCATGGCAAGGGCAAGGGGTTCTTGAAGAACCGGGTTCGTGGCTTGCTGAAGAAACTCCCCATGGTGGAATCGTTTTCAGATGCCCCTGCATCCGCGGGAGGCTGGGGCGCCACCACCGTGGAGCTGAAAAAGAAGGTCGATCTTGACTCCTCAGGGTGGGCCGAAATTCTGACCGGTGGAGCAAGGACCATGGGGACGCATCTTGAACCAGGACAGATCCAGCAATTCTCACTCCACGCCAAAGAACTCCTGGCATGGAACAGGCGTGTAAACCTGACCGCAATAACAGACGCCGAGGAAATAGCGGAAAAGCACTTCCTGGACACCGTGCCCCTGACAACGGTTGTGCCTGAAAAGGCTATGGTCCTGGATATTGGCTCTGGCGGTGGAATTCCCGGCATTCCCCTGAAGGTCCTGCGGCCCGATCTGCACATCTGCCTGATCGACGCATCAAGGAAAAAGGTGAGTTTTCTGAAGCACGTAATAAGACTGTTGGGACTCAAAGATGTGGAGGCGCGTCACATTCGAGCAGAGCAACTGGCAAAAGAACTCGGAGACAAGCCCCCCCCCTACTCTGTGGCAATATCAAGGGCAGCCTCAAAGTTGGACAAACTCCTGAGCCAAGCCATTCCGTTGCTCCGCAGCCCCGGGTCAATCATTGCCATGAAAGGGCCGTCTGTGAAGAGCGAACTCCAGAGTATCAGACACCGGATCAAGACCGAGGGCCTGTCCGTAACCACAAAGGCCTACCGCCTACCGCGCCTTGGCATTGACAGAACCCTTGTTATTCTTTCTAGAAAATAGGCGCAATGCCTTCAAATGTTTCACGTGAAACATTTTCTATCCCCTCTTGCACCCTTGTGTCTTGAACGGCCCGCCTTTTCAGTATGTCGTAATACGCCTGTATTCTTTGCACGTGAAACACGGGCTCTGCCCCTCGGCAATAACCGAACTTGCTCGCCTTGTAATACTTGGGCTGTCGCAACAGGGGCAGCGTCTTTTCCAACGACGACCAGCTATTCGGGTCAAGCTTCATCCGGGCGGCAATTCTTTGTGCATCCCCGACATGACCCTTGCCGACATTGTAGGCCGCAAGGGTAATGAACGTCCTGTCCGGGTCTCGGGCCTCGCCATATGCATCGTAGAGCTTTTTGAGGTATTTCACCCCGCCCATAATACTTTGACGGGGGTCCAGACGATTGTCCACTCCCATCTCCCGGGCGGTCGGCAAGGTCAGCTGCATCAGCCCCCTTACCCCGGAAAAGCTCCTCGCCCGGGCCCTGAATTGAGATTCCTGGTAGATCACGGCCGCTATCAAGCGCCAGTCAAACCCATGCTGTTCGGCCGCCTTCTTGATCGTCCTCTCATACCTGGGAAGCCGTTTGGCGATCCTCTCCTGGAATTTACTCACGTCCAGATGGTCAAACCTCTCCACGTAGGCATAGTAGCGATTGTACATCTCTTTGAAAGTCCCATCTTGTTGAATCGAATCAAGGAACTCGTTGATCTTATCCAAAAGGGCCTTTTCCCCCTTCTTGACGGCCCAACCTAAAGACTCGGGTTTCTCGAGGGGAAAAGCAATTCGAATGTCTGGATAATAGCGCCGATTCAACAGGGCTACGTTCGAGTCAGCTACGGTCACCTCGATCTCCCCCCGGGCCAAAACAGCAATAAGATCCTCTGTGGGAATATCCTCGACCACCTTGATGGTCACGTCCAGGCCTCTTTCCTTCAGGGTTCGCAGGCGCTCCTCGTAGGATGTGCCGCCACGGACGTAGACCGTCTGTCCGGCCAAGTTGTCGATCCCCTTAATGGCCTTGTTGTCTTTGTGGGTCAGCACCATCTGCTGAACAGGCAGGTACCCTTTGGAAAAATCGGCCGATCTTTGCCTCGATGGCGTTATGGTCATGCTGGCAGCCACCACATCCACCTCCTCTTTGCCCAGCGACGGAAGCAGTTGCTTCCAGGTCTTGCTGACGTCCACTACCAACTCAACGCCCAGGAATTCTGCAAAGGCCTTTGCCATGTCGTACTCAAAACCCATCTCTTGACCCCTGTACGTATAGTAACAATGGCCATTGTTGCGCGTAGCGACTGCTATCGCGCCGGTCCTCAGGATTCTCTCCAGGGCCTTGCCTCTCTTCTCCTCGCCCCTTTTCGCACAGGCACCCAGAAAAAAGCTGCTCGCAAGCAAGAGTACAAGAAACCTTTTTGGCGACAGGACAAAAGCCGTCATTGTCCGCCTACGCTCCTATCTTAACAGTCACGTAATACTGGTGGCTGCCTCTTTGTATGACCAGGACTGCGGAATCTTTGTGCCAATACTTCATCACTGCCCTCTTGAAGTCATCCATGCTCTTTACCGCGGTCTCGTTAACCTTGCGAATGACGTCACCGCGGCTAGCCCCTATCCGCTCAAGGTATGATCCTGGGTGAAGCTCAGTCACCATCACCCCGTCTCTTGCCGCTATCCCAAACCTGAGGCGCACCGCCGCGGAAATTTCCCGGACTCGCACACCGAGGGTCTTGTAACCCAACTCCTCGGCCAACTCCTCGGGAAATGCCCTGGAGCGAACCTGCACGCTTACGCCTCCGTTGTCCCTCCACAGGTTCAGCGGCACCACGTCTCCGGCGCCATAATCCCTGATGATGGCGTAGTACGTCTCCCTTGATGTCACGCGCCTGCCCCCAATGGCCGTAACAACGTCGCCGGGTTCTAGGCCCGCTGCAGCGGCAGGGCTGCCCTCTGTAACATCGAATATGATTACGCCTTGTCCTTGGGGAATCTTCAAATACGTGGCGAGCCCGGGTTCCGGGTCCTGTACAAACAGACCAAGCCAGGCAAGGTGAACCTCGCCATACTTGATGAGGTCATCCATGACACGCCTGGCCTTGTCAATGGGTATGGCAAAACCAATCCCTTGTGCCTTTGAATAGATAGCCGTGTTGATACCTATGAGGTCACCGTTGATGTTCAGCAACGGGCCCCCACTGTTGCCCGGATTTATGGAAGCGTCAGTTTGAATGAAATCTCGATAGACCCGGTCACCGGCCTGAACCGACCGGTTCAGGGCGCTGATAACACCGGTGGTCACCGTGTGTGAAAACCCGAATGGGTTGCCAATGGCAATCACTGTTTCTCCGATCATCAGATCCTCAGAGCTACCCATCTCTATGGCTGGCAGCAGCGTATCGGGTTGGATCTTCAAAACAGCCAGATCAAAATCCGGTGCCGCCCCCACAATCTCGGCCACAAATTCCCGCTCGTCTTCGAGCACCACCTTGATCTTTGTGCTCCTTGCGATCGTGTGTTCATTGGTCAGTATGTAGCCCCGCTTTCCGTCAACAATCACTCCGGAACCAAGGCTCGTACCCGTATACCGCCTCTCATGCCGGGGCTCAAACAAGTCCCTGAAAAACGACTCAAAGAACGGGTCAAGGCCAAAATCAAAAAAGGGGTTCGACCTGGCTGTCACCTCGTATTCACTACTGATATTTACCACAGCGGCCCCCACTCTTCTCACCGCGTAAACTACCGGATTTTCACGAGAAGAGGGGCTGCACCAGCAGACCCCGCACGAGGCCAGAACCATGCCCACCAACACCAAGGCAAGGGTGGCCAACCCCGCACAACGGCGCGCAATATGATCCATCACAAGAAATCCCTCCTGTCAGACACTACACCCCCCCTGTCTCTTGACAGCTCGTATCACAACACATTACAATCCCAAACAAGGCTCTTGCAGAAGGTGTCTTCGTTTGCCCAATCCCGGCCTCTGGTATGGGGCGTCGCTGGGCACAGAGCACATTGGCATCGCCATTTGCGCCGTGCTCTACGCCCTTGTCCGCGTACACACTAGCTCTAGGGTAACACATTAGCCGTTTGAAAAATGACTGTTCTGCAAACCACACAGAGAAATTTTGGAAAAACATTGATGCTCTCGTAAAAAGTTAACAGACAGACGGCTTTGTAAAAAGTTCACATGCAAGGCGTGCGAATCTTGAGGAATGCGGCGTACTTATCACGTCGGAATGACGAAAGATGGAGCACAACGCCGCAGATGGACTTTTTACGAAGCCGTCAAGATTCATTTGGAAAATCCGCAATGGGTGTCCCCACACAAAACGCATGATCGCACTCACGAATCAGACCAACAGATAACAGGGAAACCATGACCCGTCAATCTTTCGACCACATGTTGCCCTTGGTCCGTAATCCCAGCCATTACCTGGGTTCCGAAATCAATGCCATTCGAAAAGATCCCCGAAAGGTCAACCTGCGGTGTGTGCTGGCCTTTCCCGACCTATATGAGCTGGGCATGTGCCATATGGGGCTTCGCATATTGTACCACATCATGAACGCCAGAGAAGACATCGCCGCAGAGAGGGTCTTCGCCCCGGGTCCGGAACTGGAAGCCGAACTGAAGGCCACCAAAACCCCTTTGTGTTCACTTGAAACGCGTACCCCCCTTTCGGGCTTTGATATCGTCGGGTTCAGCCTGTTGTATGAGCTGTCTTTTACAAATATTCTCAACATGTTAGCCCTGGGCCAGGTCCCTTTGTACGCCCGAGACAGGAACGACTCGCACCCCCTTGTCATTGCCGGCGGCCCCTGCACGTTCAATCCGGAACCCGTGGCCGATTTCTTCGACGCCATGGTCGTCGGCGACGGGGAAGAGGTCGCGCTCGCGCTCGCAGACGCCTGGCTGCAGTGGAAGCATCACGGGGGCACCCGCCGCGACCTCCTTGAAAGCTGGTCAACACTGCCGGGCGTCTACATTCCTTCCTTCTTTGAAGCACATACCGACGCCAATGGGTTTCAGGTGCTCCAGCCTCGTTTCTCCGGCTGCTCGGCGGTGAGCAAGGCCGTGGTTTCGGACATCAACGACGCACCTTATCCGGACCGACCGGTCATTGCCTTTGGAAAACCGGTGCATGACCGCCTGAGCGTGGAAATCTGCCGCGGTTGCACCAGGGGGTGCAGGTTCTGTCAGGCAGGCATGATCTACCGCCCTGTGCGGGAACGCGCTCCTGACACAGTTCTCTCCCTGGCACACGCAGGCCTGGCCAATACGGGCTACGAGGACATTTCCCTGCTTTCGCTCAGCACGGGTGACTACGGGGCGATTCAGGTTCTCATAGAGCAGTTAATGAGTCGGTGTGAACCCGACAAGATTGCTGTTTCCCTTCCCTCTCTCAGGGTGGGGAGTCTAAGTGGCTCGGTCATGGCCCAGATCAAAAGAGTCCGAAAAACAGGCTTTACGCTGGCCCCGGAGGCCGGAAGCCAGCGCCTCCGTGAAGTCATAAACAAAAACATCTCTGAAGAAGCCCTGGAGGAAACAGTCTGCAATGCCTTCAAGTTGGGATGGCAGCGGATCAAGCTCTACTTCATGATCGGTCTTCCCACAGAGACCGAAGCTGACATGGAGGCAATTGTTGGGCTGGTCCGGCGCCTCAAAGGGATTCGTACGTCCAGACGGCCCAGCGGCAATGTTACCGTAAGCGTTTCCACGTTTATTCCAAAGGCACACACACCGTTTCAGTGGTGTCCTCAGGTCTCGCTGGAAGAAAGCACAGACAAGATTCGCATGCTCAGGAGCAGGTTGGGGGGCCGGGGCGTTCGCTTCAAATGGCAAAACCCCCAGATGAGCCTTCTCGAAGGGCTCTGGGCAAGAGGTGACAGGCGGCTAGGCAGGCTTCTTGTCAAGGCCTATGACATGGGCTGCCGACTGGACGGATGGAGTGAACACTTTCAATACGAGCGATGGCAAAAAGCTATCGGGGCCTGTGGTGTTGATGTTTCCTTCTATACGGCTCGGCACCGCGACCTTTCAGAACCATTGCCCTGGGATCACATAGACTCCGGGGTTTCCAAGGACTACTTGAAGCAGGAGTGGGAAAAGGCCCTGGGGGGAACCGCCACTCCCGATTGCCGGCATGGCGACTGCAACGAATGCGGGGTCTGCGACCTCAAAACAGTAAAGCCCGTTACCTTTGGGCCTGAAAGTGCTGCCAGGCCTGCATGTGATCCTAAAGGGCCTTGCCGCAAAACCCAATACAAAAAGCTCAGGGTTTCGTTTGCCAAACTCGGTCCAGCCAAGTATTTCGCCCATCTTGAGCTTATCAAGATCTTCTCGCGTGCCCTTAGGCGCGCCCAGATCCCGTTGCGATTCTCAGAAGGCTTTCACCCTGCCCCAAGGATCTCGTTTGATTCAGCGCTCCCCGTTGGAGTGGAAAGCGCCCAAGAGCATTTCACAGTCCAGGTTGCACACGACATTGCGCCTTCACACATAATGGAAACTGTCAACGAGCAACTGCCCGACGGCCTCACAGTCACCGATTGCACCCTGCTCGTTGGCCGCACACAACCTCAAGGCCCCAAGGAGAGCCACTACACAGTGGTACTAGAAGAGAGTGCTTTGTCTGAACGAAAATTGGACAGGTTTTTCAAAACCCCCACGTGGCCCATGACAAAAACAAACCACAAGGGCCGTACAAAAACAGTAGAGCTGAAACAGGTGGTCACAAATATCCGCCTTGAGCTTCCCAACACAGTACACATGGTCCTAAATCATTCCTCTGGGCATGCCAGACCCACAGATGTCCTTGCCAGCATCTTTGGTTTGCCAGAAAGGACCTTGAAGCTTGCAACCATCCTGAAGCAAGCAGGTTAGCACAAGGCAACGACAAGCCGGTGAGCTTCTCCGTGCGCCCCAGCAAACCACCGCTTGGGCTTGACGCCAGGATCTTCCGTTTTACCTCTGGAGACACGGGACCCGAAACTTGAGTCAAAATTTTGACAATCCAACCCCTCTGCGAGCCCCATTTTCCACGATTTTTGTGTTCAGGCGCTTTCCTGCCACACTCTAACCCCGTGACATTGCGAGACGTTGGCTAATTATGGCCTTGCGGCACGATTCCTGCTTATGAAGGCAGGGCAACACAGGGCGGGCGGTGTGTCTCAGCGTTGGAATCACCGCTGTTCTGGCAAGGCGGCTCTGGGAGGGCCGGGCAAAACGACTAACTAGTGTCCATCCATAAATGAGTATTTTTGTTCAAGATCAAGGCATGCGAAAAAAATAACCGCAGGCATATGGTTGATATTCCGGGGATTGTTTTTTGAGCATACCGCAGAGATTGGGCAAAAAGACCATTTATGGGTGGACACTAACCAATTCAGCAGGAGGTAGCATCATGGACAAGAAGATCCTGGTTGTGGATGACGAAGAGGCCATACGTCACATGTTGAACACCGCCTTTTCCAGGGCAGGCTACACGGTCGTTTGTGCCGAGAGTGCGGAAGCAGGCCTCCAGGTCTTAGAACAGGATGATATCCACGTCATGTTTCTGGACCTCAAGCTGCCGCAAATGAACGGGGTCGATCTGTGCAAGCAGATTCGAAGGGACAGGCCCCTTGACGTCATCTACGCCATAACCGGCTATACCTCGCTGTTTGAACTTGCAGGCTGCAGAGAGGCCGGCTTTGACGACTATTTTTCCAAACCAGCCGAGCTGCAGACCCTTCTACGGGCAGCCGGCGACGCCTTTGAAAAGCTGGACAGGTGGCGGAAAGACTAGCTCAATGGTTCCACAAGGATAGACGAGCAGGAACCTACTCATGGGAACAAGACCAACGTATGAACAGCTCAAACAGCGGGTCAAACAGTTAGAAGAGAAGGCCTTGAAGTGGAATCTGGCCAAGGAGGCCCTGCAGAACTCCCTTGAACAATCCCAAAGGTACCACGAGGCGGCAGAAGAGAAGCTTCAGGAGGCAAACATTCAGTTGCAGGCCACAAACGCTGATTTGGAAAAATCCATAGAACGGGCCAACACAATGGCCGTTCAGGCTGAAGTGGCCAGTATCGAACTCAACCAGATATTTAACACTGCAGCTGACGGCATGCGCGTGATCGATTATAACTTCAACGTGATTCGAATCAACGAGACGTTTGCGGTCCTCTCAGGCATCACCCAAGCTGAGGCCATAGGCAAGAAGTGCTATGAAGTGCTGTCCAGTCCCAGGTGTCATACGCCGCAGTGTTCGGTGACCAGAATTCTTGGTGGCGAGACACGCATCGAATGTGAGGTGGAAAAAGTGCGTTCTGACGGAGCCAAAATCCCTTCTATCGTGACTGCAATGCCATTTCGTGGGCTAGACGGCGAACTCATCGGCATAGTGGAAAACTGCAGAGACGTTACGGTACGCAAGCGCGCTGAAAGCGAGTTGCTAAAGATGGAAAAGCTGGAAGCCGTCATGGAGATGGCCGGGGCCGTGTGCCACGAATTGAATCAGCCCATGCAGGCCGTTTCCGGATACGCAGAACTGCTCGCGGCAGGGATTTCAGAGGATGATCCGCAGAATGAAGATATCAAGAAGATCAAGGCCCAGATTGACAGGATGGGCACCATAACCAAAAAACTCATGCGCATCACCCGATATGAGACCAAGGCATACCTGGAAGGTTCCAAGATTATTGACATTGACAAGGCCTCGGGTCAGGGCAAGCAGGCTGGCGTGATTCTTGGGAAATTATAAGGGAAGTCTCCCGTGACCGGCAAAGAACCGAAACAACACACAGAGCGCATCCAGGCAGAACGGGCGCTTCGCGAGAGTCAAAAACGATGTCGCTCCCTTGCCGAAAATTTCCCAGACGGGGTGGCGATTCTTCAAGACGGCAGATTCCTGTTTGTAAACGAGGCTCTTGCTTCCATGTTTGGCTACACTGTGGACCAGTTAGTTGCAATGGAAACCATTGAACTGTTTCGTGACGACTACAAGAAGCGTTTTGAGAAACTGGTTACGACCTTTGAAAAGAGCGCGCCCCCAGAGTCCTTCCAGGCCCCGTGCGTTCACAGTGAAGGCCGAGAAGTGTGGATAGAAGGGCGCCACGGTCACATCGATTGGCATGGCAGGCCCGCTATCCTTGTCACGACACAGGATATTACTGAAAGAAAGCTTCAGGAGCTGGCCACAGAGCAGGAAATGAAGCACCTCGAAAGAGAGAACACAAAGCTCAAAGAGACCATCAAAGATCGTTACAAGCTCGGCGGCAGCATTGGCAAGAGCCTTGCCATGCAAGAGGTAGTGTGGGAACAGGAGGGATTGGTCCTCCGTGAGGCCGTCAAGGCCTTTGAAAAAGAATTCGTCTCCAAGGCCTTGGAGAACAACCGCTGGCACAGGGCAAAAACAGCTTCGATGCTGGGCATCCCCGAAAGAACCCTCTATAGAAAACTGAAACGGCTTCGGCTTTCTTAAGGCGCGCGCAAAAATAGTTTTAGGATTTTGGCAGATGACGACTCTTTTCTGTGTTGGGCTGCATCCTTCGTCACTGCCAAGTACAGTACCTACGCCTCATTCCTCAGAATTTGCGCGCCTTGGGCTTGGAGCTTTTTGCCTTGCCGTCTAATTCGGTCTTTTTACGAAACCATCAATTCTGTCCACTATTAGCTTCCTCACCCTTTCTTCAATATCGTCTCTTATCTCTCGCATAAACTCAATGGGCTTGCCCGCAGGGTCCGGTAGATCCCACTGCTGCTTCGGCACCCCAGGAAACTGGGGGCAGGCTTCTTCACAGCCCATGGACACAACCAAGTCCGGTATTCCCAAACTGGACGCCTCCTGGATGGATTTTGGTTTCCGAAAGGCCATGTCTATCCCTTTTTCCGCCATCGCTTCTTCCATGACCGGGTTGACCTGTTGTGCCGGCCTGCTGCCTGCGCTTTCAGCTTCGATCTTGTCTCCGGCGAAATACTGGGTATAGGCGCTTGCCATCTGGCTGCGGCACGAGTTTTCCGTACACACAAAAAGAAGTCTTTTTCTCTCCGCAAGGGGCTTCAGTAAACTCCCAGCTCTTTCCTTGGCTTCTGAGAACGCTGTGGGGTGCTTGGCAATCTCTCCGGGGTGTTCAATCTGCCTGTAGGTGAGGCTGCCGTCAAAACATGCCCCTGCCGCATCAAAAAAGTACTTGGCGGTCAGCCCCACGCCTTCAAACAGGTTCTCGCCCTTTGTCGCCCCCAAGGACAGCAGAAAACCGCGGCGCCACTTTTGGCCCGGATCAGCGAGCCTGTGCACGTACCTCCTTGCCCACAGGGCCTGAGATCGATCTATGAGGCCCTTCAGCTGGGCTGTAGGGCCATAGAAAAATATTGGCGTGGCCATCACGATGATGTCTGCCCGACGAAGCAGCCAATAGATCTCCTGCATGTCGTCATCGATGGGACAAAAGCCCTCTTTCTCGCAGGTGCCACACTCTTGACAAGGCGAGATATTCTTCCGTGTCACATCCACGTTGTGAATATGGGCGCCAAGCCTTTCGGCTTCGGCGAGAAATGTCCAAACCAAGGCCCTAGTGTTTCCTTTTAGCCTCGGACTTCCTTGTAAACTGAGCACAAACATTTAATCATGCCTGACAGTTGTACAATCGAGGATTCCTTTGGACCGTGATGAAAGCGTTCTTCACAATAGGTCTTGTGGCACCGAGTCATTGTTATTCCATGTGTTGCCGGTTTTCAACATCTTTCCCCAAGAGCAAGGAGACCTCAAAGACTTTTTGCGAAGCCGTCATTATTAAAAAGGCAAAAAGCAGGCCCCACCCTCTTTTTGGCCAGGAAGTTGCATGCAAAATGAGCATGAAGAGCAGTCCCTTTTTAACAAGAAATCAGCCTGGCGAGGCAAGAACAACAAATATACTTGACCAACCATCTGATTTTATGGTAGTTATCATCCTGATAAACCAAGACTCTCTCTTGAGGTCACTATGAACTGTTCACGCAAAGAACCCGTTTTTTCACAAGACACCCGAGTTTTGTACTATTGAAGGGGCTTGGCATGTTGGATTCGATGGAGAAAAGGTCTGAGCCCAGAGTTGACGCTCAAAAATATCACAGCGTTGAGTTCAAGGTTACTGATCTCGGCCACCTTTATCAGTTCAAGCTATGGAATACGTCATCTAGGGGCCTGTGCGTGCTTGTGAGGGAAGACTCTGAGGTTTTGAAGTCTCTGGAGGTCGGCAAGGTCCTGGACATGAAATACTATACTACAGACTTTTCCCTGCCGCCCGAAAAATTGAAGACACAGATCAAACACATCACAAAGGAAGACCAGGGCCGATTTAGAGGGCACTATATGGTTGGCCTGCTCGCCCTGAAAGGGGTCGAACCCAACAACTGAAAACCTTCCCCTGCCCGGACCATCATTTTTCCCCGTACCAACACAGACCGAGGCGTTCAAAGGCAAGCTTTATTTCAAAGGGTTCAGGGAGTCATGCCCGGCCGGCATGTTCGTGGAGCTCTACTTCAACGGCGTCTGCATCCGGTGCATTGTAGCGAACGATGTTCTGGAGATGAAAGAAGCTATCGGGGTCAATCTGGACGAATCTGACGGCCACAGCCCCGGGGTCGGACCGAACGATTTCCCCGTCAACGCGAACGCTCAGCTCACTACTTGTTCCGCTCAGCAGAATCCTCACCCCGCACTGCGTTCCGGGCTCCAAATCGACTGAAACGGGCAATAGGCAGCCACCCATGCTGAGGTTTTGGATTTCCTCGGCACAGTACAAGGCGTCACCTACCGTCACCTCTGCCCTGACCTTAAAAGAAACCCGCGTAAACCGCCGCTTTTCGTCTGGCATGAGTGAAAGCCTCCCCGCCCTCATTTTTCAAAGGTCTCTTGGCGAAACCAACGTGCATTATGCCCCGTCTTTACCAACATCGTCCTCAAACTGTCAAGTGCAAACCCGACTCCTTGGCGCTGACGCACGCCTTCCCCCTCACCCTACCCGCGGGGTTATCATTTCAGCAACTCGGTTATCTTCTGATCCAAAAACTCTTCCGATTGCCTCCCCTGTATTTTCTCGATCACACTGTCGTCCTTTATGAGAAACATCATAGGTATGGCAGCTATGTTGAAATCACGCACCGTTTTTTCTCCCGCCCAGTAAACCGGAAAGTTTACACGTGCCTTGTCCAGAAGCGGCTGCATGGCTGAGGGGCCATTCAGGTCAACGCTAAGGCCGATCATCTTCAGACCCTTGGTCGCGTACTTGCTGTTCAGCTTCACCAGGGTGGGCAACTCTTGCCGACAAGGCAGACACCAAGCAGCCATGGCGACAATTACCATGGCGCCCTTGTTGGAACGGACCATCTGTCTAATCCCCTCAGAATCTATGGCACTCACAACCACTCTGGGGCCTGCCACGGCGACAGTGCAAAAAAAACACGGCGACACAAACAGCGCTGCCACAAACAGGAAAACACATCTTTGTTTCATAGCCTCTATCGCCTAAAGTCTTGCACAATCAGCACCCAGGGGCAATAATATTCTCAAGGCACGTGCCAGAAACGTGAGGGGTGATGAAGCTATCCATTATCATACCTGCACTGGAGGAAGCCGAGACGCTGGGCAAAACCCTTCAGGGCATAAAAGGCGGGGCCGCCGAAGTCATTGTCGTGGACGGGGGCAGCAAAGACGATACCGTCGAAGTGGCCCGTCAATATACCCCGCATGTTCTCATATCACGCAAGAGCCGGGGCCTTCAGCAGCACACGGGGGCCCGTCAGTCTAGTGGCGATGTGCTCGTGTTTGTCCATGCGGACACCCAGTTGCCACATGGTTATCAGCGCCGCATTAGCCGGGCACTTGCCGACCCGGCGGTTATTTTTGGCGCCTTCTACCTTAGCATCTACCCCTCCTCGCCAGCCTTGGATCTGGTCGCCTGCACGGCCAACCTGCGATCCCGTCTCCTACAGTTACCATACGGAGACCAGGCCCTGTTCGTTCGAAGGCAATCCTATTTTCAAGCGGGAGGGTTCAACGATTGGCCTGTTATGGAAGATGTAGACCTTGTTCGCCGGTTGAATCGCCTGGGAAGCTTCAAGTTGGCCCGCGGCCAAGCAAAGACATCGGCTCGGCGGTGGCACAAGGAAAACCTGGTCCGGACCACACTCAGAAACTGGTCGCTGATAGCAAGGTATTTGCTGGGAGTCTCTCCTGAAAACCTGGCCCGCCGCTATCCCGACGCTAGGTAGTGCCCATCCGGAAATGAATCTCGCAATGCACGGTGTGCCGCACCTAACAGCGCTGCACGATCGTTCAATATGACCCGGACCGGCACCTGGTGCAGCAAGCCTTCAAACCTTCCTTTGTCCAGGAAGGCCTTTACAAAAAGGCCTTCTTTCAGTTTTGGCAAAATCTTCGGGGAAATACCGCCTCCAAGGTAGATGCCGCCCCTGGTCAATCCTGTCAGAGCCAGGTTTCCCGCTGCTGCACCAAATACTGAGACAAACAGATCCAAGGCTTTTGCGCACAGGTCGTCTTTCTCCTCAATGGCTGCATCGGAAATCACTTTGGACGGATCACCTTTGTTCATTCTCTCGGCCAGCCATTCCGGCTCTTCACCTTGGCCGGTATACTTGAGCCAGCAGTAGACAATAAACAGCCCCGGCCCTGACACAACCCTCTCTGTGCTCACGTGACCCAGGCGCTGGTGAAGATACTTCCACAAGGCGATCTCGATTTCACTCTTTGGGGCAAAATCACTGTGCCCCCCCTCAGAAGCCACGGGGGCGTAGTAGCCACCCTGCCAAACCAGAAGGGCCATGCCCAGCCCTGTGCCCGGGGCAATAAGCCCGATGTTTTCCCTTTTGGCCGCCTTTCCCTCGTGCAGGGCAAACAGTTCCCGCTTGGTCAACAATGGAACTGCATAGGCAGTTGCCTCCAGGTCGTTTATCAGGCGCACCCGGTCCCAGCCAAAGCGATTTCTCAGCTTCTTTTCTGAAACGTCCCATGGAAGATTGGTGGTTTTGCATCGGCCATTTCTCACCGGGCCCGCAATACCAAAGCAGGCACTGGAAATTGAAACATCGCGGCCTCGAACAAACCTCTCAACAATATCCCCCAAATTGGCAGCATCTCTGCTGCCGTAGGTCGCCAGCACCTTCATCGCCGGCCGCCTCTTTCCCCTTGCAAAAAGGCCCAGATTGGTCTTGGTTCCCCCTATATCTCCGGCCAGCACGAAGGCTTCTTTTCTGAGTGTTGTCATAAATTGTTGCTCCAACCGAAATCTACGTGTCAAGTGGAGGGTGGGGCGGCATCGCTTCGGCAAGCGGGCTGACTTTCTTTGTGCGTCGGCTGACTTTGAAATGGTGTGTGTAGCCTGCCTCGCGCGCCAGCTTCAAGGCGGCGCCAAAATCCGCACCCACATCCTCGGGCCTGTGGGCATCAGATCCAAAACATATTCCTATTTCTCTTTCCCGCGCCATGGATACAAGCATTGGCGAAGGATAGATCTCACCCACGGGTTTTCTTAGCCCGGATGTGTTCAATTCGATTCCCATGTCCGCTTGAGCTATGCGATCCAACACGGGCCCTGCCATGTCCTTCAGGTCCTTATCTGAAGGGCGGTGCCCGAACTTTTTCGGAAGATCCAGGTGGCCCACTGCATCGAAGAGACCAGAATCTGCCAGCCTGCCAACAAGCTCAAAATACTTTTGCCAGGTGGCGGTCACATCAGCAGAATCCCACACGTGGCGCTGATCTGGGTTGTCAAAACCCCAGCCTTCAATGTAGTGTACCGACCCGAGAACAAGATCAAAGCCCTGTGCGGGAAGCCATTCGCCTAGAAATTTCTCGCAGCCTTCATAGTAGTCGGCTTCGATGCCAAAAAGCACGGCAGGTTCCTCCCCGTCCTGCAAGGCCCCGACCATCTGTCTGTATGAGGAAAACTCTCTTAGTTCCATTCGGTGGGCTGGGTCGTATCCGTCGGCACTCGGAGCGTGATCGGCAAAGCAGATTTCGGGTATCTCCAGCTTCCTTGCCACGACCCTGAAGTCGCCTGCTTCTCCCTTGGCATGCTTACACAATGCAGTGTGAATGTGGTAATCCGGCAAAGATTTCACGTCTATGTAATCTCTCACGGGTTCTGACCTGTAAACAAGACAGACAATCGACAATGCTCACCTTTATAGTCTATTGCCCAAGCGGTCGTCAAGAAAACAGGGGGGGGGTTCCCTGGTTACTGTCTATTTGAGCAATTCCATCACACCCACTGTGAGCCAGGGGACATAGGTGACCAGCAATACAAACGCGGCCATGATAAACAGAAAGGGCAGGGAACTCCTGGAAACACTTGTAAGGGGCCTGTCGAAACGAAACGAGGCGAGAAAAAGATTCATTCCAACAGGCGGTGTAAGGGCACCTAGCTGAAGATTGGCAAGAAAAATAATCCCCAGGTGGGCAGGATGAACACCAAAAAATTCGGCCATGGGAAGTATGAGAGGTACCACAACTATCAAGGCGGAATAGATATCCATTAAGCATCCCACAATTATCAGCGCCCCGTTTAACGCCAAAAGGAATGCCCACCTTGTGTGCAGGTGCTCTGTGGCCCATGCTGTTGCATGCATCGGGATCTGCGCATCAACAAAATAGCTGGTAAGTCCCATGGCTACGCCCAGTATAATCAGCACCCCTCCCAACAGCCCTCCACACTTGACGAGTGCGGCTACGAGCTCCCGGACGCTTAGGTCGCGATAAATAACCGTCTTCACCATGATGGCGTACAAGGCCAGAACTGCCGAGGCCTCCACAAGGGTGCACACCCCGCCAAAGATAAGTACTATAACAAGCGGTGGCATGATGATTTCCCACCGGGCAGCCCAAACCGCGGGAACTGCCCGGGAAAAACTAAACGTGGAACGGCTGGTACCGCTCTTGATCCCTTGCCACACGCAAACCAAACAAAAAAGAACGAGGAGCAAATTCCCCGGTACCAGGCCGGCCTTGAACATGTCCAGTACTGGTACCCGCGCAATAACGCCGTATAAGATAATAACCAGACTCGGGGGCAGCAGCAAACCCATGCTTCCCGTTGAGGTGAGAAGCCCCACGGAAAAACCATCCTTGAACCCGCCTTTTAAGAGCACTGGTAACAGCAGGCCTCCCAGCGCAAGGATAGTTACACCTGATGCTCCGGTGAATGTAGTAAAAAATGCACACAGAAGCGTTGCGGCCACTGCCAGTCCCCCGGGAATCCACCCGAAGAGGGCCTCAAACACACGCACAAGCCGTTCGCTTGTGCGGCCTTCAGAAAGAACAAAACCGGCCAGAGTAAACAGGGGTATGGTTGGAAAAATGGGTGATGCCACGATACGATAGGTCTCTGCCGGTATGGCAGCCACTGTTATGCCTTCTCCCCAAAAAAGCAAAAGGGCCGCACCCCCCAGCAAGATGAAGATGGGCGCCCCCAGGGCTGTTGCTACCAACAAAAGGATCAGGCCAGGAAGAACAAGGTGGGAGGCTGAGGCAGAAAGGATTGGCAGCAGAGCCACCACCGGAATACTGAGGGCGACCAAGGCCCTTACCCAAAGGTGTTTTGACGAGCGCACAATAAATCGCAAGCCCATAACAACAAAGCCAAATGGCATGACAGCTTCTGCAACCCACACGGGGATCCATCCTCCCACGGTGGTCAAGCTGCCGCCCTCAAACAGACCAAAGGGCTCCAGCCAGCGCTCAACAAAGTCCGGTATGATCGCGGCTGTCCAGGCAGGCAACCCTGGGGCTTCGGCCACAACCAATTGCAGGCTTGCAGCAAACAAGGCGAAACACACTGCCGCTGATATGAAGGCTCCCGAGCCATCCGCGACACGAGTAACGCGGCCTGAACAGCACCTGCTGGCTATGACTATCCTAAGGTGCTTTCCCTGCCGCGTGGCCAACATTGCACCGAGGAACCCTATCCACAGTGTGAGGTGCCGAACATAATCTGTTGCACCCGGGATACCGGTGCCGAACCAGCCACGGCCAACCAGTTCCACAACCGGTATAATGGCCATCAGCACAAGGGCGGTGGCCACGACACCATTCTCGACGCGGCGTGCCCACCCAAAAAGGCGTTCTAAGATAATCGCTGGATGGCTATGGGTGTCTGCATCAGGTGTGGTTGGGTCCATGCTATGGCCGCCTTGCTATTTAAGGTGTGAAGCCTCCCCGGCCTTCCGGGCCGGGCTTGCGGGGAGCAGGCCTGCCAAGCGTGGCATTAGTTCCCGCTCACGGTTTTAGTGCCTCTGGATCGATATTCATCCAGTAAGCTGCGAACAGAGTCGAAGACCTTCTGAGAAACACGGGTCCCCACCACGACGGGAAAAGCCTTTTCTCTGGCAAGTGTTCCCCATTGTTTTTCAGCTGCCGGCGGAATTTCATGGACCTTGAGCCCGTGCTTCTTCATGGCCGAGACAGCCTCCTGCTCCAGCTTGCGGATTCGTCTTTGCAACCGAGTCCCGACACTACGAGCAGCATCTTCCAGCATGGGCCGCAAATTAGCCGGAAGCCTATTCCATCTCTTCATTGAGATGACCGTTGCGCCAGGAAGGGGCTGCCAGCGAAGACCCATCATGTTTGGCGCTAATGCGAACCACTGGAACGCCAATGCTGCAGCTGGCGGCGCCGGGAAGGAGTCTACCAGCCCTGTCTGCAGCGACGGTAGCAAATCGATGATCGCCAGGGGCACAGGTCTGAATCCCCAGCCCTTAAGTAGTTCGACATAGAGGGTATCTGAACCCCAAAAAAAAAGCTTCCGCTTTTTCATATCCTCGGGCGTAATCACGGGTTCCTTTGAAAAGAAATGGACCCATCCTGTAGTGCTCCAGGTAAGGACCTTTAAGCCCTTTTTGGCCAGGCGAGTTTCCAAATCCGGGGCAATTTTTTCTATGATGTAGTCAAGTTCGTCATCCGTGCGGATAAACATGGGCAATGCGATTACATCTATATCAGGCACAATATCTCTCAGTGTTCTGCTCGTAAGGGCCGCGGCGTGGAGCTGTCCTATGCGGATCTTTCGGACCATGTCTGATTCGTCACCGGCCACACCGCCTGCATAGATTCTCAGATTAACCCTGCCACCACTAAGGTCTTTCCATTTTTCACGTATTTCCAGCATGGCTTCATGCCAAGGCGAGCCTTCAGGGGCCACAGTGCCAAGTTTGACGACTTGTGAAAAAGCCGGGGTAGCACAAAGGGCAACCACGCAGGTGAATATCCACGGTATCGCTTGTTTCACGGTTCAACCTCCTCATAATCCAGAAACAGCTCGGGGCCGTGATCCAATAACCACAGTGCCTTTTCTTGGGCCAATATGTTGGCGAGTCGCCATTTGGGCACAGCGTCCGGATCAATGGCAAGGGCTTTGAGTAACAGATCGTTGAACGTTCTGGAATCTTGATTGCCCACTGCCACAGTAGAAGCAAGGGCCACATAGGGCGACGCCTTTTTTCCCAGTGTAAGGTCCACAACGTAATCAAAGTGCTTCCTGGCACGGTCCGCACTTCCCCCCATAGCTTCGGACCGATTACCCTCATAGGTTATAAAAAATTCGTGGATAATCCCGTCCCTGAAATTTTCCTCCAGCTCAAGGCTCCGGCGCATCATGGCCTCCAAGAAAGGAATCTCTGCCACAAGGGCCATGTCACTGACGTCTGCAGAAACAGCCCCTGCCCAGCCTGCGGCAGCCCAAAAGAGCACCGGCACATCCTTTTTTGACAACCCCCCCAGAACAAGTTTGGGCTCTTTGCGAAATCTATGTTCAAAGTCAGGATAATCAAGGGCAAGCCCGGCCAAGGCATAATCCCGCCCGCGCACATACAGCTTTGCGGCCCGGCGTCTAAGATGCCTTGCCCTTCTGAAATCGACTTCTTCCAATCTCTCTGCCTCCGCCTGGACAAATGCGTTCGCATACGTAACAAATGCCTCAGCTGTGGCCACCCGCAAATCCCGGTTATTCGGATCAGATGCCAGCAGGGCTTCGTAGGTCTTAAGGGCAAATGGCAAGGCGTCCCGAACCAATTCAGGATCATCGTCTTTTACAAACACGTTTGATCCCGAGGGGCCTAAAAACGCCGCGGCTACATCACCAATTACCGCTCGGCGCAAGGCTGCACACCCGCCTGCCATCAGCAAGATTGAAACGAATAGCATGCTGATCCCTGCGGTGAAGAGGCGCTTTTTGAAAGGCCATAAAGTCATGTGTGAGAATAGGGACACCCGGAAAATTATAAAACACCCATGTTTAGCACGAGTCTGCCGGCCAGGCAACGCGTTTTGGATATTGTCAGCGGCGATGCAGCGTATGGACAAAAGAACATTGATGAAAGATGCAAGATAGACTAGTTTCCATCCAGAAATGGTCTTTTTGCCCAATCTCTGCGTTATGCTCAAAAAATAATCCTCGGAATATCAACTATATGCCTGTGGTTATCTTTTTCGCATATCTTGATCTTGAACAAAAACCCTCAGTTATGGATGGACACTATACTAAGGGAGTATCAATCACCGACAACCGTTGCTTCTGAACAGAGGGGAGAACCGCAATGCCAGCACTTACACAGCTGCCTGCATGGAAGGACTTGAAGGCACATTACGAGACGACGAAACACATGCGTATGCGCGATGTGTTTGAAAAAGACCCAAAGCGCTTCGAGAAATTCTCCATAGAGCTAAACGGCATCCTCCTTGATTATTCCAAGAATCTCATTACAGAACAAACCTTGTCATTGCTTTTAGACCTAGCCACGAAGGTGGATCTTGCGGGATGGATAGAAAAGATGTTTGCCGGGGAGAAGATAAACATCACCGAAGACAGGGCTGTTCTTCACGTTGCATTGCGAAACCGCTCCAACCGGCCCATCCGCGTGGACGGAAAAGACGTGATGCCACAGGTTAACGCTGTGCTCCAAAGACTGGCCCGCTTCTGCACTGATGTGCACAAGGGGACATGGAAAGGGTTCACCGGAAAGCCCGTAAAGGACATCGTAAACATCGGCATTGGCGGCTCGGACCTCGGTCCGGTCATGGCCACGGAGGCGCTCAAGCCTTACGGGAGGCCAGGCCTCACCCCACATTTCGTCTCAAACATAGACGCCACCCACCTCATAGACACTCTCAAGGGTTTGGACCCCGAAACCACTCTGTTCATAATTGCGTCAAAGACATTTACTACCCAGGAGACCCTGACCAATGCCCATAGTGCTCGAACCTGGCTCCTCGACACCGCTGGTGATGAGCAAGCAATTGCCAAGCATTTTGTGGCGGTGTCCACCAACGCCAAAGAGGTGAGCCGGTTCGGCATTGACACAGAAAACATGTTTGAATTCTGGGATTGGGTGGGGGGGCGGTATTCGCTCTGGAGCGCCATTGGTCTGCCCATTGCGTTATACGTTGGAATGGAAAACTTCGAGGCCATGCTCGCCGGGGCCCATGAAATGGACGAGCATTTCCGCACCGCGCCGCTGGACCAGAACATGCCGGTTGCCCTGGCATTGCTGGGGGTTTGGTATAACAATTTTTTCGGGGCCCAGACCCACGCAATCCTGCCCTATGATCAGCATCTGCATCGCTTCCCTGCTTATTTTCAACAAGCCGACATGGAAAGCAATGGCAAGCGGGTAGATAGGAAGGGAGAATTGGTCGATTACACGACTGGCCCGATCATCTGGGGCGAGCCGGGGACTAACGGCCAGCACGCATTTTATCAGCTAATACACCAGGGGACCAAGTTGGTGCCGGCAGACTTTCTTGCGTCTGTAAACAGCCAAAACCCACTAGGCAAGCACCACGATATTCTGTTGTCCAATTTCTTTGCCCAGACAGAGGCGCTGATGAAGGGGAAAACCATGGAGGAGGGCAGAGCCGAACTCCTCGCCGGTAACGTGGCCCCGGATGCAGCGGAAAGGCTGGCACCTCACAAGGTCTTTGAAGGCAACCGACCGACAAACTCCATTTTGTTCGACAATCTCGATCCCCCGACGTTGGGTGCCCTTATAGCCCTGTATGAGCACAAGATCTTTGTGCAGGGCATCATCTGGAACATCAATTCTTTTGATCAGTGGGGAGTGGAGCTGGGTAAACAGCTCGCCGGGATGATCCTGCCCGAGTTAGATGGTGACTGCCTGGTGAATTCTCATGATGCCTCAACAAACGGCCTGATCAACCACTACAAGACTAACAGATCGGGGTGATTTTGGGACTTTTTGCTTTGCCGTCTAATTCGGACTTTTTACGAGACCATCAAAATTTGAGCCTGCCGCAGACACGGAGTGAAGCATAGCGCTCAACTGGGCGAAAGGCGGCGTTTTTCAAGGGTCTCACATCATGTCTTTATCGCTTTTTTCAACAGCGCGATCGATCTCGGCTTTGAGTTGCGGCGGTAGACCCGGAATATCCACGCTCAAGAAGCCCCGCACGATTGTGGCTGTGGCTTCATCCTCACTCAAGCCTCGAGACATCAGGTACATAATCTCCTCTTGGGCAATCTTGCCCACAGCTGCCTCGTGAGACATCTCCACCCCATCTGTGTTGCCATGGAGTTCGGGTATCGCGTGGATGGACCCCCCGTTCAGGATAAGACCCCTGCACTCCAGGTGTGCCTTGACCCCAGGCACCTCGCCTACCAAATCCCCGCGGGCGATAATGTGGCCCCCGTTGCTGATGGCGCGCGCAATAATCTCGGCTCTGGTGCCTGTCTCTTGCAACACAATGCGGCCACCCACATCCATTTCAGAGCCCGGGCTTCCCACAAGAAGGCTATAGAAACGAGCCACCGCCCCTTTTCCGGCCAGGTAGGTGGTGGGATACATCTGCAGAGACTTTACAGGCTTCATGCAAATGTAGTTATTGAGAAAGAGGCCGCCCGCCTCAACCCTTGCCACCGATCTGGGCCGCACCATCATCTCTTCTGCCCAGTGGTGAATCATGGTGAAGCTGAGCTTGGCATCCTTCTTTACAAAAAACTCGCTGATACCCACGTGAAGTCCTCGCCGCAGGTGGGCGGCTGTGGCACAACCAGTGATGATATGGAGCTCTGAGCCTTCTTCGGCAATAATAAGGTTGTGGACGTTCTGGCTCAAGCCCTCCTTTTCCAAATATAGGCACGCTTGCACAGGATAGATGACCTTGCTGCCGGGAAGGGCTCTTATGACATACCCGTCATGCAGATCAAGTTGGGCCCTGGCTGTATACTTGTCAGTGTCCACTGCTGCCAGTTTCCAGTAATAATCCTCAACCCAGCTGTGTTGCTTCAACGCCTCCTTGATTGGGATCACCTCAAGCCCTTCCTGTTTGGAGTGGGAGTGAATCACCGAGGTGTCTTTTTGCAGATATGTCCCTGACCTATCTTTTTCCTTCGCATCCACACCTGCCAGGATCATCCGTTTCTTGTCGGCATCCGACAGATCGCCCAGGTCCTCCATATAATCATGGGAAACATGCTCTGTTTGATAGGTTTCAAGATCAATGTCCGGGCCAAGGTCCGCCTTCTTGTCTTTGGCTTTCAGGGCCTTTTCGTCTAAAACGCGCATCTCACACACTCCTTGTATCCGAGTTCGGTGATACACTTGAAAATCTCGCGGGAGTTGCTCGCACAGGTCAGTACGCCCTCATAGAGAACCTGGCCTTTGTCTGCCGTAACATAATCCAGGATAAATCCGGTATGCGTAATGATGAGTCCCATTCTGGTTCGCTCTCTGCGCCGCTCCTTCTGTGTTTTCTCGGAGTTCACCAGGAGGTCCCGCTGAAGCAGCTTGCTGATTGTGTTGCCTATGAGAGAAATATTTTCCAGGTCCACGCCCGACTCTGGTTCATCAAAAAGCAACATGTCGGCATCTTGTGCCATCAACTGCAACAGCTCCGAGCGCTTTATCTCTCCACCGGAGAAACCCGCATTGATGTCACGATCCAAAAAATCAGAGAAATTGACCTTTGCGGCCAAGCTCTCTGCGTCAACATCTCCCCTGCAACACATCTCAATCATTTGTCTGATCTTGACTCCATTTATGGTGGGGGGGCGCTGGTAGGATATGCCTATGCCCAGCTGTGCCCGCTCGTTTACGGGCATATGGGTAATGTCTTGTCCTTTGAACACAATTTTTCCCCCGGTCACCTCATACTGGGGATAACCCATGATTGTCATGAGCAATGACGTCTTGCCGGACCCGTTCGGACCAAACAATACATGGGTTTCACCCGGATGAATTTCAAGGTCAATGTGTTTCAAGATCTCCTTGTCACCAATCCTAACCTGCAAGTCCTCGATTTCTAACATCTGTTCCCCCTAACAGGCCTCTCGGCCAGTCCCGCCACCTCCGCCCGCCAAAAAAAATGGGTTAACCAGGCCAGCTAACCCTTAAATCGTTTGGTGGAGCTGAGGGGGATCGAACCCCTGACCTCATGACTGCCAGTCATGCGCTCTCCCAGCTGAGCTACAGCCCCGTCTCAACTTTGAAACCATTCTATAACACCGCTAACTCACTGTCAATCGTCTTTTTTTGACACCAGTTCTGTCAACACTCCATGGGTGCTCTTTGGGTGAACAAAGGCCACCTGCTTTCCATGGGCCCCGCCGCGTGGCTTTTCATCCACAAGTTTGACCCCTGCGGTCCGGAGTTTCTCAATGGCGCGCTCAACGTCTTGTACTTCATAGGCAACATGGTGGATACCCTCACCCCGCTTTGCGATGAACTTGGCAATCACTCCGTCCTCTGCGGTAGATTGAATCAACTCTATGTTCACCTCACCCACGGGCACAAAGGCAATCTTCATGTCCCCAAAGGTCTCCTCGTGGTCCACCTTCAACCCTAGCGACTCCTCATAAAAACTCCTGGCAGACTCAATGTCGCTGACCGCTATTCCAATGTGATCAATCTTTTTTGTCTCCACAAAATCACCTCCACAGCCGCTCTTTCTTGACAAAAGCGTAACAACAAACTAGATTTCTATAAAATCAGAAACACAAACACTTAACTCTTTTTTAGGCGGTACGGCAATGCAACGCACCTTTTTTGCGAACAACCCCCCACCCCAGCGTGGTCCCCGCAAAGCAGAAACATTCCGAGACTTTGACGCCACAGAACTGTATTGTGCCAAATGTGCCCGATCTGTGCAGGTACGCAAAAGGCTCCTTTTGGTCCTGCCTGACGGGGAGAAGTATGAATACCTGTGCGCATTTTGCGCTACCTCGGTAGGAACCAAGGTGGTGCGGGGTGGTGGTGATCAAGTGCGCCTGATTGTTTAGTTTTTGTCACGCATGGTACGCAGGTGGGCTAGTTCCCATACATAATCATACAGGTGCAATCCCTTGCTGGAGGCAACGATCTCCCCGTCTTCCACGCCGATCCCGCCGGCCATATATTCTTTTAGCAGTTGAATGGCCCCCAGGTTGGCCGGAAAACCATTCCACAGGTCCCAAGACCTGAAATAGACCACAAAATGCAATTTCCCGTTCAGAATGCGGGTGTCAATATGGCGCAGGCAGGGTGGGTCATCCAGAAAAATGTCGGATGGAACAGACACCGTCATGGCCGCCTGGTTGGTGCCGTACCCCTTTGTCCTGTACATCTTGATTACCTCTTCAAGTTGGTTGACCACCCGCCCTTCGATCTTCTCCTTTAAACTACACGCCCTTTGGCCATTGCCATCTGCAAAGGCAAGATATGACCACCCCGCCAGTCGCTCTCCATAGGTATAGTCTTCGTTGGGCTTCTTGTCTGGCGTCATTAAGTACGGCAGGTACTCTTCCACATACCCTTCGGCCACCGGGTTTGGTATACCAAGAGAAGCCGGGATATCAGGAATGAGGGGCCGGACACCAGGATACTTGATGTGAACGGTGATATGGTCGAACTCGAGTCGCTTTTGCCCCGCATAACTTCCGTGGTCGATCACGTACTCGTGCCCCTTGTCTATAATCTCATACACACACTGAAACCACGCATCAGGCAAATCCCGTGCTTCTATGGACACCAAATTCACAGCCTTTTCCTTCTTACGCCGACGCCTTTACATAACCTCTTTGAGCGGACATTATGGACTTTTGGGGGCATACCCATCCGGGCGAAGCGAACGGCCCGCGTCAGTGGGTAAAGCCAAAATTGTTTGATGCCTTTAGGCAGAGTTTTTGGGGTTTAGCGAGCAAGTCCCAAGGTGGAGCCGGGCGGGGCAAAAAGTCCATAGAAGGGAGCAAAAAGGGGTTATGCAAAGGCCTCCTCATATATCCAACCGCTGAACTTCCAGGGCATTTTCCACGATAAAGTTCCGCCGCTGCTCCACCTCGTCCCCCATTAACACGGTAAAGATATCGTGCGCCTCAAACATATCTTCGACTCTGACTCTGTGGAGTATTCGTTTCTCCGGGTCCATGGTCGTTTCCCAAAGCTGGTTGGGGTTCATTTCACCTAAACCCTTGTAGCGCTGGATAAAAAGGCCCTTCTTGGCCTCCTCGGAAAGGGCTGTAAGCAGCTCTTCCGTGCCATTGATAGTCACCCCCGCTTCTCTGTTATTACCAAACAACCTAAATGGTGGCTTGTCGTGCCCCAACATGTCTTTCCAGAGAACACTGGCCCCTTGGAAGTCCGGCGATGAAAGCAGTTCCCAGCCGACCCTGGCTTGCGATGGTCCATTATCTTCAACCCCTACAATCAACTCAAAAACATTGTGTTCCTCATCTTTAACCATACCACCCACATTGTATCCCTCTGAAACAAGGTTTCGGGTAAGCTCCACCATCTGATCTTTGTTCTGAAGAAAGGCTTTGTTGTTGACACCGCTCCGCACCAAAACCTCTATCAGCAACCTCCAGTAACCCCGCCGTTCAAGTCGTCTGATAGCCTTATTATAGTCAATAAGGTTTCCAATAAATACATATAGCTGCTCTTTCTCAAGAACTCCCTTGCCGCCGTCACTCTCAACCTTTTTTGTGTCGCAGATGCGCCTCATTAAGAAATCATTAAAGGCAGCCTCATCCTTCACATAGGTGGCTTTCTTTCCTTTACCCATCCTAAAAAGGGGGGGTTGGGCAAGATACAAGTACCCTCGGTCCACCAGGTCCGGCATCATACGATAGAAAAACGTCAACAGCAGGGTCCTAATGTGAGATCCGTCCACGTCGGCATCCGTCATAATAATAACCTTGTGGTATCTCAGTCTATCTATATTGTATTCTTCGCGGCCGATACCGGTTCCAAGGGCTGTAATCAAGGTTTTGATTTCCTCGCTTTTTAGCATCCTGTCAAACCGAGCCTTTTCAACGTTTAGTATCTTACCCTTCAAAGGAAGCACCGCCTGAAAACGCCTGTCCCTTCCTTGTTTTGCGCTGCCACCGGCAGAGTCTCCCTCAACAATAAAAATCTCTTTTCTCTGGGGATCCGACTCTTGGCAGTCTGCGAGCTTTCCAGGCAACGCCGCGTCCATGAGGGAGCCCCTCTTCCTTGCTATGTCCCGCGCCCGCCTTGCTGCATCCCTAGCTCGTGCCGCATCCACCGCCTTGGCCAAAATTTTCTTTCCTATACTTGGATTTTCTTCCAAAAAAGCCGAGAGTTTATCGTTCACCAACCCTTCTACCAACCCCTTTACTTCACTGTTGCCAAGCTTTGTTTTTGTTTGCCCTTCAAACTGAGGAGACCTGAGCTTAATACTTATTACCGCTGTCAACCCCTCCCTAACATCATCTCCAGAAAGCTTTTGTTGAAGGTTCTTGGGAATGTTGCTCATAGAAGTATAGTTATTAAACGTCCTGGTTAGTGCTGACTTGAAACCGATTAAGTGAAAGCCACCCTCTTGAGTCTTTATGTTGTTGGCAAAAGAAAAGATTTTCTCGGCATATGTATCATTGTATTGCATTGCCAATTCCATGGAAACGCCTTGGTTTTCCGCTTCCATATAAATTGGCTTTCTGTGCAATGCATTTCTCCCTTTGTTAAGATACTCCACAAACGAGACAATACCCCCCTTGTAAAGATATTCTCTTTTTTTGTCCGTCCTTTCATCGTCAACGGTAATTTTTAAACCCTTGTTTAGAAAGGCCAGCTCTCGTAATCGCTGAGATATGGTTTCAAAGCTGAACTCTTTTATTCTGAAAAGGTCTGCGTCCGGCTTAAAGTGTATCTTTGTTCCTTGCTTCTTTGTCTTTCCGATCACCTCAAGGGGACCAGTGCTTTTGCCTCTCTCATAGCACTGATAGTAGACACTTCCCTCCGAACGAATTTCCACCTCAAGGGGGTTGGAGAGGGCGTTAACAACAGATACTCCCACGCCATGCAGGCCACCTGAAACCTTATAACTATCATGATCGAACTTGCCGCCAGCGTGAAGTTTAGTCATTACAACCTCTACGGCTGGAATTTTTTCCGTTTTGTGCATACCTACTGGTATTCCTCTGCCATTGTCCTCTACTGTAATGCTTTCGTCTGAATGAACAATCACTTTTATGAGATCACAATACCCGGCCAGTGCTTCATCAACACTGTTGTCTACCACCTCATAGACAAGGTGGTGGAGTCCATCTGCGTCAAGGTTTCCAATATACATAGAAGGTCTTTTCCTTACCGCTGTAAGACCCTCTAAAACTTTTATTTTATCAGCATTATATGTCTTATCGGTGGGTTTCATACTATACTCTCATTGGCATTATCACACCCAAAAAGCCAGGGTCGTCTTCGCCTTCTATTATACAAGGATTCATCTCGTCACTGAATTTTATGATAATCTCCTCACTATTCATACTATTGAGTGTTTCTATTACATATCTGGCATTGAATCCAATCTCAAACACGTCTCCTTCATAATTCACAGAAAAAGATTCCCTTGACTCTCCTATCTCTGGGTTTGTGGTGGTACTTTCCAGTTTTTCTTTTTCTATTCTCAAACCAACCCCCTTATACTTATTAGAAGAAAGAATAGACATTCGCCTGAGCATCATAAGAAACTTTTGTCTGTCAACCTTCAGTTCAGTATTTGTCTTTTTTGGTATTACAAGATTATAATCTGGAAAGTCTCCTTCTATAAGTCTAATTACAAGCCCTTCGCTCTGGTTTCTTACAATAAAATTATTATCCTTAAATCCAATCTGAAGTCCATTTCCACCTTCCAAGAGCTTTAAGACTTCGACCATTCCAGTCTTGGGTATTATTACACCACCACTTAATGTCAAATGTTCACCATGATCTACAAAGTGATCTATTCTGGAAAGTCTGTGTCCGTCTGTTGAAACCATGCGTATCTTTGTTTTTTCACCTTTAGATATTTTTTCAAAATATATACCAGCAAGATGCGCACGACCCTCATCACTAACTGCCGCATATATTGTTTTATCAATCATGTTTTTCATTACATCAATATTTATTTCTAATAAATTAACACCTTCTACAGTAGGAAAAGCCGGAAAATCTTCAGTATCAACACCAACCAGTTCATATTTAACACTATTTCCTATAATCCTTATCCATTTATTTTCCATTTCTTGGACGACTACAGTTTTATCTGGAAATTCCCTCAATATTTCATAAAGTTTTCTTGAAGGAACTGCTGTTTCGCCCTCTGAAATTACCTCTGCTTCATAAGAACCCTGGAAAGCTATTCCAAGATCAGTAGCCAGTATAGAAACATGTGGATCTTTTGATGAAATAACTACATTGGAAGTAATAGGAAGATTTGTCTTCTTTCCAGTAATCCCTTGCACCTTAGACAATCCTCCCAGTATGTTTTCTCTATGAATCTTAAATTCCATGATCAACCTCTATTAATATGTTTATTCTATAAATAATATAACAATAATAATAAGCTAAGTTGATATTGTCTATAACACTAGAAAACATTGAATATACAGAGTTAGTTTATAATAAATTTTGTTCAAAAGTTATTCAAAAAATACGCATAAAGAAGACATAAGAACATGTATGGCCAGACTAATTAATTATTGAAAAAATATCAACACAAATATGGATCTAAATTACCTTTTGTGGATATATAAAAAATGCAATAATATCAAAACATTATTATCAAATATAAAAGCATGCTTTAATGTGTTGGAATGATCGAGGGGTTCTTTGATCTATAATGTATATAAAAGGATTTAACCGTTGAAATTATTAGAAATCAACACTTAAAATATTCTTTGACTATCTTTATGGCGCAAAAGTCTCCACACATAGTACACACGTCTTCTGAACTCGGCTCACTGCTTGATCTGTAGGACCTGGCTTTGTCCGGATCAATAGCAAGGTCTATTTGTTTTTCCCAATCCAGAGCCTTTCGAGCTCTAGCCATGTTCATATCCCACTCTATGGATCCAGGATGTTTTTTTGCAATATCAGCTGCATGAGCTGCTATTCTACTTGCAATAACACCATCTTTTATATCTTGAACAGAAGGTAGTCTTAGGTGTTCCGCCGGGGTAACGTATCACAAAAAATCAGCTCCTGCCATTCCAGCCACAGCACCGCCTATTGCGCAGCTAATATGGTCATATCCTGGCGAGATGTCTGTGACCAAGGGGCCCAACACGTAGAATGGGGCCCCGTTGCACAAACACTTTTGCATGATCACATTTGCCTTAATTTGATCCAGGGGCACATGACCAGGACCCTCTATCATAACCTGAACCCCGGCTTTCCATGCCACCTGTGTTAATTCTCCAAGTGTCAAGAGCTCTTGCACTTGAGCTCGGTCTGTTGCATCGGCCAATGACCCGGGTCTTAATCCGTCACCAAGGCTTAAGGTTATGTCATATTGTCTGGCAATTGAAAGGAGCCTGTCAAAAAACTCGAAAAATGGGTTTTCTTTTTTATGGTAGAGCATCCAGGTTGCAAGGAAAGCACCGCCCCTGCTTACAATATCTGTAGTTCTTCCTTGCCGGCGGAGGCGATCGAGGGCATCCAGTGTTACGCCACAGTGTACAGTCATAAAATCCACACCGTCTTTTGCCTGTTCTTCAACTGCCCCAAACATAAGGTCTGGCGTGAGATGAATAATGTCACCAGAAGTTTTTACTGCTTCAACGGCTGCCTGGTATATTGGGACTGTTCCGAATGGAACAGTACAGTTTTCTAAGATAGACTTTCGCACCAGCGAAATATCTCCCCCGGTACTCAGATCCATTATTGTGTCTGTTTTTGCGTCTGTGGCTGCACGAAGTTTTAACAGTTCTTCGTCCTGGTCGACGTGGTCTTGTGACGTTCCAATGTTGGCGTTGACTTTAATGGAAAGCCCCTTTCCAATTCCAACAGGAACCAGGTTAGAGTGATTCTTGTTTGCTGGTATGACAACAACTCCCCGTGCAACTGAAGCTCTAAGGGTATCCGGGTCCACTTTTTCCCTCCGAGCCACACGCCTTATGGTTTCAGTTATAATGCCTTTTCTTGCTTGTTCTAATAGGGTCATCTTATATTCCTGTTCGAGAGAATCCCAACCTTAATCCCAAATGTAAAACACTAGGAATATAGACAGATGTTACAAAAATTACCATCATAAAAAGGCCCGGGTTTTCCAAGTCCATTTGTAGTCTTGACTGTCCCTTTGGTGTTGGATATATAGGAGTCGTTGTCTGGTGCCCATCCACGAATACGGTTTTGCCAAAGCAGGACCCGTGGACGGACACCACCTAAACCAAAAACATTATATGAACGCGGGAGGCTAACATGGGCAAAAATAACCTTGTGGCTCTAGGTTCTTTGGGGCAAAGCCCCTGGTATGACAATATTGATCGACGTTTGATTGCAAACGGTGATCTTCAGAGATTGTTTGAGAGGGGTGTAACGGGCGTGACCTCTAATCCAAGCATATTCGAGAAGGCTATCAAAGGGTCTTCGGTATATAACGCGACCATAAAAGACTTGGCAAGGGCCGGAAAAGCGCCCCAAGATATATATGAGACTATTACGGCAGAGGACGTGCAGTCAGCCGCAGATCTGTTGTTTGAAATATATGAGAGCACACAGGGCGCGGATGGCTATGTAAGCCTTGAAGTCCTTCCTGAATATGCCCATGATACGGCAAAGACCATTGATCATGCCAGAAAGATACATAAGCAAGTTTCAAGACCAAATCTCATGATAAAGGTTCCGGGCACCAAAAAGGGTTTGGGGGCTATCAGGGTGCTTACCAGCGAGGGAATTAATGTCAACGTGACACTGCTTTTTTCTTTGAAACACTATGAGGACAGCGCAAACGCATATATTGACGGATTGCGTGACAGGCTTAAACAAGGGGGCCGACTCGAGGGTGTTTTTTCTGTGGCAAGCGTGTTTGTAAGCAGGGTGGACAGCACGGTTGACAAGATGCTTGACGAAAAAGGAAATACCGACCTAAAGGGCAAGACCGCTGTTGCCAACGTGAAGATGATTTACCAGAGATTTAGAGAAATGTTTTCTGATGAAAACTTTGGGGAACTAGCCTCAAAGGGCGCACACACACAAAGAGCGCTTTGGGGCAGTACCAGCACCAAAAACCCCGCCTATAGCGATGTAAAATATGTAGACGAACTGATAGGAAAAGACACGATAAACACACTTCCTCACAGCACACTGGAGGCCTTCTCGGATCACGGCAATCCCAGGTTGAGCATAGAAGAGAACCTGGAGAAAGACAAAGAATACCTTGCGCAACTGACAGCCCTGGGTATAGATCTGGACCGTGTCTGTGAAGAGACCCAAGAACAAGGCGTGGAGGCGTTTTCCAATTCTTTCCGCCAGCTGATCGACGCTATAATAGAAAAAGCCGAAAGCTGACGGCCCGAAAAACCTTGTTTGGGCGTAACAGTTTACGTTTTCAAAAAATGGCCATTTCGCTCACCCCTATGAGCAATTTTGGGATTGCAGATTCCCTTCTTCAGAGAGACGAACCGTTACGTTTCGGCTAACCCACCAGGTCAGAGACCCGGACAATCTCTACCTCATCCAAAATGCGAGGGAGTTCTTGCTTGAGCACTTCCCACGTTACAGTATGGGGGTGAGCAATTCCTATGGCCCGACCCCGCGCCTTGGCAATACTCAAGAGCCTCTTGATTTGGAGGCGAATAGCCCCGGCCTCTTGGGTGTTGTCCAAAAAGACGTTGCGGCGGGCGAATTTGAGTTGCAGCATGTCTGCTAATTGCGCGCAACGCGAGCGTGGGGTTGTAAGGCTGTCCACAAAAAACAGGTTGCGCTTTTTCAGGACCGTAAACACTTGGCGCATCTTGGCTGAATCTTGTGTTAACTTGGACCCCATGTGATTGTTGACCCCCCCCACAAAAGGCACTTCATCCAGGCTTTTCGTCAGCTTATCCACAAGTTCGTCAGGACCCATCGACGACAACAGGGTACCATCCCCCGGGTCTACCCGGGGATACTCAAGCGGCTCCATGGGTAGGTGCAACAGAACATCCCGGCCGCTCCCATGTGCGTTGCTGGCTATGCTTTTCTGAAATGGGCTGTAAGGCAACACGGAAAAAGACAACAGCGCGTCAAGGCCCAGGAATTTTGATGCAATATTCTTGTCATAGCCAAGGTCGTCGATAATTATGGCGACAAGGGGCCTTTGTGGTTTTGAAATCCTACGCCTGTCTTTTTCCGGCGTAACAAACACCAGGCGATGTGTGGGCCTGCCGCGTACCGACAGGCTGAGCGTTGTCTCGTTTTTTGGTCCGGAGGAAAACTGCAGCGAGCTTGATGGAACAGCACGGGAAAGCCGTTCAGAGAAAACCTCTTTGATCCTTGCTTGCGCTACATCGCCGGGGGCCTGTATCTCCAACACCGAAAATGTCCACTCTTCTTTCTCGTCCTTCTTTGTTGTTACGGACCTAAAATCAACATCATCGACCCCCACATTCAATGCCAACAAGGCGTCACTGATGCCCCTGTCTATCTGTTCAACCTTGGCTTCCGTTCCCGTGCGAGGGTATACTTCAAACGGGGGCACATTAACCCCTGGGCCCGCAGAAACAAGAGTGTAGATCCAGTAGCCTGCCAACCCCACAATGGCAAGGGCCGACAACAAGACAGTCTTTTTCTTGGAAGCTTTCTTTTTGGCGGGGGCCCGCTTTTTCCTGCTCGTTTTTCTGCGGGTCGTCATGGCAAGGGTCTATTGTGCCATCTTTGAAAATATCTGCCAGCTCGTGAGGATTTCAAGGGCTCTTTGTATCTGATAGTCCTTGGCCAAGAGCTCCTTAACGATTTCAGACGGTTCCTTGTCTTGTTCCTCGGCGTCGCCTTGTTCCCGGGTCTCCTCTTTGGTTTCGTCAGAAGGACCACCTTCTGGTTCTGCCGAGATATGGTTTGTAAGGTCCTTTTCTTTGAAATGGTATCTATCTTTTGGGGGCGATTCGGCGACCACGGCCTCGCTTACAACCACATCCGGCTCGATGCCCTTAGCCTGTATTGCCCGCCCGTTTGGTGTGTAATACCTGGCTATGGTTAGCTTTAGGCCCGAACCGTCCCGCAGGGGCTCAACAGTCTGAACAGATCCCTTTCCAAAAGACGTTTCCCCCAGAACGAGTGCGCGGCCGTGATCCTGCAAAGCCCCGGCAACGATCTCTGAGGCGCTTGCACTGCCCCCATTGATCAGCAGGACTATAGGATAGGGGTGCTTCTCATCATTTGGATGGGCAGGGTAGGCCTTGGAATGATTCTTCCTCCTTCCTTTTACCGAGACAATGCGACCCTCTTCCAAGAAGATGTCCGCAACCTTCACGGATTGTTCCAGAAGACCACCGGGATTATCCCGGAGATCCAGAACCAGTCCTTTCAAAGGAGCCTCTTCCGACTCCAGCTTTTTTAAGGCCGCGGTCAGGTCGTCAAAGGTGCGGTCCCTAAAGTTGGTAATACGCACATAACCATATCCGGGTTTCAACGCGTGGGCTCGAACGCTCTCAAGGGGAATAATGTCCCGCACAATAGAGATGTCCTTGGGTTTGGCCAGCCCTTTGCGCCGAACCGTTAGCATCACCTCGGTCCCTTTTTTGCCGCGTATCTTCCTGACTGCTTCCCACAATTTCATGCTCTTGGTTCTTTCGCCATCCACCTTTATGATAAGGTCTCCAGCCTTGACCCCTGCCGTGTGGGCGGGGGACCCTTCAATGGGTGAGATCACGGTCACTAGATTGTTTCTCATCGTTATGACGATGCCTATGCCACCAAACTCCCCCTTGGTGTCTATCTGAAGTTCAGTATAAGATTCGCGGGTTAGGAATGAAGAGTGGGGATCAAGAGATTTCAGCATGCCCTCTATGGCCCCATGGATGAGCTTTTTGGAATCCACCGGCTCGACATAGTTTCTTTCTATAATATCAAGGGCATCGCCAAATATCTTAAGCTCCTCGTAGGTCTTGTCGGTGCCGGCCAGCAGGCGGTGGCCGACCCCGCCGACCGCAAGGCACAGCATGGCAGACAAAAGAAGAACCACAACCATTATTGGCTTGTGCCGTTTAAGAAAAAGTATCATGTGACCCCCTTGAAACTGATTTTGCGATACTATACCACAGTTGATTCATATGATAAAGCTCAATGGGCACTAACTAGTGTCCATCCATAAATGGCATATTTTGGCCCGATGCGGCGTTCGAAGCGGGCTTCCGTCCTCGACGTAGCTCCGCTACGCCCGCGGAGAAAACCCTTGTGCGGCCGTGCCTCGGACCAAAATCTACCATTTCTAAACGAACACATGATAGTGCCCCTCAAAAAGCCCTGCTTTGGCAAATCGGTATTGGTGGATGGGCACTAACCATTTTCAAAGGTCTCTTTTTGCGAATCCGTCATTTTTGGAACCATGTCGCGGGATCCACGGGTTTCCCGTGGTGGCGAATCTCAAAATACAGGCCCGGGCCAATCAGCGTGCCGGTGTCCCCCACTGTTCCTATAACTTCGCCTGCCCCCACAGTGTCCCCTGATTTTTTGAATAACTCCTCAAGCTGTGCCGACAGTGTGTAGTAATGCTCGCCGTGATCGACGATAACAATGTTGCCATATCCCCTGAACCAGTCCGCATAGACTATCTGGCCCCCGCAAACGGCCCGAACCGGGCTGCGGAGGTCGGCCCTGATATTTACTCCATTTCTAAAACCCTTGATATTATAGTGGTTCTCATCGACATAAGGCCCAAACAGACCCACCAGGGTGCCTGGCAAGGGCTTGGGCAGGGATCCTTTGAGTTCGGAGAACCCACCACCGGCATCCTTGCCAGCGGCGGCGACATAAGGCCCCTGTTTGTATTCATGGGATCGGATTGCTTTGTCTATTTCTTTAGCAGTCCTTTCCAGTGATCTCACGGCGGCAACGGCCAACTTCTTTTGTTTGCGAACGCTTGCCAGTAGCCTTGTGCGCCGGGTCCTTTTTTCGGCTGCAGCGGACCGTTCTTGCTTTAGCCTGACCAGAAGCTGCCCTTTTTCAGACCTCTTTGTTGTCAATGTCTCAGACACATCCGCAAGGCGTCTCTTTTGGCTCTGGAGTTTGTCCCACAGTTTGTAATCGTGATCCAGGATGTGTTCCAAGGCCCGTTGTTTTTGCCAGACGTCGAAAGACGATTGGGAAGAAAAAAGTATTGGGACAATGCCCAGCTCGCCGAGCTTGTAAAAGGCCACCAGGCGAGGTACGGCAAAATGTTTAAGCTCACGGATATCTCTGGACAATTGGTCGCGTTGGCTGCCCAAGGCGTCAATTTGGCTGCCCAACTTTTCGACCTGCCGTTGAGTTCTTACCAGCAGCTTGTATGATTCATTAAGCTGAAGATTTAGTTGCTCCAGGTCTTCTATGGCCGTTGTCTGCTTGGCTTTGAGTTCTCGAATCTGCCCCTTGGTTTCAGAGATCTTTTCGTGCACAGCTTTTCTTTTGGCGCGGCCGGACTCGATCGTCTGCTCGGGCTCGCCGCAAATAGCAGGGGGGGCACACGCGAACTGTAGGGCCGCAATAACGGCAAAAAGGTAATATCTCAAGGCCTTAGAAACTGTTTCAAAGATAGATACGCGCCGAAGCAGCCCATCAAGATGCCTGCCAAGAGCAGGGCTGCGATGCCGGACATGGAGAGAAAACGTATTTCAACATGTCCCAGGAAGACCCCGGCAGCTTGAACTCTGGCAGCAAGAAGTTTGTATGAACCAAACAGAAGGCCGGTGGCAATCAGCCCCCCTAGCAACCCTTCGGCTGCGTTCTGGATATAATAAGGTGTTTTGATAAAAGCATCTGTTGCACCAACCAGACGCATAATGTCCAGTTCGTCGCGTTTTGCGTACAGGGCAAGCCGTATGGTATTAGCCGACACAAATATGGTGGTTGCCAAGACAAGCGCCCCTATGATGAGTGAGGCCAGCTTGAAAAATGTTATGAAAGCTGAGAACCGGTGCAACCAAGATTCAGAATATTCAACGCTGTCGATTTCAGGAAACGATCTAATTTTCTTGGCGAGCAGATCAACGCGTTCCCAGGTTTGCCATGTCCGATTCAGCTGAACTTCAAAAGAGGCGGGCAGCGGGTTTTCGCGCAAACCATCCAAAAGCGACAGCCGGTGCTTCAACTGGCGTTTCAGGCGAGCCATGGCCTCGTTCTTGGACACAAAGCGGGCCTGCTCCACACCGTAGAGCTTGACCACTCCTTGCCTGAGGCCCTCGATGCTGGCTTCCGGGACCCCGTCTTTGACATAGGCCACAATGCGTATGTTTAGCTGCCAAGACCTTATAAGGCCGTTGATATTGACATAGACGACAGAGAAGGTGCCTATGATCAAGAGAGAAAAGGCCATGGTGCCGGTAGCTGCCAGGTGCAGATAAGGGTTGGCAGAGGCGTTCCGGAAGGCTCGGCGCAGTATTGATGAGAGCAAGGTGAAATTCATGCTGTCGCGCCCTCTTTCACGCGCCCCACGTTCAAATGAATGGTGCGAGCCCGCACCATTTCAAGGACTCTTTGGTCGTGTGTGGCCACCACGACGGTAGTGCCCCGGGTGTGAAGTTGTTTTAGCAGTTCAAACACCATGAGGGCGCACTTTTCGTCCAGGTTGCCGGTGGGTTCGTCTGCCAGAAGTATGGAAGGGTCGCCCGCTGCAGCCCTGGCAAGGGCCACGCGTTGTTGCTCTCCCCCGGAAAGCCGCGGCGGAAAGGCATGCATGCGGTCCTCAAGGCCTACCAACCGCAAGACCTGGCGAGCCTTCTTTTGTATATAGCTTTTAGGTCGGCCCGCTGTCTCTAAGACCAACGCGATGTTTTCGTAGACCGAATATGTGTTGATAAGCCTGAAGTCTTGGAAGACAACCCCTATGTCTCGCCTCAAGGGGGGTAGCTTTGCCCGAGGCACCCTTTGGAGGTTTAGGCCATTTACCAATATCTGGCCGCTCGAGACGACTTCATCCAAAAAAAGAAGGCGCAGCAAAGTGGTTTTGCCTGCGCCGCTGGGGCCGGTAACGAACACGAACTCGTTTTTTCCGATGTCCAGACTGACGTCGTGGAGTGCAGCTTGAGACCCGTACCGTTTGTACACGTGAAACATTCGGATAACAGGCTGTGCTTCTGCCTGATCCAACATGGTCACCTCACTGCGGAACCTGTACTCCCATGGCCCTTTCCAGGGCCGCCTGGGATATGTTAAATGCGCTCAACGCATTGAAATACTTTGTTTGCGTCTCTGTTAGAAGGGTTTGGGCATCCAGAACGTCAGTGGATGTTGCCACTTGCTCTTTGAAGCGTTCCTCGTTCATCCTAAAGTTTTCTTGGGCCTGTTCCACTGCCTTTTGCACCGTCAAGATGGCGCTTTCGGCTGCCTGGACTGTCAGATAAGCCCCTTTTACGTCGTGGCGAACACTGTCTTCAAGTGCCGCCCTGCCGAGACGGGCTTGGGACAGGCGCCCCAGTTTTTCCTTAACCTCGTGCCGGGTCTTGCCCCACTCCCAGAGGGTCCAGGAGGCCGTGGCCACAACATCCCATTCAGACTCATCTGTGATCCCTTCACCACCGTTTAACCCTGGGGAGTCGCCGTATGCATAGTAGGTTGCCTTAAGATTCAGGGACGGATAGTAATCCTTTCTGGTCAGCCTTACGCCCCCTTCGGCTGTTTTCACCTGAAGGTCGGCCACTCGTATCTCGGGGCGTTTTTCCAGGGCAGTCTGTACGCAGTCTTCATAAGACCGGGCGAAAGGCTGATATGTCAGGATATCTTCTACGGCAAGAGGGGCATCCACGGGACGCCTCAGCAGTGTGTTGAAGCGCGACTTTGCCAGCTCAACGTTGTTTGTTGCCACCACCAGGCCCTGCTTAACATTGGCAAGTGCCACCTCGGCCTCCAAGACATTGTTTCTTGCCACCATGCCCACCTCGTAGAAGTTCCCTGTCACAGCCGCATTGGCTGCCAGTTGAGCCACCGCCTGCTGGGCGACCTTTTCCAGTTTTTCCGTTTGAAGGAGCCTGAAGTACGCCGTCTTGATTTGCAGAATAAGGTCCAGGCGGGTTTGCTGTACGCGTATCCTTTCGATGTCAAGGCCTAAGGCTGAGATTTGGTACTGCGTGAGCCTGGAAAAGCCCGAAAAAAGGGGCTGATCAACAGTTGCTGTAAAGTTATACAACTCCTGGGGCCTCGTGACTACAGACAGCCAGGTTTTCTCTTCATCCAGGCGTGTGTACGCATAACTGGCACTCAGCTTGGGCAGAAACTCCGAGACGTGTTTTTTCTTGTTTGCCTCAGCAGCCGCAACCCCCTCTTTGGAGCTAAGCACCAGGGTGCTATGTTTGAGGGCATGGTCTATGCTGGACCTTATCGTAAAGGCGCCACCAGTCTCTTGGGCACGGCACATCAAGGGCCAACTTGTGGCGAGCAAGACAAATAAGCAGACCATGACGGCGACACAGCGACAAGAGCAAAACATTTCTTCAAAGATTTGGATTCTTTTCATGGTCATGGACCATGTAATTCTAAGTGCTTTGTGTATCCACATCGACAAATTGAACATTTTTCAAAGGCCTCGCGTTGACTTACCAATGCATTGCTGATATGTAAATGCCCGAGTTCAAGGGGTGCCGGCAACGGTTTTCCTTGCTAAAAAAGCCTCCGCTGAACACTCGAGAAAGGGCTTCTTCCAGTTCGGTGGAGGTTTTTTTGTCCGTCTTTTTAGTACCATGCCGCAAAAAATTCAAGTCCTATGTGCAAGGTCAGGCGGAACCGGCATGGGGATTTGTTTTGACACAAAAAGCCCCCTGCTATAAACTCCTAGTATGAGCCAGCTCACAGCACACGTCCCTGCTCGAAAGGCTGGACCCCTGAAGCGGCCGGACAAGAAGAGGCAAATTTGTCTTGCCTGCGGAAAGACTCGTCTTCCAAGAAGAAGGCGCCGTTACTGTAGTGACAAGTGTAGAAAAAGGCTTGATTTTGCGCTTTATATCGCTACGGGCTTGATCCAGGCCTTGCGTGCACGGTATGCGGCGTTTTCATACACCGAAGAGATTATTCTACTGGACATACTGCCCCTGGGGTCCGAAGTTATATCGAGGTTCGTGTGCAGCAGAAGCGAACACAACACAGTCGCTGACGATTTGTTGCAAATGATTGAGCAGGCAGGCCGCGAGTGGTATCAAAGAGAAGAGGAGGGGCGCTCAAGGTGGTGGGCGACCCAGCAACTGCTGAAGAATTCGTTGCGAAAGGACATACCCCTTGGTTCGATCGTGCCTATTTCAAAGAAGACACCCCGGTTGAACAACCAGGAGAAAAACGCACTAAGACTGCTTGAGCTTACAAGGGAAGAGCTTCTTTCAGAACAAGGCATGCGCTGCATCAAGACGGCCTATAGAAAGAAGGCAAAGCGCTATCATCCCGACAAAGGCGAGACGAGCAACAAGTTTGTTCTGATCAACGAAGCCCACGCTCAACTTCTCGGCTGGGCCGAAAACCCCCGATTCCATTCCAGAACAGCTCTGCCTGACAGCTGGTGCTATGATGCCATGAAGAAAAGGTGGGCACCTCCAGCCTAGATAGTCTCCATCCATAAATGGTCTTTTTGCCCAATCTCTGCGTTATGCTCAAAAAACAATCCTCGGAATATCAACTATATGCCTGTGGTTATTTTTTTCGCATGCCTTGATCTTGAACAAAAATCCTCATTTATGGATGGACACTAGATGGTTCTGTCAGCCAACATCATCAAACACGCTCAAAACCAGGTCGGCAAAGGGATAGCTGGCTCGTGTTTCAAGAAAGGCGTCGTAGATTCCTTTCCATGTGAGGGCAGTGTCAATCTGAGGAATGATCTTTGGCCCATCGGCGTGGCTGATGGTAAACAGACGGCAGCGGTTGTACCGCTTAATTTTGTATAGGAGCTGACCACAATCATACTGCAGGACAAGCGCTTTCTTTGGGGGTTTTTTCGCCTCCACAGCGACCAGGAAGAAAAAGGCCCTGCCCGGGACCTCAATTACGGCATCGACAGTTACCCCGCACATCTGCCGCAGCCGTGCAAGGGCATCCAGTTGGCCGGCTTCTTTCGCAACAGCCCTCAGGGCTGGCCGCCGCCAGGAACCAGGCGGCTTGAGGTCTCCTGATGGTTTTCTGGGCCACGCCAATTGCTTTGGGATATTGATCAGCCCGTTGACCTGTTTTTCCAAAGGGGTCTGCCAGGGCGAAACGCCTAGCTGGGCCACGCCTTTGTCCAGCCATGCACCCAGCGGATTGGTAAAGAAGCTGATTTGCGCCTTTTCAACCACCTCGTCAGGACAACCGCAGCCCAGAAAATTCTGGATAAAAATTTTGGCACCTTGTCGATCGTCGTCAGCCGGATTCAAGAAGGCCGCGGCCAGCACCTTTACCAAGGTGTCTTTTGAGCATATAGCCTTCGAGTGCATTGCCGATGACTCCATGGACCCCTCATTACCATTACAGAAACACATTTGCCAGAACAATACCCGGTGATAACGGGTTGCGTTTTTGAAAAATGGCCGTTTCGCTCACTCCTGGGAGCAATTTTGGGATTCATGAATCGCTCCACTAAATCGCAAAAACTCGGGCTAACGCCCTCAGACAGTTTGCGATTTTAACGTTCCGCTCTTCATGAATCTTTTTCCAAAATTTCTCAATGTCGTTCGCAAAACAGCCATTTTTCAGAGAGCTAAAGCGCTACACGGGTCGGGGGAATGTATTTTTTCAGTTGACTTGCTATGCCAGAGAAGGTATATATGCCAGGCACAACATAGCGCGTACGTATCGCCTTTCGGAAAACACTACGACTTGCGCATCTCGCAGCACTCAGTCGCCGGTCATGCTATTTTCCTACTGGCGACATGAAAGGCGCTGCCGCCGCGTGGACCACTATTTGCGATTATCGAGTCGTCTGGAAAAAGACGAGAGGCTTTGCAGTCAATCCCAAATAGAGGTCCACTGTGATACATACAGACGAGTTCACGGACATATTGCCTTTCGGAAAACAACATGACCTCTGCTTGTTGCAGCTCACGTTGAGTTCAAGGACGGCTCAGCCTGACTGCTTGGCAAGAGAAGCATTTTTCAATTTCATCAAAGGAGGATGTAGTGAGAAGTTACGTGACAGCGTTGATTTGTGGGGTTTTCTTTCTGTGGACATTACAATTAGGGGCTTTTGGAGCAGATAGAGTCATAAGGGTGTCCACTACTACCAGCACGCAGGCATCAGGACTCCTGGACGTGCTACTTCCTGCCTTTACCAAGGATACCGGTATAGGCGTTAAGGTTTTTGCCAAGGGTACCGGGGCTGCCATCAGGGATGGCATGGATGGAAATGTGGACGTGATATTTGTTCATGCCAGAGCTAGAGAGGAAAAGTTTGTAACCCAAGGATATGGGACCAGGCGGTATGGGGTCATGCACAATGACTTTGTGATTCTTGGCCCTGTCAGCGATCCGGCAGGCATAAGGGGTATGAAGGATGCCGCAGGAGCCTTGAAAAAGATCGCATTGGCTGAAGTGAAGTTTGTGTCCCGGGGTGACGACAGCGGAACACACACCAAAGAACAAGAGCTTTGGGTGACCGCTGGGACACCAATGGTTTCCAAAACCACCGCTCTGGTGAAGAAGGGCAAGAAGACAGAATCGACCTTCAAACACCCCGTGGGGTTGGGCCATTGGTACCTTTCCATTGGTCAAGGCATGGGCAAAACAATAACCTATGCGGAAGAAAAGCAGGCCTACACCCTTTCAGACAGGGGCACGTACATCAAGTACAAGTTCGGTCGGAAAGGGGGGCTGGACCTGGAAGTGCTTTCCGAGGGCGATGAAATACTGTATAATCCCTACGGTGTCATTCCGGTGAACCCAGGGAAATATCCTCACGTAAGGTTTGATTTGGCGGATCAATTTGCCGGGTGGCTTATATCTCCCAAGGGCCAGGCCGTGATTGCTGGCTATAAGCTCCACGGAAAGCAACTCTATTATCCTGACGCGATCGCAGGCTTTGATTAAGATATGGACCTCCTCACAGACAGTTTTTTTTCGGCTATCTTGCTGCTCAAGTCGTTGGACGCCGAGGTCTGGGCCATCGTGCTGGTGTCTTTGAAGGTGAGTGGTTCATCCACGTTGATCGCAAGTCTAGTTGGCATACCCGTTGGCTTTGCAATCGCCTTTAAGGAGTTTTTCGGCAAAAGAATGCTGATTACAATTCTTAATACCCTTTTGGCCCTTCCCACGGTAGTCATTGGTCTTTTTGTGTATGCGTTTATTTCAAGGAGGGGGATATTCGGCCCCCTTGACCTGCTCTACACTCAAACAGCCATCATCATCGGCCAAGTTATCCTCATAGTACCGATTGTGATTACCTTTACCATCGCAGCAATCAGCCGGGTCGATGATCGTTACAGAAAGGGTGCCTTGACCCTGGGGGCAACCACCGTGCAAGCAGCAGGGGTGATCTTTCGGGAGGCAAGGTTCGGCATTCTTGCTGCAGTCATTGCATCCTTCGGGCGAGTTATTGCAGAGGTGGGCATCAGCATGATGTTAGGCGGCAATGCCAAGGGGTTTACTCGAACTATGACTACTGCCATGGCTTTGGAGTATGACAAAGGAGAGTTTGTCTTGGCGGTTGCTCTTGGGTTGATCCTTCTGAGCATTAGTTTCACCGTGAACCTTTTTTTCAATTATTTGCAAGGCAAAGCAGGGGCGTAATGCTTTTCGAGATTAAGAACCTTACCAAGGTTTACGGGGACAGAAAGGTCTTGGATATCCCCGAACTCAGCTTCAAGAAGGGCAAGATATGTGGACTGCTGGGCCCAAACGGATCCGGCAAGACAACCCTTTTGGAAATCCTCAGCTTCTTACAACCGCCCACGAAGGGTGAAGTTGTTTATGACTCAAAGAAAGTAGTTTTTTCCGAAGCCTTTCTTCAAGGACTCAGAAGAGAGGTGGTAATGGTTGAGCAACAGCCAGTTCTGTTTACTACAAGCGTGTTCAAGAATGTGGAGTTCGGACCCAAGATTAGGAAAGTGCCAAAGGAACACAGGGCCAGAATCGTCTGCGAGGTGCTCGAGTTGGTAGGAATGCGCGAGTTTGCCGAGGCCGGGGCCCATAAGCTTTCGGGCGGGGAGACTCAGAGAGTAGCCATTGCACGAGCCCTTGCGTGCTCCCCAAAGGTGATCTTGCTCGACGAGCCCACATCCAATGTGGACATTGAGAACCAGGTGGCCATTGAGGCAATACTCAGGGATATTAACGTGCAAAAAGGGATTTCGGTCATTTTCACCACGCACAACAGGATCCAGGCGACCAAGCTTTCAGACCGTATTGTTTTTCTCCTTGACGGAAGACCTGCATCGTCCATATTTGAGAATATCTTTGGAGGACCCATCAGGACATGGAGCAATGGAACAAAGTATTGCCTGATTCACGATAAGGTAAGGCTTGCAGTACACACCAAAAAGACCGGATATGTGAAGATATCGGTGGACCCCAAAGTGATCAAGGTATTTCCGGCAGACAGCGTTTCTGCAGGAGATCACAGGTTTGCTGGTCGCGTGATACAGCTGACCTGCGAAGCAGACCACGTGAGGGCCCTTGTAGATATTGGTATTCCTTTCAGTGTTTTGCTCGGCCGAGAAGAATACGAACAGGCCCCCATTCTGACCGGACAGCAGGTAGCTGTGTACTGTCCGCCTGAGAGCGTTGAGATAATGTAAAAAATGGCATCTTTTGCCCCAATACTGCGTTCTCCGCGTGTTTCTATCCTCAACGTAGCCCTGCTACGCCTGCGGTAGAAACCCCTGTGCGGCCTTGTCTCGGGACAAAATCTACCATTTTTCTGAACTGAAAACCGCAGCTATGGCCCGTCACGATGCTCAAGCGGAAACCCCTTAGATTTGCTCGCCCTTGATGGGGGAGGGCTGGGGTGGG
>SDBT01001237.1_pt1 | contig 44272 bp, 34 predicted proteins | sample 2277101 | NCBI WGS metagenome assembly SDBT01 (sample SAMN10404973, study PRJNA504765) | marine sediment metagenome | isolation source: marine sediment core GS10_PC15, 103 cmbsf | place: Arctic Ocean: Southern Knipovich Ridge | collected 2010
ATATTTATTAGATAATTATAAAGAAGATTTATGTTCTTTTTTGCCTGTAAATAATGATGGCAAATTAAACGTAACTTTTGTTGTTTCAAAAGAAAAGAAAAAAAATGTTGTATCACCTACTCTTCCAATTAAAGAAGAAACGGAATCTAAATTTAATAAAGCTTACACCTTTGACACATATATTGAAGGACCATCTAATCAATTTGTAAAATCAGCAGCACTTGGTGTTGCAACAAAGCCTGGAAAATCATTTAATCCTTTGTTTATCCATGGAGGTGTAGGACTTGGGAAAACACATCTTCTACATAGCATAGGAAATTACGTTATAAAAAATCATAAAAGGCTTAAAATTGAATGCATTACAACAGAGCAATTTATTAATGATTTAGTAACAGCGCTTAGAAGTAAAAGCGTAGATAAAATGAAGAAACATTATAGAAATTTAGATGTTTTATTAATTGATGATATTCAATTTTTACAAAACAGATTAAATTTTGAAGAAGAATTTTGTAATACTTTTGAAAGTTTAATAAATCAAAATAAACAAGTAATAATAGCCTCTGACAAACCACCCTCTCAATTAAAATTATCCGAGAGAATGATAGCTAGAATGGAATGGGGACTTGTTTCACATATAGAAATACCTGATTTAGAAACAAGAGTTGCCATAATTCAAAATAAAGCAGAAACAAAAAATGTATCTATTCCGGAAGAAGTCGCTTTTTTTATAGCAGAGAGAGTCTATTCAAATATTAGACAATTAGAAGGCGCAATAAATAGATTAGCTGCATATTCTAGACTTTTAAATACAAAAGTTACTAAAGATATTGCTGAAGATCTTTTAAAAGAAATGTTAGATTTCAAACCTTTAAAAACTATTTCTATTGAAAATATTTTAAAAAGTGTAGCTTCAGTATTTGAAATAAAAATCTCTGATATTAAAGGCGATTCAAGACTAAAAAATATAGCCCACGCAAGACAGGTAGCAATGTTTTTAGCAAAAGAGCTAATAGAAGATTCTCTTCAAAAAATAGCTTCATCCTTTGGTGGTAAAACTCACTCTACTCTTTTGCATGCATGGAAAAAAATATCTAATGAAATTCAAAAAAACTTAACTCTATCCAGACAAGTTGAAATCATTAAAAGAAACATCGAAAATTAAACTTAAAACTACTAAATTTTTATAATTATTTTTTATTTTTTCGTATTTATCTAAGTCCATTTTTTCACTAATCAATAATACTCTATCATTTTTTTCAGCTTCTTTTTGAAATTTTATATTTATCATTTTGCTAAGATCTTTTGCTATAAAATGCACATAGTCTTTTTTAAAAAATTTATAATCTTCAATAATTATCCTATCAAAATTTAAAAAGTTGATTTTGTTTAATTTAACAACAATATAAGAAGAAATAATTTTAGAGAAATTTAAGTAATTAAAATTTTTTGCAAGCTTAAGAAAGGTATTTATAGCTCCTATATTTTCAAAAAGATAAATTACTTTATCATTTTCAATATCACAAAAAGAAACTTGCTCTAAACAACTTATGCAAAAATGTTTTTCTTTTAAGCTTAGTTTTTTACTGCAGTGATCACAAAATTTTGGAAAAATATAATCTAATACCTTATTTAAATTCATATATTTCATTTAATTTTAAAATTAATTATCAACTTTACAAATTATTATAAATTAATGTAATAAAAAATTATAAAGAAAGGTATTTTATGGATAATAAAAAAGGCTTTTTAAAATTTTTTCAATGGATATGTAAATTTAATTTTGGAATTTTTGAAACACAAGAATTCAAAAAGTTTATAAGACTTGGACTTATATTTGTTTTAATAATTGGAATTTATTGGACTCTTCGTCCTTTAAAAGATTCTATATTTATTTTATTAGTTGGAAAATATCAACTTCCTTTTGCAAAAACTATTTCGGTAATTACTCTTTTATTTTTTGTTGTGTTTTACACAAGATTACTTGAAAAAACATCCAGAGAAAAAATGCTTCATATACTTCCAACTTTTTATGGTTTTACTATTTTAGCATTTAGCGTTTTAATGTTATTTATTGAACCTTCTATAAAAAACATTAGCAGTGCTTCAACTATATATGTGTTATTTACTAAAGGACTTGGCTATTTATGGTATTTATTTGTTGAAAGCTTTGGATCTTTAGTAGTTGCTCTTTTTTGGGCTTACACAGCAGATACTACAGAGCCCAATTCTGCTAAAAAAGGGTTTCCTTTAATTTATGCATTCGGACAATTAGGTGGTATTATTTTTCCATATACAATAGGAGGTCTTCCCTATAGATTAGGACATCAAACTAATTTTTTATCTATGCTAATACTTGGACTTTTAACTTTAATGATTATTCCCCTATTTAGATATTTTTTAAAAACGACTCCAAAACATTTACTTATCTCTTTTCATGGGTCTAATAAAAAAACTAAAGAAAAAAAACAAGAGCCTGGTTTTTTAGAAGGATTAAAACTTATTATAAAACATAAATATCTATTAGGTATTTTTTTTGTAAATTTTATATATGAAGTGGTTGTTACAATTTTTGATTTCAATTTCAAATTATCTGCTGGAGAGGTTTTTTCTGGAGTTGCTCTTAGTAACTATTTAAGTATTTATGGATCTAGTGTAAATGTTGTCTCTCTGTCTTGCTTACTTTTAGGGATTAGTAATATTACTAGATTTTTAGGAGTGGGTGCTGCTCTTTTTCTAATGCCAATCATTGTAGGTAGCGCACTATTTGGATTTTTAACGCTTGATTCTTTAACATTCTTATTCGCTTTAATGGTTGGATCAAAAGCAATCAATTACGCTCTAAATGGCCCTGCATTAAAACAATTATATGTTCCAACAACGCAAGATGTAAAATTTAAATCTCAAGCTTGGATAGAAACCTTTGGATCTAGATCTTCAAAGCAATTTGGCTCAGTATTTAATATGATGTTAGCTCCTCTCCAAAAAAGTTTTGGGAATATAATTGGAAAATCTTATTACTTATATATTAGTGGAATACTTTGTTTTCCACTACTAGGTGTATGGCTAATACTTGCAATGTTTTTAGGCAAAACTTTTAAAAAAGCTATTAAAGATAATAAATATGTTTGTTAAATTCTTTTAAAATAAAAGAGCCTAATTTTTTTAAGCTCTTTAATAATTAATACTAAGCTTCTGATGTTTTTTTTACTTTACCCCAACTAATAAATCCAAAAAGAGCAAGTCCAAAATAAACTGCAAATAGAAAAACTTGAGGATATGCTTTTATATATACGTTAAATGCACAAAATACAGCATTTGTTATCATCCACAAAACAAATCCCAATCTTTTTTGTTTTGCATTTAAATATGTTCCAAATATTGCAACAGCTGTATTAAGCCATATGAATTTCTCTACCTGCGTCATGTAAACTCCCATTTATATTGTTTAATAAAAGTTGGCATTTTTCTTCATCAAAGATCTGCTTTGAATTTGCTTTGATGATTTTCTTGCCATGAATTGTTTCTATCTCTTCAACTAAAAGCCTGAAATCATCTCTTATTGCTTTTTGATAATCTATATTAGATGCTCTTACTCCATCTTCTGTTAATTTAAAGCCTTCAGATGGTTCCAAATAAATTAAAACATCATATTTTTTAATCCACTCCATACAAAAAACTTCTAAAGATTGAGTTAGGTGATTGTCTCTTTCAAGATGATTTAAATATATAAAAGCATCAGATGGCGTTCTGTCTGATATTGCTATCTCAAAACCCTCAGCTTCAGCTTTTAATTCTTTTTGTAGTTGTGATGTAACAACAAAAAGTGTTGTTTGATAAACAACATCTGTATTTATTGGAAATGGACTTTGTCTTGCTGTTTCATGGATCACTGTTACGTTTTTATCATTCATTTTAAAAAAAGATGCCAATTTATAAACTAATGTAGTTTTTGCAGCACCATGAGTTCCAAATATTGCAATTCTTTTCATTTTATCTCCTAACTTTTAGCTCTATAGAAAAGTTATAGAGATTTATGAATAATTTTTCCATAAATTTAAAAATAATTAATTAAATAGTCCTCTTTTCTTTTTTAAATTGCACTTTGGAGTTACTAGATCACCTCTAATAGATATTATAAATGATTCTGTAAACTTAAATAAAACAAATTGTTTCATAGCAATATTGATATAAATATTTCCATTAAAATCTATATATGGTTTTTGACCTTTATCAGATAAGAAAAATTTAGATCTTTCGTTTTCTGAAAAAGAATCTTTCATTTCTGTCAGATAAAACTTTGAGTCATTCACATAAAAATCAATCAAACCTTTTACTGGAGTTAAAAGTTGAAGATCCAGTCCTACTATTCTAGATAAAACATCTGTTGGAAAATCAAACACATAGTGACCTCTTTTAAAGGAGTTTATAAAACTTAAATAACCTTTTGCTGTAATTGAATTTTTATCACTTGTATTTCCTTTGAAATCAAAAAAAGTCATTTCTCTTATTAAAAAAGGTGATATTTTTGCTTGCACTTGATCCTTTTTTTTAAGTAGTGATGGACGTAAATCTCTAACTTGAATCTTAGGTATATTAAATTCCCAGTTACTACTATTGTTTATAAAGTTCATGCTATTCACTGTTAATATCCCACTAGAATCTGAAATTTTGAAATTTGAAATATTTATAGAATCATCTGATGCTAAAACAGAACAAAATAGAGTTTTAAACTCAAAATTTAAAAGATCAAAATTTTTCCCAGCAAAAATACCTTTAAAATTAAATTTAGGTTTTTTATCTAAATCTAAATTTAATTTACCACTAAGTTCATATCCATTTTTAATTTTAAATTTATCAACAAATTCCGCTGCATTATTTGGTAGCAAATAAAATAACTTTGAAAAATCAAGTTTCATACTTCCAAATAAATTAGTTTGTAAAATTTGATTATTTTGTTCTTGAAAAGAAGCATCTATTCCACAAAAGGATCCTTTAATTTCTTTAATTTTAAAATTATTATCTTCATTCATACTCCAAAGAACTTTTAGTGGGGTATTTGAAGTTTTATCAATAAAAGTAGTAGCTCCCTTTAAAATATCATTAAACTTTAATTGACTATCAATTGTATAAAAATTTTTATTGTGTAAATAATCAAATTTTAAAAAGACCTTATCTAGAAAATTTGAAAAAGAAAGATCTTTTAATTGAAATTTATTTTTATCTATAAAAAATTCTAAATTTTTAGAATTTAATTTATATGTAGAAAAATTATCACTGCATTCAAAATCAAAGGATATTTCTAAATCTTCATCTAAATTAATTTTGTCTAATATTTTAAAAAATTTATTTTTATTAGCGAAAAAGTGAGTTAAATCTTTGGGAATTCTTAAATCTCCATTTTGGATATTTAAAGATTTATTAATGAAATCAAATTGAACGTTTGAAACTTGCAAAGAGAGACTAGATAAATCAATATCTTTATTATAGAAACTAAGATCTATTCCTTGTATTTTTAATGGTTGATTATTGCTAAAAGATGCATTTAGCCCCCCCCTATTATATAGCCTAACTTTATCAACCGTTAAATTAGTAGTAGTTAAGTCTAAATCAATTTTGTAATTAAATTCATTTTTAAAATCTAATAAAGCTTCTGCATTTCCTTTTATACTTCCTTCAATCGATTTACTAAATAAATTTGTGTTTTTGGATAGATAAGAATGCATTTTTTTTAAATCAGCTTTAATATTTTTTATTTTTGTTTTTATTTTATAATCATGTGGTGAATATAGACCTTCTAATTCAAATTTAAGACCATCTTTTTTCAAAATAAAATCTGAAATATTAATATTTTTATCACTGAAAATTAGATTAAATTTTGATTCAACATCATAAAAATTGCATTTTTCAACATGAAAAACATTATTTTTTGTATAGGCTAAAAAATTAAAATTGTTAATCTTTGAATTCATAACATCCAAATTATCAGAGCTTACTTCAATCGATAAATTTTTATTTTTCGAAATCGTATAAGAAATGTTCCCTTTTGAATTTAAAAATTTATCTAAATTCAAATCAATATCATCCAAACCTAAATCTATCAAAAAGCTTAGCTTTGAAAAAAAATTCTTAGCGCTTGATTTATTACTTAAAGAAAAAGTATCTATTTTAAAATTTTTAAGAAAAACTAAGTCATTAACATTAAATTTTTCAAAGTAGAAATGAGATAATTTTTCATCTATAGAACATTTATATTTATTTTGTAAAAAATGAATAGTTGAAACGACTCTTAAAATATCAAAAATTTTATTTTGAACTCTAACATCTAAAGATAATTCATCTTTATTTTTAACAATGTAAGGAGCTTTAATAAAGTATTTCTTATTATTTAAATTTAAATTAGCATTTAAATTTGCTACTTCAATTTTATCAAATTCTGAAAAATATGAAATTGAAAAATTCAAATTGTTAATATTTGATTTTCCATTTATTTTATATTCTCCATTTTTAACATTACTTGAAATATCCCATTTAAAATCAATTTGATTATCAAAAAAAGAAGAGGAAATATTACAATTTCCGTCTACGTTACCATATAAGTTAAAATCATCTTTTATTTCGAAATAACTAGCAAACCTTTTAAAATCTTCAATCTTAGAAAAATAAGAAGCTGAGATATCTAATTTATATATATCATCGATGGACATATCAAATATCACATCACCATTCATATTAACTAAATTAGAAGTTGCATCAAATATTTTCGCAAAAATTTTATTTTGAGAAATATTCATTTTAGCTTTTTTTATGTCAAACAACAGATCATATTTAGGCAGGTATATATTTCCTTTAAAATTTGGAAAAGCCGCAGTTATTTTTCCATCTTTATAAGATCCTTTAATACAGCTATTTTCTTCAAAAACAAAAGATTTTAAATTCCCAATTTTATCAATATTTACATTGATATATGGACTTTTATATTTAAAATCTTTGCCTTTTATTTGAAAAGAGATGTTATCTTTTTCAAAAAAAGCTGCAATATTACAAATTCCACAAATATTTTCTTTAAGATCTATCACTTTAGATAATTTATCTAAATTAATTTTTTCAGCTCTAATCCAACCGTTAATAATTAATTTTGCAAAATCATTTTTATTTAATAAAAACTCATTCAATTCAAAACCAAAAACAGCATCTTGCTCATCTGATATTTGAATGTTACCACTATAAGAATAACTATTTTTTTTTCTTTTACATGATATAATAGATGAAAAACGATCTTCTAATTTATTTAATTTACCTTCTAACTTAGAAATTAAATTAAACTCTTTAATATGCCCTTTTAAATCTAAATTTATAAATATACCATCTAGATAAGCATTCATTAATGATGATTGAAAAAAACCATCTAAAGTTTGCAGTTTAATATTTATGTTTTTTAGATTGCTATCTAAAAACTTCAGAGTTGAATTATTAATTTTTATATCTGTAAAAAAATTATCCAGAGGATCTTTTAAGCTAAAATCAAATTGAGCTTTACCATAAATAGAGTTTATATTGGCATGTAAATTTCCATACTTAAACTCAATATTTTCACCGTTTAAATTAGTTAAAAAAACTTTATTGATACCTAAATCATCCACTCTAGCATCAATTGAAGAACTAATCACTCCATTTACTAAGCTAAATTTTTTAGAATTAGCATTTAACCCTTCATATATATTTTTTATAATTTCAATGTTTTGAGTTTTGATATGATCGATATCTGTATGAAGAATAAAAACATCTTTTGCAATTTGTTTAGACTTAAAAATAATTTTTGAATTATTTTTAAAATTCAAATTTATATCCAACCAATTAGAAAAATTTGAGGTTATAAAACCTTTTGAATCCATTTCAAAATTATCTTTTATATTTTTTTCATCATTTTCTAAAATTCCATTTATTTTGAATTTTGATCCAATATTTGGATTGAAAGAAAAATTAAAATCAGTATTTGATAATTTTGATAAATCATTACTTATTAAATTTAAATTTTCTCCATTAAATCTAATCTTAGTCATTTCTAAAATTTTATTATTTAAGAATTTAGAAAGAATAGTACTTTGATTTAAATCATTATCTGGATAATTTAATTCTAAATGAAGAAAATCTATAACCCCTTTTAAGTTTGTGTCTTTTTTAATAAATTCAATATTTTTAAAATCTACATTAGTAAAAAAAGATAAAATCTTTTTATTTGTAACTTCTAAAGAAACAATACCTTTTAAAGTTCCTAATAAATCATATTTATAGTCATAAAAATTTAAAATATCTTGTAAATGAACAATATCTAAATCATTAAAATCCATGGTATATAAATCTTTGTAATCTTCATTTATGTGATTTACTATAAATGAATTATTTTTATCAAAATTAAATTCAATACTAGAAGAGTGTTCATTTTTTTGAAAAAAATTAAAATAGATGGTTTTTACATTTTTTTGATCTATAAAATTCAAAGATCCATTTTCAACATTTAATTTATAAGAAAATAATTTGTTATTAAAAGAGGAAGTATTGAGTGTTTTTTTTTCATTTGATTTATAAATAAAAATATTTGGATTGCTTACAAAAATATCTTTTTTAAATGAAAAATTTTTAAAATTTAATTTAAAATCTATTTCTACTAAAATTGAATCAAAAGTTTTTCTATTTTTCGAGTGAAGCGATACGTTTTCTAAAACAATTTTATGATTTTTTATTTTTAAAGAATCATATTTTAAATCCGACTTTAAAGTAGTTTTTGCCTTAAATTTTAAAAATGAAGAAACACAAAAACAAAGTGTAGGTTTAGCAAAAATTATAATAATTAAAAAAATGCCAATTAAAATAGACGTTAAAATTAATTTATTTTTTTTCATATTTCCCAGTTATGGTATCCTTTATGATTTAGATACTTTTTTTTCATAGTCTTCTAAGCTTAAAAGTTTTTCAAACTCATCGAAATTTTGAACTTTTATTTTAAAAATCCATCCCTCTTTTTCAGGCGATGTATTTAACTTATCTAATGATTGATTTAATTCCTTGTTGACATCGATTATCTCTCCAGAAATCGGGCTGTGCACATCTACAGCTGCTTTATCAGATTCTACAATGCAAACCTCTTCATTTGCATTTACTTTTTTTAAGTCTGGAAGTTTAATATTTATAATTTGACCAAGATGCATTTTTCCATAATTTGTAATTCCTATAATTAATGTATTTTCATCAAATTTTTCTGCCCATTCATGAGAATTTGAAAATCGCATAAATAACTCCTTTAAGACAAATATAATAGAAATAACATAAATATTATAGATCTATTTTATTAGATTTAAAGTTGAATATAAATGAGGACTTCTCTCTAGTTTATGTTCAATATCTGATATATTAAAATTAACTGAGCTTTTTAAATATCTATTAATTCTATAAGTGAAACCCATTTTTGAAAAATTATTAATATCATATCCATATAAGCAATCATTTGGAATTGTAATGTCCATAGAATATGTATTTTTTTTTATATATGATCTATTTTTTAAAAGATTATGATCACAAATTGGATGCATATCATTAGCACTAAATCTTGTTATTTCTTTAGCCTTTAGTTTTTGAACGGGCTGCATAAAAAAAACAAAATGATGGCAAAATTTAGTAATATATCCTTTAGTCTTCAAATTTCTAGTATCTATAAAAAGTTCTATACTATCGCCTCTTTTAACTTCTGGATATGTTGATTTCACAAAGCTCTCATTTACATCAAAATGAAAAAATAATCCCTTATTTGAATAAGCTACATATACCTCGGCAATATCCTCTTGATTTAAATATTTAGAAAGATTTGATAATTGATATTTTTTATTTATTAATTTAGAAAAATTACCAAATGGATAAATAGGTATATCAATATCAAAAAAATTTAAAGGATTTAGATTATTTAAACTTTCAAACATATTTTAATTTCTTAAAGGAATAACTATCAAATCTTTATCTTTCAATTCTTTTACAAAATTACTAATTAAAATTTTTGTCGCTTCATCATTTAATTTACTTTTAGATTCATCAAACTTATCATTTGAAATAATCTCTTCAGAGATATTATTTAAATAATAAAATGTAATACTTCCATTGTCATTTACCAAAATATCTGAAAAAGTTTTTTCTTTTTGTGAAAAAATTTGTTTTTCAAAAGATGATAACTCTTCAGTTCTTTGAATTTTTTTATTATTAGAATGAAGCTTAAATTGTAAGTCCGTATTAATTTGATTATTTTTATCTTCTTTTAATAAATTTAAATTTTTATTTACAAAATCATACATTCTATATTTTGCAAGTGAATTTAAGGATTTATCCTTAATGTAGGGTAGAGATTTTAAATTATTTAAACTTTCTTCAAATACAATTTCAGCAACCATATCTTTTACATTTTTAAAATCTTTATAACTGCCATCACTATTTTTAAATTTACTATATTTCTTTTTTATATTTTCATAATTTTCTTTTAAATATTTTTGCAGAATATTATCTATTATCTTTTCATCTAAAGACTCTTTAAAAGTAATGAGTTTTTTTTCAGGATGTTTTTTTAGAATTGATACTTGATAATAATTATTATTATCTTCGCTATAATTTTCTATTTTATTTGTTTTTTCTAATTTTTCTAAAAATTCATCTGCTTTTTTAATATTGATAGGAAGTTTTGTGTTTTTAGATTTTATATTTATACTAATTTGTTTAGAAATGTCATCATTCAAGGCAATATCTATTAAATTTTTAGATGTTTTAATTATTTCTTTTCTTGAAAAATCATCTATTTTATCCCTTAAATATAAATTTAAATTTTCCAGTTCATTTACTTTATCTTCTTTTTTTGTTTGATATTTTATATTAGGAAAATTTTTTGTAATTAATTTGAAATTTTCATTTTCTAATTGCCAGTTATACATATCTTGAATTTTAATTTTCAAACATGCCTTATCTAAATTAGTTTCTTTAACTTCTAAATCATAAGTTTTATATACTAATTGGGGATAGTTTGTTTCAATTTCAGCTAAATCTTTAAAGCTAAAAAGATTGTTATCATTGCAAGTAGCTTTTAAATACATCTCAAATTGAATCATCTCATTAAAAGATTTAAACTGAAATTCACTTGGCAGCTCATATTCAGTTATATTAGCTTTCAAACTTGCAAATTTAGACATTTCATTTAATGTTAAATTATCAACAATTATAGAGTTTGTGACATCTTTTAGATATTTTCTGAATAAAAGAACATTTTTCCACGTTTTATGTGCCAATTTTTCATTTAAATTTAAAATTTGCAGTTGCCTTATATAATATTCCTTAAAATTGCCTCTATCTTTTTCCTTAAGGGCTGATTTTAAGTTTTTTGAAATATCAGAAATAACTTCCTCATAAGATATGCTATAATTTTCAGTTTTTGCTTTTTTTGCAACATTTAGAACAAATTGTGATATTAAATTTAAAGTATCGTTGCCAAACCAATCTGTAAAACCATGATTATTAAAAAGTGTTAAATTTTCATTATATAATCTCAAATCTTTTTGAATATTTTTCTTAGAGTTTTCTTCGAAATATAAAAGGTTTCTTAGAGTGTTTGTTGGAAATCTAGCTTCTTCAATATATAGTTGAGCTAAATTATTTACATAATCAACACTAACTTCATTATAACTTTGAACTTTTATTAATTTTTCTAAAATTTCAGGAGAGTATTTAGACCATAAGTTTTTCACACTAATTGCAGAATCGTATTTATGAGTATATGTTTTGAAATTTTTAATTTTATCGAAATTATTTTCTAAAAAAGGCTTTATCTGATCAAAGTATTTTTCTACTAAAACTTTAAAAATACTAGAACCTAAAATATCTTTTCTAATCACTCCGTCATTAAACAGATTAATAGCATTGTTTGTTTGATTATAGGCATCTGTAATATCTGTTTTCATAAAATAAGAAAGCATTTCTATTTCAGATAAATAAATTGTAGATCCATCAATAGCTTTAGATATTTTTTTATCTTTATCAATTTTAATATTTGTAACAGCTGCATTTGAACCGAAAAAAGCAAATGAAATTACAATAAAAAATATTACTATCGCAAAAAATATTTTTTGGTATTTTCGAAAAAATTTAAGCATCCTATTCTCCTACAAATTAATACGCTTTAGCAAAAATTGCTTTTGATTTAGTTGATTTTGAGCAAAAAATACATTTCTCTTCTTTTTCGCTTTCTTTTAGATTTAAACATCTAACTGTAACTGAGAGTTCTTTTTTTAATTTTTCTTCTTCATTTTCATCTAAACAAAAATAAGCTTCAACAAAGCCTTTATTTTTATTTTTAGAAAAAAAGTTATAAAACTCTTTTTTGTCATCCATTTTGAAAGTATTCTCTTTTAAAAACTTACTAGCTCTTTCAAATAGTTTTTTTTGAATATCATCCAAAATTTTAGAAATATTATTTAAAAAATCTTCGATTGATAAACTATTAGATTCTAAAGTATCTCTTCTTGTAAAAAAGATATTATTTTTTTCAATATCTTTAGGTCCTATCTCTAAAATTATTGGGCAGCCTTTTTTTATCCAAGACCATTTTTTTTCACCACCTCTCATATCTCTTAAATCTATTTTAACATCTAATTTTTTTGAGTGATATGCAATCTGATTTAACTTTTCTTTTAATTCCATGCAAAAATTTAAAACATGATCTTTAGTCTCTTCTTTATGAATAATTGGTAAAATTACAACTTCTAAAGGCGCTATTTTTGGAGGAAGAACTAAACCGTTATCATCTGAATGAACCATGATAATTGAACCAATTAGTCTAGTAGTAACTCCCCAAGAGGTTGTCCAAGCATATTTCAAATCTCCATTTTCATCAGAATATTTAATATTTGATGATTTTGAAAAATTTTGTCCAAGAAAATGAGAAGTGCCAGCTTGCAAAGCTTTACCATCTTGCATCATATTTTCTAAGCAATATGTATCTTCAGCTCCTGGAAATTTTTCAAGTTTCGTCTTTTTCCCAATTAGTGTTGGTATAGCTAAATAATTTTCTAAAAAATCTTTATAAAGATTTAGAATCTTAAAAACTTCCTCTAAAGCTTCGCTTTTAGAACTATGAGCTGTATGTCCTTCTTGCCATAAGAATTCTGTTGTTCTTAAAAAAAGCCTTGTTCTCATTTCCCATCTAACTATGTTTGCCCATTGATTTATAAGAAGAGGTAGATCTCTATATGATTCTATCCACTTTGAGAACATTGCTCCTATGATCATTTCTGATGTTGGTCTTACAATTAAAGGTTCATCTAATTTCGCACTTTCAGCTGGAACTAATTTACCATCTTTTCTTTCTAATCTATGATGTGTTACAACAGCACACTCTTTGGCAAAGCCTTCAACGTGCTCAGCTTCCTTTTCTAAAAAAGACAGTGGAACAAAAAGAGGGAAATAAGCATTTTCATGACCAGTATCTTTAATTTTTTTATTCAATATATTTTTTAAATTTTCCCAAATTGAATACCCATAAGGTTTGATGACCATACACCCTCTAACTGGAGAATGATCAGCTAAATCTGCATGCTTTATAACTTCTTGATACCAAATTGGATAATTTTGGTCTCTTGTTGGATTAATTGCTGTTTTTTTTGCCATTAAAAAGCCTTCATATTTAGTAAATAACCATTATACAAACTAAATATTTAAAAGTGAATTTGTAAAAAAAAGCATCATAAATTTTTAAAAGAGTTCAATATATTTTTTTTAACTTTCTCTCTATTTTCATTAATATTTTGATTATTGAAGATAGCAAAGGAGCTATTTAAAATACCTTCTACAACCTCTTTTTCTTTAATAATTTTATTTAATAATTCGATATCTGGTTTTACTAAACAAATGCTTGCTTGATGTAGATACCCATTTTTTTTTCTTCTTTGCGCTGCACCTAAAATTTTCTTATTTTTATATATAAGATCGAATTTGGTAGGTTTAGCCATACAAAAATTATCAAGGATGGTATTTTTATTTTTAATTTCTTCTTTTAAAAAGAAGCTTTTATTTAAAAATTCATCGATTGCATTTAGAGTTAAATTATTGACAAACTCATAATTTTTTAAAGGATCTAAAAAAAAACTTTTATGATTTCTAGGCATTAAAAATGAAAAAGCAATATCCCAAATATGAAATACTATCCCACCACCTGTTGGTCTTTTAGCAAAATCAATATCAAAATCATTTAAAATATTTAAGTTAATATACTTTTCAATGTTTATAAAATGACCAAAAGTAAAAGATTTTTTCTCAAATTCATAAAAATGTAAAATAGATTTATCTTTTAAATTATTTAATAATTCAAGATCAATTTGCATATTTTTTTTAGCGCTATTTTCTTTAGTATCAATTATTTTAATCATTTTAATCTTAATTTTTTCTTAAATTTTAAAAAATATGTATTTGTGAGTAAAGAAATATTATTATCATCCAATATTTAGATCTATACCTCTTATTATAAATAATTTATATGAGTTTCTTTTTAAAAATAAATTATTTGTTAAATTTACAAAAAATAAAAATAGATATACAATGAAATTTGGTAATCAAATTATAAACAAGGTTAATTTTCATGTTTGATAAATTTACAAATAGAGCAAAGCAAGTTATAAAACTGGCTAAAAAAGAGTCTCAAAGACTAAATCATAACTACTTAGGAACAGAGCATATCTTGCTAGGTCTTCTAAAATTAGGTCAAGGAATAGCTGTAAACGTCCTTAGAAACATGAATTTAAGCTACGATACAATTAGAACTGAAGTTGAAAAAATTGTAGGGTTTGGACCTGAAGCTCAAGTATATGCAGATCCGGCACTTACAGCTAAAGTGAAAAAAGTTTTTGAATATGCAAACGAAGAAGCTTTAAATTTAAATCATAATTATGTTGGTACAGAGCATTTATTACTTGCACTTTTAAGACAAAATGATGGTGTAGCGAGTCAAGTATTAGAAAACATGCAAGTAGACTTAAAAGAAATTAGAAAAGAAATATTAAAAGAACTTGAAACATTCAATTTACAACTTCCACCTATGAACACATCTTCTCAATCTAGTTCTTCTTCTCAAAAAGCTTCTAATTCATCAGCTGAAAAAATGCCTGCTTTAAAAGCTTATGGTCATGATTTAACTGAGCTTGCTAAAGAAAAGAAAATGGATCCTGTAATTGGAAGAAAAAAAGAGATAGAAAGACTAATTTTAATATTATGTAGAAGAAGAAAAAACAACCCTGTTTTAATTGGAGAAGCAGGAGTTGGTAAAACAGCGATAGTTGAAGGACTTGCTCATGCAATTGTAAATGGTGATGTTCCGGATATATTAAGAAACAAAAAACTAATTTCTCTAGATTTAACCTTGATGATTGCTGGAACTAAATATAGAGGGCAATTTGAAGAGCGAATTAAAGCTGTTATGGATGAAATTAAAAAAAATGGAAATGTTTTACTTTTCATTGACGAACTTCATACAATAGTTGGAGCTGGAGCTGCTGAGGGAGCAATTGATGCTTCTAATATATTAAAACCAATGCTTTCACGTGGAGAAATTCAATGTATTGGAGCTACAACTTTAGATGAATATAGAAAATTTATTGAAAAAGACGCAGCATTAGAGAGAAGATTCCAAAAAATTCATGTAGTACCGCCTAGCGTCATTGAATCTGAATTTATCTTAAAAGGTTTAAAATCTAAATATGAAGAGCATCATAATTGTAATTATACAGATTCTGCTATTCATGCTGCTGTAGAACTTTCTGATAGATATATTTCGGGTAGATTTTTACCAGATAAGGCAATTGATCTAATGGATGAAGCCGGAGCAAAAGCTAGAATTGAAACTATGCATCAATCTCCTGAGATAACTCAAAAAGAAACAGAAATAGATGATTTAAGACAAAAAAAAGAAAATGCTATTGGAAATCAAGAATATGAAAAAGCAGCGAAGTTAAGAGATAGTGAAAAAAAATTAAGAGAAGAACTTCAAAAAATCAAGAGAGAGAGAGAGCAAGCAAAAGAAGAGCATAAAGCAATAGTTGATGAGGAAGATGTAGCATCAATAGTAGCAAAACAAACTGGAGTTCCAATATCTAGGCTTACTCAATCAGAAATTGATAAGATCGTTCATATGGAAAAAATATTATTCAATGATATTATTGGACAAAACGATGCTGTTGAAAGAGTTTGCAGAGCAATTAAAAGATCAAGGGCAGATATAAAAGACCCTAAAAGACCTATCGGTTCATTTTTATTCTTAGGCCCAACTGGAGTTGGTAAAACACACTTAGCAAAACTTTTAGCTATTAATTTATTTGGTGGAGAAGAATCATTAATCCAAGTTGATATGTCTGAATATATGGAGAAATTTGCTGTTAGCAGAATGACAGGATCTCCTCCTGGATATGTAGGACACGAAGATGGAGGCCAATTAACAGAACAAGTAAGACAAAGACCATATAGTGTAATACTATTTGATGAAGTTGAAAAAGCTCATCCAGATATTATGAATTTACTACTTCAAATAATGGAAGAAGGTAAATTAACAGATTCTATGGGTAGAAAAATTGATTTTAAAAATACTATTATAATCATGACTTCTAATCTTGGAGCTGACTTAATTAGAAAATCTACAGAAGTTGGATTTGGAGCAAGCGGAGATAGTTTAGATTATAAATCCATGCAATCTAAAATTGAAGGTGCTGTAAAAAAACATTTCAAACCTGAATTTTTAAATAGATTAGATAATTATATTATTTTCAAAGCGCTAGATAAACAATCTTTAAAACATGTAATTGATTTAGAGTTTGTAAAACTTCAAAAACGTTTAAATAATAAGGGGATTGGTATTTCATTAGATGATAAAGCTAAAGAGTTTTTAGTAAATAAAGGATTCGATCCTTCTATGGGAGCTAGACCTCTTAGAAGAACTCTAGAGCAATATTTAGAAGATCCTCTAGCTGAAAAATTACTTTTAAATCCTGATTCTAAAGTTGATTTCAAAATCTCATCTGATAAAGATAAATTATTATTTGAAGAAACAGAAAGAAAAGAAAAAAATAAAGATAAAGAAGAAGAAAGCTCAAAAATATAAAAGTATTTTATAGAATTTAAATTTTTAAATGAAAGTTTTAATAAAATGCTTTAATTTACCTAACTTTTTCAAGTCCGGGAACACTTAATTTAGCTTCCCATTTTTTTATGTAATTTAAAAGTGAAGGCTTACTTGGGTGCTGATTAATAAACTTTAAAATCTCTTTATTTCTCGTTAAATGAGCAATTTTAGCAAGTAAATTAAGATGTCTTCTATCATCACAAGCAAATAAAAAGAAAAGTGTTTTTACAGGTTTCCCATCTAAAGCACCAAACTCAATTGGATGATTTAAATATACAGTACAAATTACATCGAAAGTTTTAGGGATTAAAAAATCTCTTGTATGAGGTACTGCAATACCATGATTCAAAGCTGTCGGCATTAAATTTTCTCTATCTAATAAAAGATCGGTTAATACATTTGAATCTAAAGATAATTTTTTAGCTATTGTTAAAACAGCTTCTTTTATTACACTTTTTTTATCTTTGGCTTTGATATTAGTAATTATACCACCATTGTGCATAGCTCTATATAAAGAATAAGCTTGAGTCCCAACTTTTTTAGATATTAATTTTTCAGCTTGATCACTTTTCAAACTAATCATTTTATTTTTATCCGAAAAAGGATTAGATTCATCGCTTATTTTCCCTCTTTTACAAGATAAAACCCAATCTTCAATTTCATTTCTTGAAAATCTATATTGATGATTTAAACGATAAGCTGGAATCTTACCTTCTTGAAGCCATCTTCTAATAGTTGTTTCTGATACATTTAAAAGATCTGCTACATCTTTAATTTTAAGATCCATTTTATCACTCCCAAAAAAGCTTAATTATATATTTTGATATCAAAAAAAATATATAAATGAAAGTTTTTTTTTTAAAAATGAATAGAAATGACTAAAATTGACTAAACAATTTTAATATGTCTTCTTTTGCTTTTAGTCTTAGAATGTTTTTTCTTAAATCAACCTCTCTAATAGCAATAGTTAATTTTGATAAAAGTTGTAGATACTCATTTTGTTTAGATTCAGGACCGCCAATCATAAAAATAATTCTAACAGGATTTTTATCAATGGATTTCCAATCAATTCCTGTTTGCTTTAGTATTCCAATAGCTATGAAAAAATCATCTAAATCATCTAATTTAGCATGAGGAATAGCAACACCCATACCGATGCCTGTAGAAATAATTTTTTCTCTTTCAATTATTGCTTGATAAAATTTATTTTTATCTTTAAAAACATTTTTTTTATCAAGAGCATCAATCATTTCAGAAATAGCTTCATTTCTGTTTTTTGATTTCAAAAAACAAATAGAAGTTTCATCTAGAAGATCACTTATTCTAGAAATATTTTTCTTTTTAAATTTGAAAAGCTCACCAATTGTAGCTTTTTTAATTTTTGCCAGTATGGCCAAAACCCATCCCCCCTCTTAAAGTAGTTGTAAGCATTTCTTTTTCTTCAAAATCTGCTATGTATATAGGCGTTAAAACAATTTGAGCAATCCTCATAAATGGCGTTATTACAAAATCATTTTCTGAATGATTTATCAAAATAACTTTTATTTCGCCTCTATAATCAGCATCAATAGTACCTGGTGTATTTAAAACAGTAATACCATGTTTATAAGCAAGACCACTTCTTGGTCTTATTTGAATTTCTAAACCATTTGGAATTTCAAGACTTATTCCCGTTGGAATTAAAGCTGTTTCATTTTTTTTTAAAACAATGTCATTTTCTATATTTGCTTTTAAATCAGCTCCGGATGCATTTAAAGATTCATATTTCGGAATACACTTTAAACTTTTTGCTTTTATAAAAATCTTTTTTCTATTCATTGTTTTGATTAACAAGTTTAGTTACTTTTTCTTTTTTATTATCTTCAGCAAATCCAAGTAATTGTTTTAATTTCGCTGGAAACCTATCTTCTGATTTTCTTATATTTTTTGTCAAAAATTTAATAAAAAAAGTAATTTTATTTTTTAAATCTTTTCTATCCACTATTAAATCTATCATCCCATTTTCTTTCACAAATTTTGATTTTTGAGCTCCTTCTGGCAATTTTTGTTTAATAGTCTGTTCAACAACCCTCGGTCCTGCAAATGCAACCAAAGCATCTGGTTCTGCAATAATTATATCTCCTAAAGATGCGAAAGATGCTGTTACCCCACCAGTTGTTGGGTTTGTTAAAATAGATATATATGGAAGTTTTTTTTCATGTAATTTTGTTAAAGCAGCTGATGTTTTAGCCATTTGCATTAAAGATAAGATAGACTCCTGCATTCTAGCTCCACCTGAAGCTGAGACAATGACTAAAGGAAGATTAGAGTCGCAAGCCTGTTCAATAATAGAAGTAATTCTCTCACCAACTACAGACCCCATAGAACCGCCCATAAAAGAAAAGTCTAAAATAGCTATAGCAGTTTCGACATCATTAATTTTACAAAGTCCTACTTTCACAGCTTCTGTACTTTGGGATTTTTCTTTTGCAATATTTAATCTATCTACATAACTTTTAGTATCAACGAACTGTAAAGAATCAATAGGGTGAATATTGTCAAATAATTCTTTGAAAGAATCTTCGTCACATAAAAGCTCAATTCTTTGTTTTAAACTTAATCTATAATGATAATTACATTTACCACAGCAATTCAAATTTTCTTTTAACTCATCTGCATGGATAAGCTCATTACAGTTTAAACATTTGATCCAGCCGCTATAACCGTCTTTCTTCTTATTTTCTACTTTAATTTTGGGTTTACTCCTGGAAAATAGGCCCATTATTTATACCTTTTTTCTATTAATTTTTCCTATTTTACCTCAATTTAGCAATTCAAACAAGATAATATAATTTTTATTTACATAAATAAATAAACTTAAATATTTTAATTAAAAATAGTAATAATAAAATTTTTATTATTATATTTTAAGTAGTTGCTTTTTTATATTTATTTTCAATTTCTTTCCAGTTTAAAATCCCCCAAAAACCTTTAATAAAACTAAGTCTATTGTTCTTATACTTAAGGTAATAAGCATGTTCCCAAACATCTACACAAAAAATAGGAATTATTTCAATAGCGCTTAAAAGATTGTGATTAGAACATGTATGCACTATTAAGTGCTTTGATTTTCTATTATATCCAAGCCAGCCCCAACCTGACCCTTGTACTACTGCTGATTTTGAATTAAACTCTTCTTGTAAATTTTCAAAAGATCCAAAATCTTTTTCAATAGCTTTATAAATGGAGCTGTTTTTATCAACTTCTCCACCACCTTTATTTTGTGGAGCTAATATTTCCCAATAAATACTATGACTGATATGTCCACCACCATTAAACTTAATAGCGCTTTGAAGTTTAACCATAGTTTCAGCATCTTTTTTTACTTCCGCTTCATGATATTTTTCTAAAGTTTCGTTTAATTTTGTAACATATGCCCTGTGGTGTTTATCATGATGAATTTCCATCATTTCCGCTGTTAAAATAGGTTCTAAGTCACCATAAGCATACGGTAAATCTGGTAATTGATATGTTGTTTGATTCATAATTATCTGCCTTCTAATTTAAATTTCAATTTATTAGCAAAACATACTTTTATTTTTTTTAGCAAGGTTATTTAAAACTATTTGAGAGCAAAATTATAAATAAAGAATACTAGAAGCTACAATAGATATTAAAGAAACTGTTATAATATATCCAAGTGAATAACTAATCACAATTACCAATCTTTCTTTATGAAGTTTTTCTGATAATCCTACCGCAGAAATTGATGCTTCGGCTCCAACCTCCATACCTAAAAGTAAAGCTCCTAAAGCAGCTATAGAAAATAAAGCAACTCCAATTACACCTGTTACTTTGGCAACAAATATTCCTGATAAAACAACTACTCCTGCAGAGAAAACAGATGATGAGCGTTTAAATAAAGTTAAATGATTGGCAAAAAAGTTTAAAATTTTAAAACCTACTAATTGAATTCTTGAAAATAAATCCAGTTTATTAATTTTAGTTTTACAATTTGGACATGAAAAATAATTTTCTTCTTTATTTTCACGAAATGCAATTTTCTCTAAACATTTTTTATGAAAAATAGAATTTTCATTTTTTTTAGTTTTGCAACAATTTGTTTGAAGTAAAGATTGATAATCATCTTTTTTCTGTAAACATACACCACATGTTCCTTGATATGTTTTACCTTCATATTTTTTTACAATACTCATACATTACTCCATTTATCTTAAAAAAAATTAAATATGAAATATATTATTAATAATTATTAATGTCTATTTTAAATTACTCAAAGCATCATTAGCAGCATTTTGTTCTGCTGTTTTTTTACAAGAACCACTGCCTTTACCTAAAGGTTCATTATTAACATAAACTTGAACAAAAAATATTTTTTCATGTTCAGGACCTTCAGCATTAATTAATTTATATTCTGGAATAGTATTATATTTTTTTTGGGCATATTCTTGAAGAGTGCTTTTATTATCCATTTTTGGATTTTTTAAAATATCCAAAAACATATCTTCAAAATGATTTAATAAAAATAGTTTTGTTTTTTCATATCCACTATCAACATATATAGCACCTATCAAAGCTTCGAGGGCGTTTGCTGAAATAGAGCTTTTTCTTTTAGCTTTTATTTCCCCTTTTGAAAGCAAAATATAATCATTTAAATTTAGTTTTTCAAAGTATATTTCACATTGAGTTGCGTTCACAATTAAAGATCTAATATGTGATAATTTACCTTCATCTGAAGAAGGTAATTTATTAAATAAAAAATCAGATATTATTAAAGAAAGCACACTATCTCCTAAAAACTCTAATCTTTCATTATCTTTTATTTTAATATCTTTATTTTCATTTAAATAAGATTTATGGATAAATGCTTCAATAAGCAAATCTTTATTTTTAAAAAAATAATTTATCTTATTTTGAATCTCATCAATATTTTTTTTTAATTTATTAAAATCAAACATATTAAATCTTCTATTGTTATTTTTTAAATTTTTTAGTATTTTAATATATATTTAATATAGATATTTTATGCCAACTTTAAATGATAATCTACTAAAATTAGAAAACAATTATTTTTTTTATCAAATAGAACAAACCCTCAAAGATTTTAAAATAAAAAATCCAAATGTTGAAATTTTGAATTTAGGAATTGGAGATACTACCCTTCCAATTGCTAAAAGTATTTATTTAGCTATTAAAGAAGCTGCTTTTGAATTAAGTGATCCAAATTCAATAAGGGGCTATGGACCTTCAACTGGTTATGATTTTTTGAAAGAAAAAATCATTGATAATGATTATAAGAATTTAGATATAAAAAAAGATGAAGTCTTCATATCTCATGGAATTAAATATTCTATTTCAAATATTATTGATCTTTTTTCTTCTAATAATACTGTAGCGATATGCGATCCTAGTTACCCTGTTTATGTTGATTCAAATAAAATGGCTAAAAGAAAAATTATTTATATGCCTGTTTTAGAAAAAAACAATTTTCAACCTCAAATCCCAACCGAAAAAAGTGATATAATTTATTTATGTTCCCCTAATAATCCAACTGGAGTTGCATTAAATTATGAAACTTTAAAAAGCTTTATAGATTATGCTAAAAAAAATAAGTCTTTAATTTTATTTGATGGAGCTTATTTTTCATTTATAAAAGATAAAAACATCCCAAAATCTATCTATGAAATCCCAAACGCTAAAGACGTAGCTGTTGAAATGAGAAGTTTTTCAAAAAATGCTGGCTTTACCTCTCTTAGATTATCTTATATGGTAATCCCTAACAATATTAAAATTGAAGATACTTGTTTAAATGATCTTTGGTTAAAATATATAAATGTAAAATTTGGTAATTTATCTTATATTATTCAAAAAGGTGCAGAAGCTATATACCAAGACAGTGGCAAAAAAGAAATTAAAGAAACTATTGATACATATATGGCAAACACCCATTTAATAAAAAAAGGATTAGAAAATTTAGGATATAAAGTTTTTGGTGGCATAAATAGCCCGTATGTATGGGTTAAAACAAAAGGCTTATCCTCCTTCGATACTTTTACTTTTTTATTAAACAAAGCTCATATAGCAACTCTTCCCGGCAGTGGTTTTGGCAGTGTTGGTGAAGGATTTATTAGATTTTCCGGATTTGCAAAAAAAGATACTATTTTAAAAGCCTTAAACAACTTAAAAAAATTATGAAATTTTTAATAAAAGATAAACAGATAAAGTTTTTTAAAGATAATGGCTTTATAGAATTTAGTGACTTTTTTTTAAATGATGAGAGAAATAATTTATTTGAAGAAATAAAACAAACTATTTCTAAAAAATTAAATACCAATATTAACAATGCTGATTCTCTAGATATTTATAAAAACTCTAGAGACCTATTTAGATCTTCTAAATTCATCAAATCCTTTGATTTAAGTAGGAACTTATCACAAATAAGCTATGCCTTAAGCAATCTAAATTCTCTTCAGTTAGCTTTTGATCAATCCTTAATTGGCAATGTCAAATCTTTTTTTAAAGATTCTTGTTCAATTAATGATTTATTTTGTTTCAAAGGTCTTGAAATTATTATTTTAATAAAATTAGATGATAGTGATTTTGAAATAAAAGATGACCTTTTATCAATAAAGCCAAACAATATAATTTTTTTAAATCCTAATAAAATAATTAATTTCAAACCATATTTTGATTATTTTTTGAATTTTTTTTTAATAGGTTATGCCAGATCAAACAACCTAATGTATATCGAAAATAAAAACGATATTAATTTACATTTAATAAAAAAAATGGGTTATGGTTTTGGGGATAATTTAAAAAACAATAATTTTCCAATAATCGCTTCTAGTTAAACTTTTGAAATTTAATTATTTAAACAAAAACTTTTTTTTATTGTAATTTTCGGTGTACAATATATGTAATCTTTTTGTATTTCTAAAAATATGAGTTTTATGGAAAAAAAGTTAAATATCAAAGCTTTTTTAGTGCCTCTTATATGCGTTGCATTAATAGTAATAAGTAATAGCCCTATTTTAACGTATATTAGTATAAAGCTAAAAGCTGATGGCATCCCTAAGTCTATTATAGGCCTAAATCATTCATTTTTTTATGGTGGTTTTGTAATTGGCTCTTTTATAGCAGAAAAATTTATAAAAAAACTTGGTTTTTCCAAAACTTTTACAATATTTACTTTGGGGTATTTATTTTCAATTATAGTTCAATCTTTATACATAAACGTATACTTTTGGTTTCCAGTTAGATTAGTTAGCGGTTTATGCATTGGATTGCTATATATTGTAATTGAAAGCTGGCTTGTTATAGATTCAACATCTTTAACAAGAGGTAGAATTTTATCTGTTTACATGTTAGTATTTTATGCTTCCCAATCTTTTTCACAAGTATTAATTAAATTTGTTAATATACATAATCTATCTCCTTTTTATTTATTTGGCAGTATTGGAGTACTTGCTTTAGTTCCAATAATTGTTTTAAAAAAACCAAAAAAAATGATGAGTGAAGAATTAGAGCATAATTTTAAACTAAAAAATTTAATTATATCGGCTCCATTTGCATCAATTAGTGCTTTTATAGCTGGATTGATACTTAGTTCAATTTATAGTTTTACCCCGATATATGCTTCTGATAACCACTTAATTCCCCATTATTTAACAGCTGCAACTATTGCTGGAGGATTTGTTTTTCAATGGCCTATTGGATTACTATCAGATAAAATTAATAGGAAAAGAGTACTTAGAATTACTGCATTATTATTATTATTTCCATCTTTAATAATGTTTTTACTTCCATATAATAAAATATTTATTTACTCCCTATCTTTTCTTATAGGCGGACTTGGATTTACAATATATCCCCTTTGCATCACGAATGCATGTGACAAAGTAAGTCCTCAAAACATCCCGTTTGCACTAGGTACTTTAGCTTTTCTTTACGGAATTGGAGCGATGTTAGGTCCTACAATAAGCGCCATATTTATGAAACACTCCTCAAGTGGAATGTATTTATTTCTTGCGTTTTGCGCCTTTTTTATTTTTTTGTTTGGATTTGTTTTTAAAAAAGATAAATGTAATTTTAATCAAAATTAATTTTATTTAAAACTTTTCTAAAAATTACTTCATAAATATACTTTTTTTTAAAAATTTTATAAGGAGCTCTCATGACTATGTTCAATCAAAAGAAAGAAAGTGAAATTGAATTATTTAAAGAAACTTTATACGATGAAACCTGGCAACAAGTAATGAAAAAAGAAAGAGTTTTATTTTCACAAAAATCTAAATATCAACAAATTGAAATTTTTGAAAATCTCTTTTTTAAAAAGGTATTAGTTTTAGACAACATCGTTCAAACAACAGAAAAAGACGAATTTATATATCATGAAATGTTAACTCATATGCCTATATTTGCACATGGTAGTGTTAATAGCGTATTGATAATTGGTGGTGGTGATGGAGGTATATTAAGAGAAGTATTAAGGCATAAATACATAAAAAAAGTAGTTATGGTAGAGATAGACTCTCTTGTAATTGATAAATGCAAAGAATTCATGCCTAGTTTATCAAATGGAGCTTTTGATAATCCAAGATCAAATGTAATCGTTCAAAATGCAATTGAATATATTAAGTCCACAAATGAAAAATTTGATTTAGTAATTTGTGATTCTACAGATCCAGTAGGACCTGGACTTGTTTTATTTTTAGAAGAGTTTTATAAAAATTGCAAAAGAGTATTAAATCCAGCAGGGATATTAGTAACTCAAAATGGAGTTCCTCTCTTTCAAAAAGATGAACTTAAAATAACTTATCAAAACAGAAAAAAAATATTTACTGAAAACTCTTATTATTTTGCACCAGTTCCGTCTTACATTGGTGGATTTATGGCCTTTGGATGGGCAAGCGACAAAAAGTATGAAGACATCCCGATTAACGTTATATTAACTAGATTTGACGCTTTAAGACTTAAAATGAAATATTATAACCCATATATACATAAAGCTAGTTTTGCTATGCCCGAATATATCAAAGAAATGCTAATATGAGTTATTTATCTCATTTGCTATATACATCATTATAGCTTTTGAGATAATTTCATTTTTATTACTTTTCAAATTTTTAATATTTTTATTAGCTATTTGAAAAACATTTTGTTCTATTTTTTTTTGGATATTTTGATTTAGGTTATTAAATATAAAATCAATATTACTATTCGATACATACATAAAATTTTTAGCTATTTCTATTAATTTATTGAATTCTTCCAACTTTTTTTTAATAACTTTTTGCTTATCTTTATTTTTTTTGGTCTCTAAAATTGCTCTATGAGAAAAAGAGTCTTTATTTTCATCCAACTCTTCTACAATTGGAAATTCCACTCTAAAGTGAATATCATCAAGTTTATTTTTAGCTCTTAAAAACATTGTATCAATATATTTTTGATTAAAAGCTCTAATATGTAATAAATCATCATATTTTTGATCTAATATATCTAAACACTTTTCAATATTTTCATAACTTAAATGCTCAAAACTTATGGTTAATATATCAATTGCAAGTAACAGTTTATGTATTTCTTCTAATAAAATTTCATCATCAATAATTCTTATATTTTCTAACTCTTCTATTTTTTCATATGTTTGTAAAATTTGTTTATTAATTTTTTCATTTACAACAGATTTTTTAATTTTATTTGAAACAAACCTTATTTGATTAAGCTCATCTTGAATATTTATAATTTGATGCGAATTTAAAAGATATTTACTATCTAAAAAATTATTAATATCATTTAAAAAATAAAATGCATTATTTATATTATTTAAATAATTCATAATACCTCTTTTATTAAAATTATTATTTTTATGAGGAGATGAATATTTAATTCGAGGAATAATTACTTCTATTTACCATTTCCCCTGGCTTAATTATAACATAGAATACAAGAAAAGTCAAAAACAATAATTATAAAAAAGTTGTTAATTGTAATTAAATGTTATTTTTTATAATAATTAATTAAATTAATCTTTGAAGAATTGCATCAACAGTGAAACCAAAAACTTCTTTTAAATCTTCAATAGGAGCAGAAATACCAAAGCTATCTACTGAAATTGAAATGCCATCTAAACCAATAAATTTTTCCCGTCCACAATCACAAGCTGCTTCAACCGATACTTTTTTTCCAAGATCGCCTTTTAAAATAGAATCTTTGTATTCTTTAGGTTGTTTATCAAAAAGCTCAAAAGAAGGAACTGAGACAACTCTTACATCTTTATCCATTTTAGTTAAACTTTTAGCAACTTCAAGAGCGAGCGATACTTCAGATCCAGATGCAAAAATAGTAAAGTCTGCTTTTTTATTTTCTTTTTTTATAATGTAGGCACCTTTTGAAAGTCCTTTTTCATATGAAATATTAGTAACATCTAAATTCGCAAGGCTTTGTCTAGAGAGTATCAAAGCACTAGGCCCTTTGTAATTTAGAGATGCCAGCCAAGCCATTTTAACTTCATTACTATCACATGGTCTAATCACATGTAAATTCGGCATAGCACGAAGAGAGGCAATTTGCTCTACAGCTTGATGAGTTGGGCCATCTTCCCCTAAAAAAATAGAATCATGAGTAAACTGATAAATTACTTGAAGTTTTGTTAAAGAAGCTAGTCTGATTGCATTTCTCATATAATCTGAAAAAACTAAAAAAGTAGCAGCGATTGGAATGAAAAAATCAAATAGAGCTAGACCATTAGATATAGTTCCCATAGCAAATTCTCTTACCCCGTATTTAATATTTCTTCCTTTGAAATTATCATGAGAAATTTGCTTGAATTTATTAATAAATGACTTATCAGAAGAAGATAAATCGGCAGATCCTGAATATAAAAAAGGTAAAACATCTGCTAAATAATTTATGCAAATGCCTGAAGTTTCTCTAGAAGCTATTGGATTTTTCATTTCTATTTTTTTTAAATCATCTTCTAGATCAACTGGAAGAGTTTTGTTTTGCATTTTTTTAAACTCTTCAAATAAAGAAGGATTTTCATTAGCCCAAGTGCTGAACATCTCATTCCAATTTTCTTCTATTTTTTTCTCTTTTTCCAACTTTCTATTAAAATAATCATAAACACTTTGAGCGACATAGAATTTATCTTCTGGAAGATTAAGTGCTTGTTTTGTTGCTTTTACTTCATCTTCACCAAGTGGAGAACCATGAACTTTATGTGTTCCAGCTTTATGAGGAGAGCCTTTACCAATTATGGTATTTGCAACGATTAAAGTAGGTCTTTCCTGTCTTTGTTTAACTTCAGAGAAAACAGCATCAATAGCATCCAAATCATGACCATCTATTTCAAATACATCCCATCCATAAGCTCTGTATCTAGCTTTAGTATCTTCTGATGTGCTTTCGCAAAGAGGTCCGTCTAAAGTGATTTTATTTGAATCATATATTAAAATTAAATTATCTAAACATAAATGAGCAGCTAAAGATGAAGCTTCGCTAGCAGCTCCTTCCATCATACAACCATCGCCTGCAAGACAGTAAATCTTTGAATTGAATAAATTATATTTTTCATTATTAAATTTTTCTTTTAAAATTTTTTGTCCAATAGCCATACCAACAGCGTTTCCGATTCCATGTCCTAAGGGTCCAGTTGTAGCTTCGACACCTTCTGTTACATAAGCTTCAGGATGACCTGGGGTTTTTGCATGAAGCTGTCTAAATCTTTTTATCTCTTCAATTGAAAGATTGAATCCTGACAAGTGAAGAGCTGAATATAACAACATAGATCCATGACCTGCTGATAAAACAAATCTATCTCTATTAAGCCAAGTAGAATTTTTAGGATAATGATTTAAAGCAACTCCATATAAGTAAGCTGCAAGTTCAGCGCAACCAAGGGGAAGACCAGGATGTCCTGATTTTGCTTTTTCTATAGCTTCTATAGAAAGAGATCTAATTGTATCTGCAATTTTTTTTAGATTGGATTTTAATTCTATATCCATTGATTGAACCCTTAAAATTTAATATTTAAAACTAAAATATTTTTATATCTAAAGAATAAAAATTCAAGGAAAATAAAAAAAGTTTAGATAAAAAAAATTATAAAAGTAATTATATTTTTAAACCTTATTAATAATTTGACTTTACTAAGTATTTAAGCTAAATTATATAAGTTAAATTTATAAAATACTTATTTGAGGGAATCAATGATATCCAATGATATAAGAACTGGCTTTTTAAATTATTTTAAAAAAAACTCCCATAAATTAGTTCCATCATCCCCTGTTTTCCCACATGATGACCCAACTCTTTTATTTATAAATGCTGGAATGAATCAATTCAAAGATGTTTTTTTAGGAATAAGAAAAAGACCTTATACAAAAGCAACTTCCTCACAAAAATGTATAAGAGCTGGCGGAAAACATAATGATTTAGAAAACGTTGGATTTACAAAAAGACATTTAACTTTTTTTGAAATGCTAGGAAACTTTTCTTTTGGAGATTATTTTAAAAAAGAAGCTATAGCTTTTGCTTTTGATGTTACTAAAAATGTTTTTGGATTTGATATGGATAAAGTTTGGGTTTCTGTATACAAAGATGATGATGATTCATTTGCCCTTTGGGAAAAATATATCCCTAAAAATAGAATTGTAAAAATGGGTAAAGAAGATAACTTTTGGGCTATGGGTGATACTGGTCCATGTGGTCCTTGCTCTGAGTTATACTACGATCTAGGAGATAAAATTTCAGATGCTAAATCACCCGCTGATGATATCTCTGGGGATAGATATCTAGAATTTTGGAATTTAGTATTTATGCAATACAATCAACAAGAAGATGGATCTATGATTCCTCTTCCTAAACCATGTGTTGATACAGGAGCTGGATTAGAGCGAGTGATTGCTTTAAAAATGGGTGTAGACAATATATTTCATATAGATATTTTTCAAGAAATAATTAAAGAAATAGAAAAAATTTCTAATAAAAAATACGACAAAAACAACATTGAAACTTACCCTGCTTTTCATGTTATTGCAGATCATATACGTACTTTAGCATTTTCAATAGCTGATGGAATAATGCCTTCAAATGTTGATAAAGGCTATGTTATTAGAAAAATTTTAAGAAGGGCTTTTAGATATGGCAAAATACTTGGCTTAAACAAACCTTTTTTAGCAAAACTACTTCCAACAGTAATCCATGTTATGGGAGATTCTTTTGAAGAGCTTAAAATAAATGAAAAAAGAACAAAAGAAATAATTACTTTAGAAGAAGAGTCTTTTATTAAGAACTTAGAGCGTGGTGGAAATATTTTAAATGACATTATAAAAAATGCAAAAAATGATAATAAAATCATTAAAGGTGAAGATGCCTTTAAATTAAAAGACACTTATGGTTTTCCAGTTGAAGAGGTTCTTTTAATTGCAAAAGATGAGCATTTACAAGTAGATCTAAAAACTTTTAATAAATTAGAAGAAGAAGCAAAAGAAAGATCCAGAAGCGCTATGGACAAAGTTTCTCAAAGATTCGATGAAAATTTCTTTTCTGATTTTTCTAAAACCCACCCTCCAACAATATTTGTAGGTCATCATGACTATGAGTGTGAATCAAAAATTATATCGATAATTAAAGGTGATCATTTTACAGATGAATTAAAAGAAAATGAACTGGGAATACTTGTATTAGACAAAACTTCTTTTTATGCAGAAAAAGGCGGTCAAATTGGTGATAGTGGCGTTATTTCTTTTGGAAATGATGAATTTATAGTAAAAGATACTCAAGAACCTTTTCCTGGAGTTATTACTCACATAGGAAAAGTAAAAAAAGGATCCTTTACAAAACAAAAAAAGATCCTTGCTAAAATAAACATTGAAAAAAGAAAAAACATAGAAAGAAACCACTCAGCTACTCACCTTCTTCACTATGCACTTCAAAAAGTATTAGGAGAGCATATAAAGCAAAAGGGATCTTTAGTAGATGATACAAGGCTTAGATTTGATTTTGATCATCACAAAGCACTTTCAAAAAAAGAAATTAGAGAAATAGAACGACTTATAAATAAAAAAATTAGAGAAAACATAAAAGTAAGTGACTATGAAATCTCTTATGAAGACGCTCAAATGGATAAATCAATAAAACAGTTTTTTGGTGAAAAATATTTTGATAAAGTAAGAGTAATTGATATGGAATTTTCTAAAGAGCTTTGTGGTGGATCTCACACAAAACACACAGGAGAGCTCGGATATTTTAGAATCTTCAAAGAAAGTTCAATCGCAGCAGGAATAAGAAGAATAGAAGCTGTAAGTGCATCTTACGCTGAAGATTTTGTATATGATTCAGAAGATTTAATTGAAAGTATAGCAAATACCTTAAAAGTTCCAACTCCTAAATTAGAAGAAAAAATACAAAGCATTACTCAAGAGATAAAAGATCTTCAAAAAGAATTGAAAAGTTTTAAAAAATTAAAATCAAAAGAGTTAATAAAAAATCTAATAGATAAAAAACAAAAAGTTGGCAAATTTGATATAGTCTTTGAAGAGATTGAAATGGACCCAAAAGAACTTATCTCTTTTACAAGCGATGTTATGAATACATTAAAATCTGGTATTGTAGTACTTGCTACAAAATTAGATTCTAAATGTCAATTTGCTATTCAAGTAGCCAATGATGCTATAGAAAATAATATATTTGCAAATGATCTTATAAAAACAATAGCTCCCTTAATTCAAGGTGGTGGTGGTGGTAAAAAAGATCAAGCTCAAGCTGGTGGAAAAGATAATACTAAAATAAAAGATGCATTTGAAGCTTTAAAAACCCATCTTGAAAGCACGTGAAAAATTACTTAGATAAAAGTTCTTTATTAAACTCTATTATAGATAATGCTTTAAAGCAGCCCTCTATTTTATTAGATAACGTAATTGATTCTATTAGATCTACTTTTCTAATAAAACTTTTTGAAAAAACAAATAAAGATATTTTAATAATAACATCTGGTGTTAGAAAAGATCTTTTATTTCATCAAATTTTTTCATTTTTAAAAGATAATATTTTAGAGTTTCCTTCTTTAGAAGTTCTTCCTCATGAAGATTTAGCTCCCTCTATTGATATTGTTGGGAAAAGATATGAAGTTTTAAATGAATTAATTAATAAAAAAGATAAAAAAATAGTTTTATCACCGTTAGATAGCACTCTTCAAAAAATTCTTTCAAAAAAAGATTCTAAAAAAAACTTTTATAAAATAAATGTAAATGATTCTTTCGACTATGAAACATTTATAGAAATACTAAACTTTTTAGGTTATGTAAGAGCCTCTGTAGTATCTGATAAAAAAGAATATGCTATTAGAGGTGGAATTATAGATTTTTACTCTACATCCTCTTTCCATCCCTTTAGAATTGAATTTTTTGATGACAAAATAGAAAGCATTAGAACTTTTGATGTAGCAACGCAAAAATCTATTGAAAAAGCATCTACTTGTTTTTTAGCTCCTGCAAATGAAGATAACCTTTTAAAAGATAAAAAACTTACTTCTACAATATTAGATTATTTAGATGATCCAATAATAATATTTGATGATGTAGCGCATATTGAAGATACTATTGTTTCATTTAATAAATTAAATCCAACGTCTTTTCATTTTTTTTCTTTTGATGATTTTTTTAATAAAGTAGAAAAAAATAATAAAATTTATTTTTCTGATAAAAAAATTGAAGAGCTCTCTGAAGTTAAATATTTAGAAAAAAATAAAAATTTTGAAAAGATAGAATTTGAATTTTTTAATAAAAAAATAATTTCTTATAAATACTTTTCATTTTTTTCATCTTATAGTGATTTTTTAGGAATTGATAATTTAAATATTTTTGAAATGATCCCTCTTTTTGTTCAAAAAAGAGCAAAAATAGTTTTTTTATCTTCAAATAAATTTGAAGAAAAACATATTAAAGAACTACTGAATAAAAACCATATTCCCTCTGAAAATTTTCATTTTGAAAGAGGTTATTTAAATAGTGGTTTTGTGTTTCCAGATATATTTTTGGTAATCATTCCTTACTTTGAAATTACAAAAAGAAAAAGTATTAGAAGACAAAAATGGAGAGATTCAACTCAAGCCCCCCTTGCTGAATTTCATCATTTAAAACCAAATGATTTAGTAGTTCATGCTAATAGTGGTATTGGAAAATACTTAGGCTGTGAAAAACATACAGATCATTTGGGTCAAGAAAGTGAATTTTTAATAATAGAATACAAAGAATCTTCCAAACTATACGTCCCCCTATCTCAAGCTCATTTGGTAACTAGATATATTGGAGCGCACGATGATAAACCTGATCTTAATATTTTAGGATCAACAAAATGGCAAAAAACAAAAAATTTAGCTCAAAAACAAATAATAGGTTACGCTTCAGATCTACTTGAAAGGCAAGCTAAAAGAGAAGTTGAAAAAGGCTTTATTTTCCCAAAAGATTCAGATGAACTACTTATTTTCGAAATGGACTTTCCATATGTTGAAACAATAGATCAATTAAACGCAATAAATGAGATTAAACTGGATATGACCTCTATAAAACCAATGGATAGACTTATTTGCGGAGATGTAGGATATGGTAAAACAGAAGTTTGCATGAGAGCTGCTTTTAAATCAGCATATGACGGTAAAAAACAAGTTGCAGTTTTAGTTCCAACTACTATTTTAGCATCTCAACATTATGAGAGTTTTAAAGAGAGGATGGCATCTTTTCCAATAACTATAGACATGGTCTCTAGATTTAAAACTGCAAAAGAAAATAAAAAAACTATAGAAGATGTCAAAGAAGGAAAAATTGATATATTAATTGGCACCCATAGAATCTTATCAAAAGATGTAATTTTTAAAGATATTGGGCTTTTAATAATAGATGAAGAGCAAAGATTTGGAGTAAAAGCAAAAGAGCATTTAAAAAAGTTTAAAGCAAATCTAGATACAATAACAATGTCAGCTACTCCAATTCCAAGAACTCTTTACATGTCTCTAATAAAAATAAAAGACATGTCAGTAATAAATACTCCCCCACAAGATAGACTGCCTATTAAAACTGTAATAGCACAAAATGATGATACTATTATAAAAAATGCTATTTTAAGAGAACTAGCTAGAGAAGGACAAATATTTTTTATACATAATAGAGTAGAGTCTATTTATGGTAGAAAAGATCATATTCAAAAATTAGTTCCAAATGCCAAAATGGCTATAGCACATGGTCAATTATCAAGCGATGAAATCGATGAAATTTTTCATAATTTTAAAAATGGAAAAATAGATGTGTTATTTGCAACAACTATAGTTGAAAATGGGATAGATATCCCAAATGCTAATACAATACTTATTGATAGAGCAGATACTTTTGGTCTTTCTGATTTACATCAATTAAGAGGTAGAGTTGGTAGATGGAATAGATCAGCTTTTGCATATTTTATAACCCCTAAAAATAAAGAAGTATCAGAAGTCGCAAAGAAAAGACTCAATGCCCTTATGCAATCCTCCGGATATGGCTCAGGCATGAAAATAGCTATGAGAGATTTAGAAATAAGAGGAGCTGGGGATATTTTAGGGATTAAACAATCAGGACAAATAGCATCTATTGGTTTTCATCTATATTGCAAACTTCTTAAAAAAACAATAGCGGCCTTAAAAAACAAAAAACAAATTTCATTTATCGATACTAAAATGGAATTTAACTACAGTGCTAAAATTCCAGAAAGCTACCTTTCAGAATCAAATTTAAGAATGGAAATTTACTATAGACTATCTGAAACTTCCAAGTATATTGAAGTAGAAGAAATGTCAAAAGAATTAGTAGATAGATTTGGAAAATTACCAATTGAAGTTTTATATTTACTGTCACTTACAAAAATTAGAATTTATGCGAATGAAAACAATTTTACTCTTTTAAAATTCGGGAAATTCACATTATATGTTGAAAAATTCTTTAGAAATAAAAAAATAACAAAAACCTTTCCTTTCCCTAGTAATTTTGAAAATCCAAATCAACTATTTGAAATAACTATTCAAACTTTAGAACAAATAAAATAATTTCATAATATTTTCTTTTTAAAATATCTTAAAAAATCATTTACATATTTAAAAAAAACTTATATTATTCTTCATAATATAAGTTATTTTTTTAAAATAAATACTTTAATCATTGAACTTCTAATAGTCTTTTGTAAATAAACTTTGTTTAATTAATAAGGATCTTAATATGGCAGCAGCAGCAGTATCATTTTTTATAACAACGCCTCCCAAACCTCAAGTAGAAATTGAATATAGTGACTTTGATAAATTAATGGATCAATTTTTAACGCAGTTTCAAACCCAACCACCTTCTGAAGGGGATGTTTTAATTGATAAATATCTTTTCAACCAATCTGATAATCCTATGTTACTTATTAAAGGAGACATTCACGGAGATAACAAAGGTTTAATAAAATATTTAAATACCCTTGTTGACAAAGGCTATTTAATTGAAGTTGATAATAGCTATAAAATTCATCCAAATTATAAAGATAAAATTGTAATAGTATTTCTAGGAGATTATATTGATAGAGGAGCAAATAGCATTGGAGTTTTACAAACTCTATTGAAATTAAAAATACAAAATCCTCAAGAAGTTTTATTATTAAGAGGAAATCATGAAAGCATTCTTTCTATAGTTGGTTATCAACAACAGCTAGAAACTAGACAATACTCCTGGGATAGGATTTGGGATCCCATGCAAAATGAATTTTATAAAAAAGAAGGTTTTATTAATAAATTAGATAGATGTTTTTCATTATTTTCTTCGTGTGCCTACGTAGGTATACATGAACAACATCAAACTAAATATTCATTTTTAGCCCATGCAGGTGTAGATTATAGATTATCTACAGCTAAACTTTTAAATTTTTTAAATGACCCTATGAAAAAATCTGAGCTTTTTTCTAAAGATGATTTTCATGATGGTGTAGACATTGATTTACAAAAAAACGTCACGGATATTTTATCTCAAATAAATCCAAGTTCTAATTTTTATGAAGATTTAAAACAAATTTTAAGTAAACTTTTAGATCAAATTGAAGAAACAGATTTTATAAAATTTAATGCTCATATAAAAAAAGAATTTCAAATTATTCCAGCGATTCCTATTTCTCATGTAAATAAAATAGATCTTTTGGAAAAATCCAAATTATATTTTACAGCTTTTTCTATTAATTTGATATTTAGCAATGAGTATTATCAAAGAGCTTTTCAATCCGTAAAAAAGTATGATATATCTTTATTTTCTTGGAATGATTCCTTTAAAGATGCATATCTTAGATTATATCCAATACATTCATATCCAGAAATAAATACAGAAAGTTATTTTCATATGTTAAGTTCTTTACAAAAAAAAGATCAAAAACCTTTTAAAGTTTCAGCAATAAAGCTAGCTCATACGCATAATCCATTCCACTTCAGATCCATTAGGGGTGAAAAAAATTATCTAACAATTTTTCCTTGGGAAAACACAGCGTGTGTTCATAGAATAGAAAATGCTGCCTCAATGAGACATCCCATTGAAGTAATAAAAGTTTAAAATAAAATATTACAAAAAAAATTAATAATTATTCATCGATTTGATTTCTATGGTAAGAGCCTTTTACAGATTTTTTTTGCATTTCATTTGCTTTTTTTAAGATTTTAATGCCTTTTTCAACATGATCTTTTGTATATTTTTCAAAAACATCTTCTGATGATTTTTTTGTTTTAATCCCTTCTTCATTTAATGGGAGATCTGAAATTAACAAAAGAGCTCCTAGAGTAAACTTTCTTTTATATGAAGCTATAAAAAGTGTTGCACACTCCATCTCTATACCTTGAGCTTTTGAAGATTTAAGACTTTCTTTAAACACCTCATTAAATTCCCAAAATCTCATATTAGTAGTATATGTAATACCAATATGATAATTTGTTTTTTCTTCTTCTAAAATTTCAGTCACAGCTTTTTGCATTAAAAAATTTGCAAGAGATGGCACTTCAGCTGGGAAATAATAATCTGACGTCCCCTCACCTCTAATAGATGCTACAGGAACTAAATATTCTCCAATTTTATATCTTCTTCTAAGACCACCACACATACCAAGTAAAACAGCTGATTTTATTGGTAAAAAAGAGCATATATCAACAACTAGGGCTGCTGCTGGAGATCCTATTTTAAAATCTAAAATAGAGACTTTATCTTCAATTGAATGAGCTACTTTAAAAGCAGACCCTTCATGAATTTTAACATTTCTAGATTTAGCAAAATACTCTACATATCTAGGAAAATTTGTAATAATTAAATTTTGCTGAAAATCACTTGAATTTGACCCTGAATATCTCTCCAAAATATCAAGCGCTACTTTTTTCTCTAATTCACTCATATTATTAATATTTTTATTCTATATGGTAACAATAAGTATAAAATAATAAAAAGTAAAGTTTGAAATATATATATAAATCGATAAAAATGTATAGCAATGAATTTAAAATAAGGAAAAAAATTAATGTCCCAAGCATCAACTAATGAAATAAGAGCTGGAATGAAAGTTGAAATAGATAACTATCCATATCTTGTAATTTCAAATGAATTTGTAAAACCTGGAAAAGGTCAAGCTTTCAATAGAATAAAAGTAAAAAATTATTTTACATCCAAAGTTTTAGAAAAGACATATAAAAGTGGTGAAAAATTAGAACTTGCAGATATTGAAGAGACAAGAAAAAGACTTTTATATTTAGAGCAGGATTCATGTGTTTTTATGGATGATGAAACTTTTGAGCAATTATCTGTTGGTTTTGATGTTTTAAAAGATAATAAAAAATGGCTTAAAGATGATACTATATATGATTTAGTTTTATACAAAGGGGCTGTAATCGATTTAATCCCACCTACTTTTATGGAATTTAAAATTACAGAAACAATGCCTGGAGTTAGAGGAGATACAGCGTCTGGCAGAGTAATGAAGCCAGCTACTCTAGAAACAGGAGCCGAAATTCAAGTTCCAATATTTGTTGATGAAAATGAAGTTATTAAAGTAGATACAAGAACATCAGAATATGTATCTAGAGTCTAAATCTAATATTTTAAAAGATAGATCGAACATGCTAAAAAAAGTTCGATCTTTTTTTTATAAAAAAAATATTATAGAAGTTGATCCTCCGCATATTTTAAAACACCCCTCAATCGATCAATATATTGAACCTATTGAATGCCTTCCAAAAAATGATGAAACTTTTTACCTGCATACATCTCCTGAATATATGATGAAAAGACTTTTATCATTTAGCTTAGAGGATATGTTTTTTTTAGGACATGTTTATAGAAAAGATGAAATTGGAGAAAAACACAACTTTGAATTTACAATGATTGAGTGGTATAGAAAAAATATATCTTTTGAAAACTTTTTAAAAGATATATTTTCAGTAGTTAAACTTTTTATTGATATAAAAAATATAAAAAAATTAAGTTACAGAAATATATTTTTAGAAATCACAAACCTTGATTTTATAGAATGCAAAAAAAATGATCTTATAAATTATTTAAAAAATAAAAAAATAGATTTTGATAAATTAGAAAAAAGTTTTGATGATCTTTTAAATATAATTTTCACAGAAGTTATAGAAAAAAACTTTTTAAAAGATACTCTTTATATAATTTATGATTATCCTTCCTCTCAAGCAATGCTTTCTAAAACACACCAAATAGAAAATATAGAATATGCTAAAAGATTTGAAATATATTATAATTCATACGAACTTGGTAATGGATTTCATGAATTAAATGATGAAATAGTTCAAAGAAAAAGATTTGTTGAAATAAATAAAAAAAGAGATAAAAAACTTCCGTTAGATGAAAAATTTTTATCTTCTTTAAATCACTTAGAAGACTGTTATGGAATTGCAATAGGTTTTGATAGACTTATGATGCTAAGGCATAATAAAAAAAATATAAATGATGTAATTTCAATTTCTTTTAATGATTTATAAAATATTTTGATTTCTAAAAAAATCTTTGTTATTAACTAATATAAGAAGGTAATAAAAATTAGGAGAATAAAATGCCAGTTAATTTAAAAGGGAGACATTTTTTAACTTTAAAAGATTTTACTCCACAAGAGATAAGATACTTACTTGATTTATCTCATGACTTAAAAGCAAAATTAAGATCTGGAATTAAAGGAAATTTACTTGATAGAAAAAATATAGTTTTAATTTTTGACAAAACGTCTACAAGAACAAGATGCGCTTTTGAAACAGCTGTTGGCCATGAAGGTGGTAACGTAACATACTTAACAGGCTCACAAATGGGTAAAAAAGAGTCTATTGAAGATACAGCCAAAGTACTTGGCCGATATTATAATGGAATAGAATATAGAGGCTTTAAACAAAGCTTAGTGAATGAGCTTGCTAAATACGCTGGAGTTCCAATTTGGAATGGTCTTACAGATGAATATCACCCAACACAAATACTTGCTGATCTTTTAACAATTGAAGAGCATTTTAAAAAACCTCTTCATCATATGAAATTAGTTTTTGTTGGAGATGCTAGAAATAACATGGGAAACTCTTGGATGATAGGCTGCGCTAAAATGGGAATGCATTTTGTAGCATTAGCTCCAAAATCACTTTGGCCTGATAAAAAATTAGTAGAACAAATGAAAGAAATTGCAAAAGAAACAGGCGCTAAAATAGAACTTTCTTCAAATATTGAAACAGCTGTAAAAAATGCTGATGTAATTTATACAGACGTTTGGGTTTCTATGGGAGAAGAGAAAAAGTTTGCAGAAAGAATAAAACTTTTAAAAGCATATCAAGTGAATATGAAAATGTTAAAACTTACAAAAAATCCACATGTAAGATTCATGCATTGCTTGCCAGCTTTTCATGATTTAAAAACAGAAGTTGGTAAAGACATCCATAAAAAATTTGGTTTAAAAGAAATGGAAGTGAGTGATGAAGTATTTAGATCAAGACACTCTATAGTTTTTGATGGAGCTGAAAATAGACTACATACAATTAAAGCTATAATGGTAGCAACAGCTGGAAATCTTTAATTAAAAAAGCTCATAGTTTTGCTATGAGCTTTTAATTTCTCTATTGTAAAAAATCTCATAAAAATCTTATAATTTTTCTTATTCAATTTTTTTAAAGTTTATGAATTACTCTCAATTAATCGAAAGAAGACGATACTTTACAAATTTATTAAACAGTAGAGAAACTAAAGCAGAAATAAATTATGTTTCTTTACAAATTAATACTCTTGCTCAAAAGATTTTAAGTGATAATAACATTTCAAATTTTTCTTTTGATCCACTTAGCTTAAGTGTTTTATTGTTGAAACAAATAATTATTTTAAGATTTAATAAAAGAGATATTGAAATTCCCAAAAATCCTAATTCAGATTCAGATATAGATTCACTTCTAAATTATATAATTCATAAAAAATCTTTAGAAAGGTTTCTAAAACATCAACAAAAAAAAGAGTTTTTAGAAAAATTAAAAAATATTTCTTTAGTTTCTCTATTTATAACAACACTATCTTTATTAATATTTACTTTTTATAATAAAAGACATCAAAGATAGCTTTAATCTTTTGTAATTATAGTACCTGTTTTTCCATTAAGGGCCTCTAGTGCTTTTTCCAAAGATGTAATAATAGATTTTTTACCACCCATTTCAACAAATCTAATAGCAGCTTCAACTTTAGGTCCCATAGATCCTTTTCCAAATTGATCTTCAGCTAAATATTTTTTAGCTTCTGTTATAGTTATATTATGAAGAGCTTCTTGATTGGGTTTATGGAAATTAATATATGCTTTTTCAACATCTGTTAAAATCATTAAAACATCTGCTTTTATGGTTTTTGCTAGCACACACGCTGTTCTATCTTTATCGATAACAGCTTCTACACCCTCTAACATATTATTTTCATGTTTGATAACTGGTATACCACCACCACCACAAGCGATTACTATTACGTTATCTTCGAATAGTTTTTTTATAGAAAATTCTTCAACAATACCTATTGGCTCAGGTGATGGAACGCATCTTCTATACCCTTTGCCAATTTGTTCCATCATAGTCCAATTATTTTCTTTTGCAAGTTTTTCTGATTGTTCTTTTGTGTAATATGGCCCTACTGGCTTTGATGGATTTTTAAAAGCATTGTCATTTTTATCAACTAGAACTTGGGTTAAAAGAGTTACAACTTTGATATCATGAGATCCTTTTTGGATTTCATTAAAAGTTAATCTTTGCAACATATATCCAATAAAACCTTGAGACATAGCTCCACAAACATCAAGAGGCATAGATGGAATTTTATCTTTACTATATTCATTTTGAAGTAAGATATTTCCAACTTGAGGTCCATTACCGTGAGTTACAGCAATTGAATACCCTTCTTTTATCATATTTAAAAAATGAATAGCAGTTTCATCAACATGTTTTAACTGTTCTTCTAATGTCCCCTTTTCTCCTGCTCTGAGTAGTGCATTACCACCAAGAGCTATTACTACTTTTTCACTCATCCTTCACCTCTTTCAAGAGCGCATGTCATACAATGCGCTGCACCATAACCACCTGTTAAATTAGGTATATTTATAGGATAAGCATCAATTCCAAGTTTATAAATCTCTTTTTTATGAGGGAAAAATTGACCTTCATTTTTTAAGTCCTCATAGTCTTTTTCTGCTTGAGCTAAAAGCTTGGAATATCTTTTTGGATCATTTTTAGTAATGTTTTTTAAATTGTTTAAAACTTTTTTAGCATTTCTCTCTGATTCTACAGCTAAAATTTGTCCATCTTTTATGCATAAAAAGTTTGATGCATAGCACATTTGCTCTAACGTTGTAACACTTATTACATCAAAACCTTTTTTCTTTATATAATCATACAAAGTAATTTTATCATTTGTTTTTTTAAATTTACTGCCCTCATTTTTATAGATATCTACCATTGCATTTTTTATTAGAATTTCACATCCTACAACAACGTTTGAAGATGCTACATTAAAGTAAGTATCTAAATGCATATTTATCATTGGATCTGGTTTATCTGATTCAACAAGTGGATGCATTGGTTGATGAACAACTCCTATTTCTTCATAATCCATTTTTAAACTTAAAAGTTGATCGATTGCATCTTGATTTGTTCTATCACCTATTCCAACAAGTGCAAATTTTCCAAATGGAATAAACTCCCCACCTTCAATTGTTCCTGGCTCTTTTATCTCATGTAAAAGTTTTGTTTTCATCACCTTTTCCCAGAAGAATTTTAATAAAACACCCTCTCCTCTTCTTGATGGTTTGGCCATTCTACATAAAACAATTCCACCATCAGTCATAAACTGCTGATCTCTCATAAAAAATAAGTTAGCAAGAGTTTGTTTTTTAGTAATATTTAAATGAATATTTCTAGATCCTTTTGCTACTTCAAAATTTAAAGTAGGTTTAACTAATAAAATATTAAAAAAATGTTCCATATCTAAAAATGGAGCATTTTCATCAAACTCTTTTTTAGATCTTTCAACAGCTTCTTTATCACCTGAATATTCTATAGAGTTTTTAGCGTGTTCTATTAAAGCCTCTTTTACCTTTGGCTCTCTATAAGCTACATCAATAAAGGTGTCTTTTAATTTTAAAACTTCTACTTGAAACTCTTTTTTTAAAATCATTTCTAACATCTCATGCTCTCTTATAGCACCTGATTTAGAAAAAGGTCTTTCATAAAGTGAGCTATAAGGCTCTAAAAGCCCAAAAAACATTTCCATTCCAGGTCTATGGATTACAACTTTTTTAAGTGGATCCCACTCTGCTTTTATTTTACCTAACATTATTTAGCTCCTTTTTTATATAATTTAACATTAATTTTATATGCCCATATATATATTAAAATAGCAAAAGCAGTTAAAACATATAAGTCATATGGAAGCATAAGATAACCAAGAGGTTTAATTGGAAGAAAATTATTAAAAGAAAATTCAGGATCACCTAAATAAGAAATTAACATAATTCCAAGTAGATATACCATTATCCAAATATTTCTTTTTATCTCCCAATTTTTTACTTTCACAAAAAAGTAAGCTATAAAACCTGTTAACAATAAAAGCCCCCCTATTACAGTCCAAGGCCATGACGCCCAATAGATAATATAGGTAGAGAATATAAATCCGACTAAAGTTGTAAAAGTTGCAAATGGAAGCTTATATGGTCTTTTAGTATCTTTTTTAACTTTTCTTAAAATTACAACTGATAAAACTGCAGCAGCGTATGGTAATACTCCTGTAACTGATGCAATTAAAGCGACTGTTGCAAAGTTTGGAAACCCAATTAGTATTAGGGATGTTAAAGTAGAAGTTAAAATAAGTGCAATTATTGGAGTGCGGAATCTCTTTGAAACTTTAGCACAAGGAGCCCAAAAAAGTTTATCTTTAGCCATTGCATATGGAACTCTGGCTTGAAACAAAACCCAAGAACCACCGGCACCGCCTGTTGCAATAATAGCTCCAATAGCAGCTAGACTTGCAAGCCAAGGGAGTTTAATAGCTATTGCTACATCTGAAAGAGGTGATGTTAAATTTCCAATCGCTTTCCAATCCCCTACATCAATACCAAGACCATTCCAATCAATCATTCCAACAAAAACAAAAGCAATTAGTGCGTATACAATTGCAGTTATTAAAATAGATAAAAACATAGCCCAAGGAATAGTTTTTGCTGGATTTTTTATCTCTTCTCCTGGAATTGTAATTGCTTCAAACCCTGTAAAAGCCCAGAAAAAAAGTGCGATGGAAAGTGTTATTCCTGTAAATCCAAATGGAACCATTGGTGTAAAGTTTGATCCTTTTACGTAAGAGAGTCCTACAAAGAAAAAAATTGCAAGAGGTATTAACTTTCCAATTGTTGTAACAATTCCATATAAGCCACCCCATTTCACTCCAAAAACATTTATAAAAGTAAATACCCAAATAGCAGCAACTGCTATTGTAATTCCAAGGGGAGTTAGTGTCTCACCTATAGCAAGTCCTGGAATATAGAACCCTAAATAAA
>SDBT01001238.1_pt1 | contig 44251 bp, 72 predicted proteins | sample 2277101 | NCBI WGS metagenome assembly SDBT01 (sample SAMN10404973, study PRJNA504765) | marine sediment metagenome | isolation source: marine sediment core GS10_PC15, 103 cmbsf | place: Arctic Ocean: Southern Knipovich Ridge | collected 2010
TTTTTCCTCATACAAAAAACACGCCAGTAATTTCCATATGCTTTTTCGAATAGATACTTTACAGAGTTTCTTTCGAATTCAACTGATGTCTGTCTGAACCTTAGTTCGTCTAGTTCTTGCATATTGCACCCCTCTATTGATCCCTGATACATCTGATTCTCATTGACGAAGTCTTGTTCAATGAAACGCCGGCAGCACCCTGCTGAAATTTGATATACATCTGTCTGTCAGCATCAAGCTCATCCTCAGTACCAGTCCAGATCGAATAGAAGTCGGAGTCGGGAACAGGGATATCAATCACCGTAGGGTCATCCAGGAAAGCATTAGCTCTGAACTCCTCAACCTCAGGAACAGATGGAAGTCTCCAGTCGGTGAAACCCCCGAAGTCGAGATCATCGCATATGGTGTTGTTCAGAAACGTGAAGGTTCCCTCCTCTGCTTTCTTCCAGATCAATCCGGTCGATTCATCCAGATAGACACCGTCCGGAAGTTGCTCCGGAGCTGGATCGGGGATGATGGTTTCTTCCTCCGGAGAAGATTCGGAAGACTGCTGGGTAATGGGTTCAGGCTGTTTCTGGTCTTCTGGTTCTGTCTCGGTTATCTCGAGCGGGGGTGTTTCTTTATCGGGGGCTTCTGTTCCGCAGCTGATAAGCATTAGGGCAATTAGTATTGTTTTCATTTCTCGTTCTCCTTTGATATGGATGAGGTTTCTTTTTTTCGTTCATGTAATTCCTGCATGCGTTCAAATTTCCTTACCTTAAATTGATATTCCCGAATTGCCTGTATGACGATTTCTGTCTTTGTTACGGGTTTTTCATAGCCGTTCACAAAATCATAAAGGTCTTCGGGTACTCTGATGTTTAATGGTTTGGTTTTCATTTTTATAGTCCCATCATCTTTGCCCCCGAAGGGGCGGTTTTTAGCGGCTAGATAAAACTGCTAAAAGAACACAAATAAAGTTATCGTTGTCTTTTTCAATCTCAGGATGAGGAGACGTTGAATCTGCGAATGCGTTTAATAACCTTTCAATTTTCGGTGTGCCCCATCTTTTACAACGATTTAAATCATAGTCATTCTGAATTGTTTCTTTGTTGTCCATGTTTGACTCCTTTTGTTTCCCGGGGTGTTCCTCGCCCCCTATAATATACTTATCGGCGTAATACGGAAAACCTTTAGGATTATTTTGTAACTGCCCGATAACACGACGAAAAGATATTTGTTTGCGTAACACATCGGCATCGGTTATAACTACCTAATTATATTAATATGTACAAGGTACATCCTAGAATGCACGTATCACACAAAAGGTGGTCAATATGGCAACTAAGAAGATCAGATCCCGGATCCAAAGAACCGAACAGGTCAATGTCAACGAGCTCGTTCCCTTCCAGGGTGAGGCCAAAAAACTGACCCTTGAAAGACGGGCCAAACTCCGAAAGGTAATGATTGAAGAAGGGTTCGCCTTTGCGGTGCATGCCGTTGAACTTAAAGGGAAAAAGTACCTTGTCGATGGTCACCAAAGGGTCGATGTCCTAAAGGAAATGGCTGCTGAGGGATATGAAATACCCCTATTGGAATGCTCATTTATCAGTGCCAGAAGCCACAAGGAAATCAAGAAACTGATTAACATGGCGATCAGCCAGTATGGTAAACTGGACAAGCAAGGGTTCTGGGATTTCATTGGTGATGACGATTTCGATTTCGATGATTTCGATTTCCCTGATGTTGATGACGATTTCTTTGATACCGAAGATGATGACGAATCCGGATCGGGTGGGGGTAAGACTGATGATGACCAGATACCTGATGTGGATGACAATCCTTATGGGGTTGTTAGGGGGGATGTTTGGTTGTTAGGCGCCTACTACGAATGCCCTGCATGCAAAAAGGAATACACGTTAGAACAGGGTAAAGCTATGAAGGAGGAATGTTCCTGTGCCTAAACTAAAATTAAAATCTAAACACAGGATCATGTGCGGTGATTCCACGTCTGAAGCTGATGTATCGAAACTTATGGACGGGCAGAAGGCTGATATGGTTTTTACTGATCCGCCTTATGGGATGTCTTACGGCGGCGGCAGAACTAAAAAGTTCGGTATGATTAAGGGAGATGACCAGGACCCGACACCTTTTTACGATATGCTTAAACATGCTCCCGAGGTTTATATGTGGGGACGTGTCGAGAACTGGGATCACCTGCCAGAAAAACCACGGTCGACTATCGTATGGAAGAAGAACGTCTTTGGTTTGGGCCGTGGCTACCGTGGGCAGTATGAGGTTTGTTTTTATTTTGGATCCTTTGCTGGGTCGGATAGCAATGTTTGGGAGGTTGCAAGGGACACCAGCTACCTACACCCAACTCAAAAGCCTATCGACCTTTGCATGCGAGCCATAAAGAATACAGACCCTAAATTAATCCTCGACCTATTCCTGGGCTCAGGCTCAACCCTGATAGCCTGCGAGAAAACCAAACGCAAATGCTTTGGGATGGAAATCGATGAGCACTATTGCTCGGTGATTCTAAAGAGATGGGAAGAATACACTGGTCTAAAGGCCGAGAGGATAACCAATGGCCCGACCAACTAAATACAAAAAGTCATACTGCGAAGACCTGATATTGCATGGGAAGGATGGATTCAGCTTCGAATGCTTCGGACCATCGATAGGGGTATGGCAGGCTACAATCTATAACTGGTTGAAAGCAACCAAAGATGATGGCGATCCAAAACACCCTGAGTTTTTAGAGGCCAAAAAAGAATGCGATGCCCAATGCCTGTTCTTCTATGAGAAGCAAGGCCGTAATGGAATGACCGGTGCTGGTAAGTATAAGAACTTCAATGCCACGGTCTGGATCTTTATGATGAAGAATCGTTTCAGATGGAGAAACGAGCAACAGATTGTTACCATAGATGAAACCCTGAAAGAACCAGCAGATATGAAGGACACTGAATTGGCAGCCAGACATGCCCATGCTCTAAAGGTGATTGAACAACATGAAGCTGGACCTGGCAGAAGCGATAGTAATAGTAAAGGAAGTGGAAAAAAGAAGAAGACAAAAGGAAGCAGTAAAAAACGCAAGGGAAAGTCTTCTTGATTTCATCGTTGCCCTTAACCCCAACTACAACGTCAACTGGCATCATGAGGCTATGTGCGAAAGGCTCACCCGATTAAAGGATGAACGTGGAAAGCGCATCATCTTTTCGGTTGGGCCTCAGAGGGGTAAGTCTGAAATCGTTTCCCGGTACTTCCCTGCATGGTGGTTGGGTCATTTTCCTAAGTCTAAGAATATCATATCGAGCTATAGTGCAAAGCTTGCTAATGGCTTCAATATAGACGCACAAAGGATAATGGCCGAGCCTCTATATAGAGAGATATTCCCGGATACAAAGCCAGGCAACAAAGAAACACAGGAGGAATTCCATACATCAAAAAAGGGTGTTTTGTATTCAGTAGGCGTCGGAGGATCAACCACAGGTAAATCTGCTGGTGAAATCTCAGGTGCTGACGGTGAGACAGATCCGGGGTTTTTCGATTGTGACGACCCTATTAAAGACCTTGCCGATGTATTCTCAATAACAAAAAGAAAAACCAAACGCGACTGGTGGAAGGCGGTAGTTGAAACCAGGATTCATAAAACAAGCCACGTAATACTGATGCATACACGATGGGGTGTCGATGACCTTGCTGGATGGTTACTGAAGAATAATCGTGACGACTGGGAAGTTATATCGTTTCCTGAGATAGGATCAGATCCTGATTACCCTAATGAATGGGATGACAGAGATCCGGGAGAAGCATCCAAGCAAGTACTTTGGCCGAAAGAGAAGGGCGACTATGACGCTCTGATGAAAATCAAGAAACGGGTCGGATCCTTTGCATGGGATGCAATGTTCCAACAAAAGCCCCGGGCCGAGGGTGGGAATCAGATCAAAGATGAATGGCTCAAATACTACACCAAGCTGCCGGTTCGCATTAAGGATATCAGATCTCACGAGTTGGTTCAGTCGTGGGATTGTCAATTCAAGGAAGACGGTACCAGCTATACGGTGGGGGTTACGATATTGAAATACGAGGAATTATATTACCTGGTCGATTTCTTTCGAAAGAAGTGCGGTATTAATGCATCGAAGATAGCGATCAGGCAAATGAAGAAGCGATGGCCCCAGTGTTCGAATGTCCTGATAGAAGATGGTGGTAACGGTGCTGCTATTCATGAGCAGCTTAAGACTGATAAAGATGGTAGGGTTGCCAGCACTCTTATCAGCCCGAAGCAATCCAAGGTCCTGCGCTTAATGGCACAGCAACCGATATTCGAGAATGGCTTCTTCCATTTGCCGGAAGATAAGGCATATACTGAGGAGATCAGGGATGAACTCGTAACTTTCCCTCTTGGGGCTAATGATGATATTACTGATTCTATCAGTCAGGCATTAGACAATTTCGGTAGACTAACAGGATTGGCTGCATTGATTGCGGCTTCGGATTAAGTGAGGAGGGAATCTCATGGGAGCAGTTAAGAACATCAAGAGTGCAGGTAAAGGTGTTCTAAAGAGAGCATATGATGGCTGGACCAACGTGGCAAGCGGTCTCAACATCAGAGGTCAGGATAAGAATGCATCGGCAGAAGTTAACTGGCAAAAGACAGACAGAGCAACCGCTGATGCTTATTTTGCCGGTGATGGAATCGGCAAGAAGATAGCGGTTCTTCCTCCGAAGGATATGGTCAGGGAAGGGGTAACGTGGAAGTTCGATGAGGACGATACCCAGAAAGATACGGTTAACGAAACCATAAAGTTTCTTACTGAAGAATACGACCGGCTAAACATATGGGCTCAGTTTGCCTGGGGTCAGGCTATGGGTCGTGTTTATGGTGGTGCTCTTGGTTTGATGGTTGTCGATGACAGCTTGGATATGGATAAGCCTCTTATGCTTTCCCGGGTCAGAAGACTGAAGGCCATTCAGATAATCGACCGGTGGTCTCTGACCGTGAATTCTGGTGATATCAATACCAAGCTGGGTGATCCCAACTTCGGAAAGCCAGACCAATACAGGTATCAGGCTGGATCTGATATCGGTGTTGCAGGACCTAATGAAGTGATAATTCATCATTCAAGGGTTATCCGATTCGATGGCGAAAGACTGACTCAAAGATTATATATCGAGAATAACTTCTGGCATGATTCGATTTATGGAAAGTTATCTGGTCCGATCAGAAACTATTCTGCATCTCACGATAGCATAGCCTCGATTATCCCTACAATCAATCAGGCTGTATTCAGTATCGATGGTCTGAACGAGGCCCTTGCGGCGAACAAAGAAGCACTGATCATTCAAAAGCTCAACTTCGTTAACCTGATGCGATCCAGTATCAACGCTGTCATTCTTGATAAGACCGATTTATTCCAGACACAGGGCGCAGCTGTTCAGGGTGCAAAAGATCTTCTGGATAAGACCGATCAAAGACTAACAGCTGTATCCGATATTCCTCATACCCGTCTGCTGGGAGAATCACCGGGTGCATCTCTGGGAGAAGGTGGTAGGTCCGAGCTAACAGATTACTACGATGATATCGCTGCTCAGCAGGAGCTTGTCTTCAGGGATAAAGTTAAACGGGTCACAGAGGTTATCTTTGCTCAAACGGAAGAACAAATAACAGAACCGAAAAACTGGTCATTCACATTCAATCCTCTTAATCAGGACGACCGGCAGACTGAGACCACCAACAGAAAAACTCAGGCTGATACTGATGCCATCTATATGGATAACGATGTACTTGATGCAGAGGAAGTCAGATCATCAAGGTTCGGTTCCGGCGAGTATTCCTTTGAGACAAGAATCCAGGACAGAGACGAAACTGCTTTCAATTCCGAAGACGATAAACCAATAGAGGAAGACGATAATGGCGATACGCCCGTCGAGGAGAAAGATCCGAAGGAGACCCAGGGGGGGTAAGAAATTTCGGAAAAGGAAAGGCCTGAGTCGGTTTCGAAAGTTCGAACGCGAGCTGGATAAGTTTAGCAAACAGATGCTTGAGGATCTCCAGCAGGAGGTTATCCGTTCTCTGATTCCCCGAATCAATCTTCTTGCTGAATCAGCGAAGAAGCCGCGCATCGTTGTGCTTGATCAGATCGATGATGGCGTAAGCATGAATGATCTAATCGACCAGATCGAATCACAATTCCTCGGGTTTTATTCGAAAGAACAAATCTCGGGATTCCTCAAGGGCTTCTATAGCGACATTGGCATACAGAATGATAACGATATCAATGCTGAATTCGCCAGACAGAATCTGGCTATAGGGCCGTCTGCCGAGCAACAGGTGATCATCGAAAATACGGTAGCCGATGTGACCAACAGGTTTAGAAACCTACAGCAGAACGTGATTGGGGATATCAGAGGAGAGATTCAGAAAGGTATTCAGAACGGTGACAGGTGGGAAACGGTAGCACGCCGGTTGCAGAAATCGATCACTGCACCCAAGGGGTCTGAATCCCCAACAGCTTTTAAAAAGGCTGTTAACAGGGCGAAGTTCATTGCAAGGAATACGGTATCGGAAACCCTTGGCGAGTTGAATAAGGATAGGCAAACATCGGCTGGGGTTGAGCTATATGAATGGCAGACAGCTGAGGATGAGAGGGTTAGGCCAACGCATGTAAAACTGGGGCTTGATGGCAAAAACATCTTCAGTTGGTCTGGAACCGTTGTGGTAGATGGGGTAGAGTACCGGGAAGCTATCGATCCTGACTTTTCGGGAAGTGGTACCCAGCCAGGGCAGCCATGGAATTGTCGGTGTGTGGCGATACCGTTTATACCGGAGCTTGATGAATGAAGCATGAACACAGCAAAGAATTGAATAATGAGTTTCTGAAAAGTATTCCGAAGCGAAAATTCTCAGACTTAGGAATCAATAGGCCTTCGAGCGAATTGGAAGAATCTATTATGAGTTGTATCCATAATGATATCCATGTTGGATTCTCCAAACGAGGTCATAATATTGGTATCCATTGCTCTAAGAGATTTCGTGGAAGAAAGTTTGCAGACTGTGTTGAGTTTGTTGATATGGGAGAGGCAAGTCATAAGATTGATATGTTGAAAAAAAGCATACTCGAAGGACTAAACTTAATATGACCGACATCAGAACAATCCTGCAAGACATCAATCGCAGTAAGAAAAAGAACGAACAGAACCTGTTCTATTACAAAGCGATCGATAAGACTCAGATCAAAGAACTGAGGGTGTTCGGCTACAACGTGGCACCTATCAAGATGGGGTTCTTTATATCGTGGAAGAAGGCATCATGAAAAGATACTGGTACATTTCAGCAAGAATCGTGGGAGACCATGGGATAAAGTTCACTGGCACCTATCACTGGGCCGGCTATTATCCGCAGTTGGATTTTGTCAGATCCCGTTGTGCTGAGATGCATCCAGATGTTTCGCCCGATAGTCAGATCTATATCGACTCTGTCGTAAGGGTCAGCAAGGAAGAATATGAAAGAAACGTAGACAAGGGTGGTCCCAAGATCAGAGACATCCCTAAAACAGACGTCCCAAAAAGAGAGTTCACGATAATAGACGGGGGTCTCCTTTGATCCAGCAGTACAATCGTATCATGAGAGAACTGCACCAGTTGGGCGCCGAGATGAGGCGTGATAATTCTGCATTGATTAAAACGATTGTACATGAATCTGTTGTGATACTTGATTCGGCAAGGTCAGTAACTCCGAACGGCAAATGGAAGAGGGGTCGAAAGAAAAGGGTGAACCTGACGCCATTGGATAAGAGACAGATCCAGTTTCTCCATAGTTGTGGGCTTTCGGTTAAAGAGATGGCCAGCAGGTTCAGAGTTTCTACCAGCACTGTAAGGAAGATTGTTTTCTAAAAAAAGGAATATCGAAATGGCAACCAGACCATATCGGGATGAATTGAAAGAAGCCAGGGATCGATATATCAAGCGAGAAATACAGCGAGTCAAAAGCACGCGTAATATCGGATTCCCTAATCCTATCGCACCGAAGCATGATGGTGACACAGATAAAATCCCTATCGATCTTCCGTTATGGAACTCGATAATGGAATCGGTTATTGATTTGATTGTTCAGATTGATGCTGGTAGGGTTGATCCCTGAGAGGGTAGCTCAGCTGGATAGAGGCATGGACGGCTTAAGCGCATCTTACGGTCGGTGGTTCGACTCCACCCCCTCTCTTCATTTAAATCTGTTCCGTTCTCTGTCCCCGATTTTAACGCATTCGATTTCACTGCAATGTCCATGTAATTCCCAGCAGTCACGACACATCAAATCCATACATATCCAGCAGTATTCTCCCAACAATTCATCCTGGTCCCTTCGAACGGAAAGGCATTTAGTACAGTTCATCATTCAAACCTAATATCAACATCCAGTGCCTTATCCTTATACGTGACGAATGCCAGAGCAGTCCACGCCTTGCCATATACCATCAGCCTCATGTTGCAGTAGTTACTTACTTTCTTGACCATCTTCAGATGATTCCTTTTGTTGATCTTGACTCCTCTGAACTTGCTTTGCACGTCATGCTTGATCCTTGAGAGGATTTGGTCGTTGGTCATTAGCCAAATTCCCTTGTTATAAAGTGATATCCATTCTCATCAAGATATCCTCCGCTCATGACACCCTTTTTTCGGTGTCGTTTTTTGCCATCGACCATCTTCCAGAATTCCTCGACTGAATTCTGCTTACCATATTCATCAAATATTCTGATGTCGGTATCATTAAGTAAGTCCCTCCAATCAGATGAATCATGCATCATCCTCTTGGGGAAATCTTCAGCATCGCCATGTCTTTGGTGGACCCTAAAATGGAAAGGCCAACCTATATTCGACCTTCCTATATGGAGCGTGCGCTCGGGTCTCTTGCAGGACTCGCACGTATCGTGGTGTGCGTAGTAGTTGGTTCCCATCACACATCCCAATCGTAAAGCTCAGAATCATCAACAACCCGAGTTTGCATGATGGTTTCCAGCCACTTCTGCTCTGATCCGGTTGATGGCTTTTTCATGAGAATCACCTTGTCAAAACAAGCTCCTGCTACTCCTCCCCCGTAGTTGCGAAAATAGAACCTAAACCCATCGCCCGAAACTTTGGTGCCATCGGCCTTAGCTCCGACGATTAGAATGTTTTGCATATCAACTTCCCCTACTATAGAATGACATGGACAATAATCCCAACAATCCAGAGGTCAAAATCATGCGTTATCTATTCATTCTTATCGCCTTAATGCTCCCATTACCAGCCCTTTCAGGGTCCTGTGAGATTCATGCAGAGGCTATTGTCGGATGGATGGAATTCGATATCCTTGGGTGTGAAATCAAGGGTGCCCTTATTCAAAACAAGAAGACCAAACTACTGTCCGGCGTGTTCAAGGTTGATATCAGAAAGCTGACAACAAATCGAAAAGACCGCGACGAACACATGCACGACAAATATCTCCAATCGAAGAAGTATCCAACGGCGAAATTCGTTCTCGATGGAGTAAGACCGGGTGCTAAGAAGTTCCGGGGTCGCATGACCCTGCATGGCAAGACGAGAAAGATCACCGGCAGGATTGTGAAGAGTTCGATACGAGGGGCAGAAGTGACGTTCGACCTTGATATCACTGATTTCGGAATTAAGAAACCTGGATACGAGTCGATTGTCATCGGGCAGAATTTGAAGATCAGGGTATCGATCTAAGGAAAGAGGGTCGTACCGGTGTCCACCACCGGTAACCAGCTATCAAAAGAGCGGTGCATTACTCTTCAATAACCAGGATGGATTCATATACCCGATGAAAATACTAATGACAACCCTGCTCTTCATATCGATCAAGGCCTTCGCTTACCCCCAAACAATCATCAAGGATTATCAGCTATGCCTAACGTGTCATGTTAGCCCGGGGGGTGGTACTGCTCTGAATGGCTATGGTCGATCCATGGCATCCGATTTCATGGCAACCTGGGCAATCAAGAACGAGGTCAGGGAATTCGTTACCTACGATTCTCCATACGTGGATTACAAAGCGACATACCGGCACCTCTATCTCTATAGCGAAGAAGTCGAAACGAATTTCCCAATGCTTGCAGACTTCGAACTCGCTCTTCACCTTGGGGATATCCTGACTTTCGATATGTCGGCAGGTGTATACAGCAGGGACTTGCAGCCCGAGACAAGGCAGAACTTCATACTGGTCAAGCCCTTCAGGTTCATGACCTTTAGGTTTGGCCATTTCATGCCGGTTATGGGGCTGGGGACAAACGACCATAGCCTGTCCATAAAACAAACCAATGGGCTCGGTAGAGGATCTGAATCCTATTCGGGTGAGATCTGGCTTTACTGGAAACGGGTCGGGCAGTTATTCCTCACGGTTTCTGCCAACGATGTTTCCATCAAATCCAATCCCACAAATACCTATGATGTGAATTCTGAAACAGTTGCTATCAAAAGGATGAGATCCAGTGCATTCATCGGAACCTTTGCAGAAGTAGGGATCAACGCCAGTGGTGTTAGCAAACCCACGACATGGGGGGCTTTCCTGAAATGGTCTCCGTTCTGGACAACCTATATTCTCGCCGAAGTAGACCATCAGATCGGTTCGATTCAATCCGCATCATGGATCAGAGTCGGGGGATTTCCATTCAAAGGAATGGACGTATATATGTCTATCGATTCCTATACCGAAAAAAAGAAGTCAATCGGTCTGGACTGGATGATACGTCCGGGTTTTGAAATCTCAGCCTCATATTACGATGACGAAACTTTCATGTCTCAACTCCATATCTGGCGATAATCAAAGGTGATAAATTGGTGAATTCCAAAATGTTGATGTATGCTTGAGACATCAACTTGAGGAAAAGGCCCACGATATGAAACATAAAGCACATGACTATATAGTTTTTGATGCTGACCATCTCGAAGTTGGCGACAACGGCGTCATGAGTTTCCTGGCAAACATAACCAGAACCGGCGTCTTTAGTTATTGGGAAGAAGGACCTGATGGAAGAATGAGGGTCATTCGAAGATTACGACATCCCGACGAAGTATTCAGTGAAAAGGCAATAGCCTCACTTCAAGATCTGCCCGTTACAAATGAACACCCATTAGTAGAACAAGAACGAGTTCTGCTCTCACCAGAAATAGCTTCAGATTTCGTCGTCGGAATGAGTTCAGGAACACCCAAAAAAGTTAAAGCCCCGTTTGCGACAGACCAGGAAGATTATATGCAACGGCGTATAGCTATCTGGGATAAACAAACAATCGCTGATATCAAGAGCGGAACTAAAAGAGAGTTCTCGCTCGGATATAACATCGCATCATATGATGCAACACCTGGTGTTTGGCACGGTGAAGCATACGATGAGGTTCAAAGAGGGCTTACATACAACCATCTTAGTGTCGTTCCAAAAGCAAGGGGCGGCGCCAACCTTAAGGTTGTTATGGACGGTGCTGATGATATTGTAATTAACCAGCACAAGGTATGTGATGGAATAATTATCATTAATAAAGAGAAAGGCAAGGACATGAAGATTTTTGTGTTTGATGGGAAAGAGGTCGAGGTTGACGACAAGGCTTATGATGTCCTGAAGAAGATGAAGGATGATTCTGATGCAAAGGATGTCCTGCTTAAGGATAAGCAGAAGGCTCTGGACACTGCCGATGGAAAGATCGAAGCCCTTAAGTCTCAGGTTACCGAGGATCAAGCGAACCAGAAAACCGAAGAGTTCGATGCTGCCGTCAATGCAAAAATCGTTCTACTCGATTCTGCTCGCAAAGTTCTTGGTTCAGAAGAGGAAATCGGACATCTGAGCCCTCGCGAGTTGAAAGAGAAAGTGATCAAGAAGATTCGACCAGATGCTATCTTTGATGGCAAGGCCGATGGCTATGTTGATGGCTGCTTCGATCAAACCGTTGCTGATTTCAAGCCCGGCCCCTCTGCCGGTGAGCGAAAGGTCGGTAAGCATATGGCTGCTGATGGCGCTGGTGAAAGAACCTACGAGCAGGCAAAGGCTGAGGCTGCCGAAAGAGATAAGAACGCCTGGCAGAAGAAGGCCTAAGATAAAGGTCTAAGAGACCATTTCGTTTTGAATGTTTTTAACTAAAGGAGTTTTACAATGGTCGCTCAAACTACATATAACGAAACTCCAGCAGCCGGGTTCGCCGGTATGCTGAACGAGTTGTTTCACCCAAGAGTTGTTGACACCAACATTGCAGAAGGTGCGGTTCCAATCGGTCAGCCCGTTAAGAAAGGAACAGCCGATGCGCAGGGCATAGTTGCAACAGCTGCTGGCGATATCCTGAATGGTATTTCTCTTTTCGCATCGGATCTTGTTAACGATAGCGGAACACCAACATGGTCGGATGAAGAAGCATTTCCCGTCCTTCGCAGTGGTCGCATGTATGTGACTGCTGGTGAAACCGTGGTCAAGGGTGATCCGGTATTCGCTGGAGTGGGTGGGGAAATTGGAGAGTATTTCAACGACAGCGGTGAAGTTACTCAGATCACCGACTGGCACATCTCAACCGCTCTGGTCACTTCAAACGTAATTGCTCTGACCATTAACGGACTGGCCATTCCCGGATCACCGATTACTTTCGCAACCACAAACGCGGCGACTCTTCTTGCAATCGCTCTTGTTCTTGAGAACAGCCCATTGGTTGCATCAGCAGTATCCGATGGTGTTGACGACATCGTAGTCACAAGCGCAGTCCCAGGACTTGCCGGTGCGATCACTGTCGGTGGAGTAGTCACTAGTGGTGCCGGACAGGCAACTGTAACCGATGTTCCGAACGTCGCAGCTGTTGCAGCAACCCGCGCATCATTTGATGGTGAAGCAACTTTCCGTCAAGGAGCAGCCACTGCTGCCCTGGTCGAGATCGAATTGACTTAAAGAAGTTTGAAAAGAAACCTGGGTTAAGGAAGACCCATGAATTGAAAAGGGGTTTTGTGATGGTTAGAAAATTCTTCGCTCTTGACGCCGATGAGGGCATCTTCTTTTCCCGGCAACTTGAGCAAATTAAGGCAAAAACATACGATATCCTCTATCCTGAGTTGATGGCTCGGCGCTTGATACCTTTGGATACGAGCACCGACACTGGCGCGACCACTGTAACTTATAGAACATGGGACCACGTAGGAATTGCAAAGCTCTTGCATACCTATGCCACGGATTTAAATAATGTTGAGTTGACCGCCAAGGAAACCACTCGAAAGGTTTATGGCGAGGGTATTTCTTTCGGCTACTCAATCCAGGACATTCGTTCTGCGAAGTACGGCAATGTTCCTCTGGAGCAAAGAAAAGCAAACGCTGCAAGAAAGCAGATGCTTTTTCTCGAAGATACTTTGGCGTTTGATGGCGACGACACCACTGACATGGAAGGGTTTATCAATAACTCTAACGTGAATTCGGTGACACCTGTTGATGGCGCGGCAGGCTTTACCGACTGGGCTCGAAAGACCCCGGATGAGATCCTGACCGACATAAAAAATATGATCACTCCTATCAGAGTAAATAGTAAAGGAGTTGAGAGCCCACAAACGCTTCTTCTTTCTGAGGGACCGTATGCGCACATATCAACCATCCCCAGATCAACTCAGAGTGATACAACAATTCTGGAGTTCATCCTCAGGTCTAATCCCTTCATCTCTGAAGTGATTCAATTGTTCAAGCTTGAGGGTGCAGCACCTGTAAGTGGTTCATATGATTCAGAAGATGCCGCGATTTTATATGACAAGAATCCTGAGAAGCTCTGGCTTGAAACACCACAAGACGTGGAAATGTTTCCCGTTCAGGAAAAGGGCCTGATGTTCGAGGTCCCGGTTCACGCTCGGACAGCGGGTTGCATAATCGCGTATCCGATTAGTATCAGTCAACTGAACGGTATTTAAGTTTAACTCGGGCCGTGTGAAAACGGTCTTTGGTTTTAACCCCTAACAGGAATCGAAAATGATTATTAAAAATAACCGTCCCCGAATGGTGAGCATCGGAAAATTGCAACTCAAGCCAGGAAACAACGTCCTGACTGAGGCGCAATGGGATGCAATCCCTGCTGGCTACAAAAAGGATACCGGCAAAGAAGGTAAAGAAGGTGGTGTCCTTGGTGAGATGCACAAAGAAGGCCTCATTGAGATCATCCACGGCGATATCGGCACAAAAAAAGACGATATAAAACTCACAAAAATCTTGATCAAGGAAACCAATGACATCCCCACACTTGAAGGGTGGATTGATGGTGCGCCCGGTGTAATTAAGGGTGCAATTAAGGATCAGATAAAGTTGCTAACAGTAGTCGTTCCTAAAAAGGATGAGGACAAGTAATGGCAATAGCTGACGTTACAAAAGCATATGTTGATATGGTGACTGACAATAAGTTCACAACACGAACCTCGAACACCGCACAGTTCGATTTTCTAAAGATCTTTTATTGTGATTCATACCTCAACACCGATATATGCTTTCTCCCTGACGTCAAGTTTAATCCAGGACTTGCTTTGCTTCTGGCTCACCATTACGCTTTGCACACTGATGTCACTCCCCCTAATAAGGGGGGTAGTGATACGGGTGTTGGTTCTGTGACTCAGAGGAGTGTAGGAGATTTATCCAAGTCTTTTAGTGGTCCTCCTCCTATGACTTCCATATCAGGGATGAAGGCATGGCTGACACAGACTACATGGGGCATGCAGTTTCTTGGTTTGATGGGAACATTCAAATCGTCGCCTTTAGTGACAGGAGGGGTTCCCGTTGTCGTTCGATCCTGAATTCCTAAACAAAACGGTTACCATCTACAACGGGACTGAGGCCTATGTAGATGGAAGACCTGTTCAGGGATCAGAGACCAGTTTTCCTCTTGATGCTTCAGTCCAAAGACTGAACATGAGAGAACGACAACTGCTGGAAGAGGGCTTCAGGTCAAGGGATACAAGGAAGATTTACTTTCCTGAAAACCCAAACATCGTTGCCCTTGAGAACAATCAGACAGAACCGATCAACGAAGCATCGGAATTTGAGTTTGATGGAAACCGTTATGTGATGCTGGCAGATGAGGGGTGGGATACGGTGATCCCCCATCTAAAGGTAACAGTCGTAAGGAAGCAGTAACGTGGCAAAGGATGATCAAATCTTAAGGACGAATAAGAAGGTCGATAGGATGCTAAAGAAGCTCCTCAGCGACCGTTCGTTTGTTAAGGTTGGTGTCCTTGCGAATCCTGACAACAAGGCTGCACCCCGGGCATCGGATCCTAAGACAGTATTCGTTATGAAGGATGGATCGAAGTCTGAGAAGACAATCGACACAAACCTTGTCACCATTGCAATTGCTCATGAGTTTGGTAATCCTCCGTTGCTTCCCCAAAGATCCTTTCTCAGATCTACGTTTGCAAAAGAGAAGAAGAACATACCAAAGGTGTTCTTCAAAGCTGCACAGAGACAGATTAAGAAAAAGAGATATGACCCCGAGGACGTATTAAGACTTGTCGGTGTTTGGTTCGAAGGTCTTGTTAAGAAAACCTTTACCAACAACAACTGGCCAAGTCTTAAGGATCCAACTCGCGGTGGTAGAAACAAAGATGGTGGTGCCACTCCTCTGGTAGACACAGGTCAACTGAGGGCTTCCATCGCATCAGAAGTTGTTAAGCAAAGATCAGGGGGTCCACGATGACGTTAGCCCTCACTTCTGTTGAAGATGCATTAAGGACTGCGATATTATCTGCTGGTTCAAATACCAGAGTGATATTCTACCGGCCTAATGCTTCGAGGCCCAAGTTGCCTTATACCTCAATCGAATACCTGACTGAAAGCGAAGTCATAAACGATTGGGATGAGTTCGATCTGATTAATGATGTGAATAAGATTCTTGGTTATAGGGAAGAGCTATTCACGGTCAATTGCTATGGGTCGAACGGATTCGAAGAAGCCCGAAAGATTCAGGGCAAGATTACTGTCCAGACTATCAGGGACACAATCAGAGATTCAATTAGTGCATCAATTCTGTCAGTCGGTGGTGTAAGAAACATTACTCCATTGGTTGATTCTGGATATGAGATAAGAGCAACATTCGATATCAATATGCTCGTCAATGTTGAAGACGGTTCCACAACGGATAATACCGGTTACTTCAATACAGTCGAACCTATTGAGTGGACTAATGAACCAGCTTAGGCGGAGGGTTAAACAATGCCTGAAATTTCTGAAATAGTAACGGTGAACATAACAGTTGCATCGGCAGGATTGACCAGGCAGGGGTTCAATAGCCTTCTTGCCGTTGGTGATGAGACTAACTTCGCAGTTGGTTTTGCTGAATTTGAAGTAAGAAAGTATACAACATTCGCCGCTCTTTCTGCCGACACCGATATTCTCGATGGTGACATTAAGAATATGGCACAGGTATCGTTCGGCCAGATAGTTGCTGTTCCATCTTTTTATGTATCAAGAATCGATATTGGTGGTTCTGTTGCTCAGGTCGGTACTCTTGTTTTCACAGGAGATCTTATAACCGGAAACTCTATTGCTATCACCCTTGACGGTGTAGCGATTGCAGGAAGTCCTGTTGCATTCAACGTCAACAATTCGGATACCCTGGATGATATCGCCACTGCGATTCAGGCAGACGCCAGAGTCGTAACGGCTGTCGGTGATGGATCCGATACCGTTACAGTTACAAGCGCAACAGCCGGAAGGTCTCTGGCGGTAGCTGCTGTGGTATCTGGTGGAGCGTCACAGGTAACTGCTGCATTCACAATCACAACCCCTGCTCTGGCTGATGTGAAAACGGCTGATCTGAGTACCATCTTCGGTAACAACAGCGACTGGTTCGGATTTGCAATGACCTATAAGGATGTTGGATCCATTCAGACAGCGTCTGCATTCCTTGCTGCTAACGGCAGATATGGTTTCTTCAGACAGGTTAGCCGGACCGATTTCTTTCCACTCAATACCAACTTCTCGTCTCTGTTCAATACAGATTCTGTTGGAGCTATTGGTCAATGGATCGAGGTAGGCGAAGCATCCTGGGCTCTGGCTCAGATTCCAGGAACCTATACCGATGCGCTGCATACTCTTGAACTTGTTGACCAGGCTTTGGCAATCACTTCGAGTGAAGAGACATTGCTTAGAGCAAACAACGTCAACCAGTATTCAAATCTTGCCGGCGTAGGTACTACGTGGAATGGTTCAGCTGCCAACGGCGGCTTTATCGACACCTATATCGGTGTGCTTTATCTCAAGGCAAGGATCGAAGAAGATGTGCTCGCCCAACTTTTGGCGGCGAATAAGATTCCGTTCACGAATGCTGGTGTCAATCTCATCGTCGGAGCATGTCAGGCAAGGCTTGAACAGTCTGTTCTCGAAGGCTTCCTGACTAACGACCCGACACCTGTGACAACCGCACCATTGGTAGCAGATATTTCTGCAACTGATAAATCGAATCGGTTGTTACCTAATGTTCAATTCCAGGCCGTCACGGCTGGTGCAATTCACACAGTCACGATCAACGGGACTATTGTAGCTTAAGGAAAGGCGGTGATAGATTGACTCTCAGAACATTCGATCCTAAAGAATTATCTGTAACCTTCGGGGAATTCATCATGAAGGGGTTCTCCGACGATGTCGTTTCAATCGCATTCGATGATCCGTCATGGGAACTGGTCGTGGGTGCTGATGGGGAGGGTGCCAGGGTTAAGAGCAATTCAAATGCTGCAACGATTACCATTACTCTTCAGCAGGTCAGCCCATCCAATGATGATCTCTCTGGCATTTGGTTGCTGGACAAGATATCCAATGCCGGCATCAGGCCTTTCTTTGCAAAGGATAACCTTGGCACAAGTATCTGGACTGCTCCGACTGCTTTCATTGAGCAGATACCCGAAGCAGGATATTCCAAAACTCAAAACGACAGGGTTTGGATTCTAAAGACAGACAACCTGATTCCATTCCTCGGAGGGAATAACGCAGCATGACAGTTCCTATCGATGTAAAAATCGGCACACATAATGTGACTATCGGCAAGTTCGGAGCTATGGAGGGATGGAGGGTCATGCACAGATTAAGTTCTGTGATTGGACCTTCCATGGGTTCTCTCTTTGACGATAAGTATGAAGATGCCATCAGGTTGTTCTTTGAAAAGTGTGACGAAGATAAGATGCTTGAGATGATGAATACACTTCTGGCTGTTACTTTGCTGGACGGTCGTCAAGTCGTCTTCAATGAGGATATGAAAGACTACTCGCTTTGCATGGAAATGTGTGTCGAGGTCGTTAAGCATAACTTCCAGGAGTTTTTTTTAACGATATCGAAAAAGGTCAGCGGTTTACTCCAAAAGAAACCGGCAAAGAAAGCGAGGAAGAAGGCCTAAAGGAATACGGGATTAACTCCCACCGAGTGAACCTGTTCCTTTGGAGGCCTGTTACAGCAGGCCTTGTCAGTTTTGATGATCTGAAGAATCACATGAGTTTCGAAGATCTCATAGATGCCCACGAGGTTCTGGACATAAGGGATCAGATGGAATCGGTAGAGAGAAAGAGAAGGGATAGAAAGAATGGCAAACGTACTTGAAGAGATTTTTATAGCGATAAAGATGAAAGGTGCCTCTGGCGCCAAGAAAACTCTTCAGGGTATCAAGAAGACAATCAAATCTTTAGTCGGTGATATAAAGGTATTCAAGGCCAACCTTTCTGCTCTTGCCGTTGCTGCCACGTTCAGAGGAGTGTCGCAGGGATTAAGATCTCTCACCCGACAGTTCAAGGAATTCGTTAACGAGTCAATCGCTCTGGCTGCAACTCAAGAGGAAGCGGTAGCAGGCCTCGAAGCTTCAATGAAAACCGCTGGTGATTTCACAAAGGAATCTCTGGAGGATCTGAAAGAGTTTGCATCGGCAATGCAGGATATCAGTATCCATGGCGATGAGTTGATCATCCAACAGCTTGCTATTGCGAAAGCATATGGTGCTTCGAATTCTCAGGCCAAGGATCTTGTTCAGGCATCGATTGAGTTGTCAGCAGCAACAGGAAAGTCGTTGCAAGAATCTGTCAGGCAGATTGCAAAAACACTTGGTGGTTATGCCGGTGAGCTTGGTGAAGTTCTGCCTCAGATTAAAGCTCTTACAGTCGAACAACTGAAAGCAGGCAAAGCATCAGAGATTCTGCTTAAGTCTTTCGGTGGTAGTTCTCTCAAGAGAATGCAGACATTCAATGCACAGACACAGTCGCTTGTGAATCTCTGGGGTGACATGAAAGAACTAATCGGCGAACCGCTGATAGAAGTTCTCTTGCAACCCATCAAGGATCTCAAGGAAGACCTGAAGGATATGAAACCCGCCTTCAGGGAATTCGGTCAGAGTCTCGCCAGTGCATTCAAGATTGTTAAAAGGATATTCGATTCCTTCGGTGGTAATGATCTGATCGCAAGAGCTTTAAAGAATTTCGGTTCTTTCATTCAGACCATGGCTTTGTTAGTAGAGGATTTCTTCTTCTTCATCAGGGGGGAAAGATCATTTATCGGCAGCAAGCTCGAAGGGGCTGGCGGTATCGAGGGAGCACTAGAGGGACTAGCCTTTAAAGCCGGTGAGGTTATTGGGAAAGTGATTCCTATTATCCTCAAAGGAATGGTAAGCGGATTGGGTATTGCGATCAGGGCAGCTATAGCACCGCTTGCATCTGCCTCTGGTGCATCGCTGCAACAAGGTGGGAGACCAGAGCTTAGTAAACAGTTCGAGGATCTCGCAAGACGTGAGAGGGCCGGGTTGGGTCTGCCTAAGTTCGCCGGGTTCAATCCTGATGGAACTGTTAGAACCACCACAAACGATAACGACAACAGCAGTGCCACGGTTCATCAGACAATCAGCATCAGCACATCGCAACCAGCAAGAAGTATTGTTCAGGAAGTAGAAAACGCATTCAATGAATTCTCACCAATGCTGGGAGCGTTTTAACTATGGTTAGCTTAAGAAGCATAAAAGAATCGTTCACAGGAAAACAACCCCTGACACTTGTTGAGTTTGCTAACAAGTCTGTTGTGTTCACGGCTGATGCGATTATCAGTGAGGGATACAATCGTGACTCTGATGTCAGCAGCTATCCTTCTGAAGAAGGTTCTGACTTTGGTGAGAATGCAAGGGTAGTAGGCACAGGCATCAACGTGCAGGGCCTTGTTTCGGATGCAACTCTTTCCTATTTCGGTTTGATTGAAGCCGTCGCAAGTAGTTCTATCGGCCAGCTATTCGAAGCAACAAGCAAGAGTCAGGAAGCATGGAATCAACTTGAGAAATGGCAGGAACAGGGTACTGGACTGATAGTAAAGGCCAGGTATTTCAAGGATGGATTGAAGGAACTTTCGAGCGGTGCAACGATACCTTTCCAGATCAAGAACTTTAATGCTCCGAGGAACAAGAGCACAGGGGCTGCTTTAAGATATAGCCTACAGCTGGTAGCAATCAGGCAGGTTACTATAGGCGCCCTTAGTCTCACAAGTCTTGCACAGGCAGTTAGTAAAGGATCTCAGGCTCTGTCCAGCAATACAAAATCAGATGCTGTCGATGATCAGCCTGCTGTTGAAGCTCTTAGGGACAACAAGACTGAACAGGCAAACGTCAACAACTTATTCGGTGGTAGTTAAATGGCGACCAGTGAATTATCAATTATAAATGCTCAGGACGTATCCTATGAATTCTCTTCCTCATTTGATGGTGAGAGATTCTTCATCGTCCTGAACTACAATGATCGAAACGATACGTGGTATCTGGATGTCAAGAATGCAAACCTTGATGTGTTGTTGTCAGGATTGCCATGCCTGACCAATGTCGAGGGATTGACAACAAGATTCAAGTTACCAGATGTATTTCCTTTTGGTGATCTCGTTATAGCAGACACCAATGACACAGGGGTTGATCCCACCTTCGAGAACTTCGGGGATGAGATCAGCGGCTTTTATTCGAGTATTATTGATGGTTAGTTTTCATAGAGAATATAAGTTGACCTTCGAGGCCGACGACGGGAGCACTGCCGAACTCACTCAGACGTTCGACAAGCCCGGTCTGGCTATCGATTTCAATATCCAGAAAACCAGAACCAAGGCTTCCAATACTGCAATTATAGGAATCATGAATCCATCGAAAGATACGATGGGAGTTTTCCAGAAGGATGGAGTCGTTCGGTTTGACGCCGGCTATAAAGGTGATATCGCCTCTATCCTTGTGGGTAACAAACAGTCGGCAAACTATCAGGACATGGGTGGTGATAAGCGATTCGAGATCCTTGCCCTTGAGGGTGTGACGGCATACGAGAATATTCAATTCAGTAAGCAGTATGGAAAAGGAACGAGCAATGTTGAGATCATTACTGACCTGGCTAAGTTTATTGCTGATAATAATCCAGCAGTCGATTCAGTGAACTTCTTCACCATCCTTCCATCAGATTTCAAAGTCTATGGGCAGGAGGGTGTTGTATTTGGAAATGCCAACGAGCTTCTGGGTAATCTTCTAAGCCCTATAGGTTTCCAGCATTTCGTCAACAAGGGTGTCCTTACGATACTGGGACAGAATGGTTTCGTGAAAGATCTCGAAGTGATTCTCAATCCAAACAACGGATTGATAGGATCTCCGAAGCCGATATCCAATGCCAGCAATGCAAAGGTATCGAGGCCGGGTATAGAATGCAGATCGATTTTGAATTACAACTTCGATGTAGGAAGACGGCTGAGGCTTCAAACAAAGGAATACAATAACAAGGCATTCATCATTGATTCGGTGAACTTTGTAGGAAGTACCTACGAGGGTGAATACACGGCAGATATAAAGGCGTATGAGGCTGATGGGGTCATTTGATCAACAACAGAAGAGTTCAGCAAATGCCGTACTTGCAGATGCAATCCGGGCAGGTGTCGAAGCGCGTCTTCTCGATATGCATACCATGATCCCGGGTCAGGTTGTTTCATACGACAAGGACTTCCAGACATGTGAAGTCGCTATCTGTATCAAGAGAAGTGTTAACGGTGTAGAGAATCAACTGCCCACCCTTAAAGGGATACCTGTTAATTTCTCACGGTCTGCCAGTGCTGGAACAACTTTCATCCTTAAGAAAGGTGATGGTGTATCGCTTGTTTTTTCAGAAAGAAATCTTGATAAGTTCAAGACAGCCGGTGCTGGATTCATTCCGATCGATGCGAGAAAGTTCGATCTATCTGATGCTGTCGCTTTTCCTGGGTTGTTTCCTATTAAGGGGGCTATGTTTCCTCCACAAGAGGATGCAACAGAGTTGAGGGGTGAGAAGATATTCGCTGGCGATCCTTCGCAGGTAATCACACCAATACTGACAACCCCCGGTGGCCCTCCCGGAACACTGGCCCCTGCATTGGCAACCAGCATTCCATTGGGTAAGCTTGATGTGATTCAGATCATGGAAGCATTCATGACATTGATGCTCAACTGTTCTTATGGGGGTGCTCCGACAACAGGTGGTGGTGGGATCGATACACTCACGAAACCCGCACTGACTTCACTCATCGCAGACCTTGGAAAGCTAAAGGTGTAGATATGTCTGACATAGCATTCGATAATCTCAACTACGATATGGTGATAACCGGCGGGGCTATGGTGTTGACCTCAGACACCAGTTTTGTTGAAACCATGCGTCAGAGGATCAGAGCATATTTACAAACCTTTCTCGGCGAGTGGTTCCTGGACGATACCATCAACCCCAAGGAAGGCATTCCTTATTTCCAGTCGCTCTTTGCTCAGAAGATACCGACAATAGAAACAGCCGACACTGTTTTCAGAACGGGACTATTGGCTATAGAAGGTGTCACCAGTGTTCTTGAATTAACATTCAATCATGACAGACCAACCAGAAACCTTGAGACTGGATTCAAGGTAACGATAACGGGTGGTGGGTTTGTGGAAGACATAATCGCATTTGACGTTTAGGGAAATATCATGGGATTAACAGCACAGGGTTTTACACCCAAGTCATTGACGGATATCAGAACCGATATAGGTAACCGCCTGAAGCTTGCTCTGGGTAGTGACCTTGATGTTTCGGCTACCAGCAGGACAGGTCAATTTATAGATATCACATCTGATGAAATCAATGATGTGTGGCAAGGTCTTCAGGATGTTTACAATTCATCTTTTCCTGATACTGCGAGTAAGTCGTCTCTGGATAACGTGGTAGCTATTACCAACACCGTTCGAAAAACTCAGTCGTCTTCCTCTGCAAACGTATTCCTTGCTGGTGACGCCGCGACCGTCGTTCCGGGTGGGAGCACAATCCAGAAGACCGGGACCGATAGAAACTTCACTACCCAGCTATCGAATACCATACCGAACACATCGAATCTAATCGCTCTCAGTAATGTTGCACAAGCTGGCGACATAACCCTGTCATGGGATGGCACACCGATAGCTGCTATCAACTGGAACGACACCACATCGGCTATAGAAACCAAGATCGAAGCCCACGCAGATATCACGGCAGTCACTGTTACTGGCGGGTTTGATTCACTAGGATTTATCCATATCCTTTTCGAAACGGACGTTCTGGGTTCCCGAGCAGTAACCATTGATGCCAGCACGCTAACCAGAAACTCAGATGCCTTGGTTTCAAATGGATACTTCTCGACAGATACCGGGGTCGCTGTCCTTGCTGTTATCACCGGAAGCACTTCTGTTCCTCAGGTTTCTCTGACAACCATCGTTAGTACAGTCACTGGTTGGAATGCTGTTGTGAACTTTGGTCTTGGAGTTGCCGGTAATGATGAGGAATCTGATCCCAACCTCAGAGTAAGACGTGACGGTGAGCTTCAGAAGTCAGGAACGGCCACCCTGGGTGGTGCCAGGGAATTGATTCAGGCGGTTGTTAATGTAGGTAGTGTAACCATCATTGAGAATGACACCAGTTCAACTGACTCCGAGGGTAGAGAGCCCAAAAGCTATGAGGTTTATGTCGAGGGCGGTGATGATGATGATGTTGCTCAGGCTGTTTATGACAGCAAGCCATCGGGCATAAGGGTTGTGACAACAGTTGCCGGCCCATCCCAAAGGACTGGAAACATAATCGATGTGAATGGCGTGGCTACAACCCTGACATTCTCTGAACCAGTTGCAGTTCCGATGCTGATTGTTGTTACGGGAACCAAAGATGCGGATTATCCGACCGATGGAGATCAGCAGATCAAGGATACTCTGGTTGCATTCTTCCTGACATTCATATTGAATCAGGATGTTCTCAATCATGACCTGTTTACACCAGTGAATACAATACCCGGACTTCTGACTGTAGTGATTACCCAGGACACGGTAGCTGGTGGGGCGCCATCGACAGCCAATACTGCTATCGATGTTGAGGAGATCGCAACACTTATCAATGCAAACATAACTGTGACGGTGACTTGATATGGTTAAAGAACTCGTTAATGTAGATCACGTTGTCACTGCTGATGGAAAGTTCCTTTCGCAGTATAAGAACTCGCCGATATTCAAGTCATTCGTTTTTGCTTTCATTGAAGAACTGAACGAGATTGAAACCGAGCTTCTTCTTTTCAAAACTGATCTGGTCCTTGCCAATGCTGAGGGAGTTAACCTAACCAGGTGGGGGGTTATCCTTCAGTCTCCCACAAGGCCGGTTGAAGATGAAACATTCAGGCTTCTTCTTTATGCTCTCATAGCAGCTTACTACTCTGAAGGAAGGCCTGAGGATCTGAGGGCTCTTGCAACCACTGCGATCACTGCCGACAGTATCATCTTCAATGACATCGGGGGTGGGATCTTTTCGATCACTCTTGTTAATCCGGTCTTTACATTTGACCATCAGCTGGTTGTCGATATCATCAATCTCGCAAAGCCAGTGGGAACAGAGTTCAAGGGGTTCATCAAAAGAGTTGACCCGTATTTTGGTTTCCAGGGTGATCCGACTGCTTTTCCATTCGATGTTACGGGCGGGTCAACTCCTGCTGGTCGATATTCAATACTACTAGACTAGAGGATAGATCATGCCAACCAAACCAACAGTATCCGTAGAATGGGCCATAGCAGCTGGCGCCCTTAAGACCGTTCCCAGCACCGACCAAAAGAACAGGGGCTGGGATACCGACGATGGATTGGTAACAGGGCTAGCACCTGAGCCTATTATGCAGAACCAGAATGGTTGGCAGAATAATGCTTATCAATGGATAAACTGGCTTGACATAATCACAACACCGGCCAATGGTATTCGGGAAATCGCCGCTATTACGTTCGCCTTTGCTACAACCGATGTGAACATTGCTACCGATGAAATCACCGAGGTTAATCACGGTATGTTGACTGGTGATGTGTGGCAGGGAACTACAACGGGAACTTTGCCAGCCGGTCTTTCTTTGGCTACCGATTACTGGGCAATTTACGTTACCGACGATATAATCAAGCCCGCCTCATCTCTGGCAAATGCAGTTGCCGGAACTCCGGTTGATATCACTGACGTTGGTTCGGGAACGCATACCCTGACATCAGAAAACGAATGGTCAATCCTTGATGACGATGGTTTTAATACTTTTATTATTACTACCGGATCTGTGAATCATAAATTAGTAGCACCATTACTTGCTAACAACTTAAATAGGGATCTATTTATAGGCAAAGACGATTCTGGTACCGGATTAATAGTACTGGATGGTGCAGCATCTACTCTAAGTGGTCTGTCTACTGTAGATATTAATGGTGATCAAGGTTACTTGAGAATTAAAGGAATAACATCTAAGTGGTTAATTACAGATCAGTTCTGTCCATGGATACCCTACACCCCAACTTTTGGTAGTGGTTTTGGTACTCCCACTAATGTTGCATTTCAATGGAAGCAGATAGGGGAGGATGTTAAGGTTTCTGCTGAGTTCAATCCAAGTGCTGTATCAGCTAATCCGGCCTTGGTGACCTTACCCAATCTCTACACTATAGATTATATTGGTGCAGCTGGTACTCAAAAGGTTGGGGAATCCCTTAACGATACAACTGCAACAGGAATTCAATGGAATGTCCTGGCAACAGATGGCGAGACCTCTGTCAAATTCAGCAGAGTATCGTTTAGTGTTAACAAAAACCAGACAGTACCAGAAGACGCTAACGCTGTATTTGCTCCTACCAGTAGAATTACATTGTATTTCTCAGTCCCGGTAGCCGAATTTAAGAGATCATAATGTCTACAAAAGCGATAATCAATAACACGTTCGTGTTCAACAGAGATTCGTCATCGACTTTCCCCTCACCCGTAACAACGTTGGATGAGCCTCTTCAGTCGTTGAACTTCCAGCTGTTCTGGGAAGCCGGGGTGTTGGGGGCTTTTCAGTTCCAGACCGATATCAAGTCGGGAGAATGGGAACAGCTTCTCGATTGCAACAAGAGGCCGGTGCAAGTAATTGCCGGTGGTACAGAAGCAAATGAGATAGTAAGCCTGATCAATCCATGGCAAGCTTTCAATGCTGTCAGGTTCGTTTGGGTTCCTCAGTCTTCATCGGGTCTGATTAATTGCACCCTAAGGGTTGTGCCAACATGATAATCATCGATTTTTCAAATACATGTTGCCCGTTTGATCCCGACACTATTCTTGTTACATCATGTGAAACAGGTGCAGGTGAAATCCTGCTTGATTGTGATGGCAATGTTTTAGTTACAACGATTCAGAGAACGAAGGGTTAATAATGGCTGATCACATAATATGCGGATCAGGGCCACCGACCACTGCTCCCACGGAACTCGGACAACATTTCATCGACCTGACAAATGGTGATGCCTATATCTCAATAGGAACAACAGCTGTCGGTAACTGGAAGCTTAGTGGAGGAACAGGTGTCAGCTTCAATACATTCCTATCGATGCTTGATACACCGGGCGTATATACTGATAAGGGCAATTTCCTAGTAAAAGTAAAAGACGATGAGACCGGTCTTGAATTCATAAGCGGTTTCGATCTGAATTCCTCAACTGGATTGGTTGACGGTTCCAAGATCACTGTCAATTCTGGTGATCCCGCAAAGTTCGATGTTGAAGCCACGATATGCATTTTCACAGATGCATTCTCAGATCCCAGCAATCCGGTTACTGTAATTATTGTATACGATGCGCTGGAAGCAGTTACAGTTACCAACCTGGCTACAGCCCCAGCCACAGAACTTCTCTTTCTTCAGAACGGAACTCTCGAACAGTCATCAGGCGTAGCACTCACCCCAAGCATCCTAAGATCAAAGGTATCCATTGGCAGTCTGATTCATGCCAGTGGAGTTCAAATAGATCAGATCATCGACACCTATACCGGGGCTGCGATCAGCATCGGCAATACCATCATGGACTTCTTCCTGTCCATAGGTGGCTTCAACACGTTCGGGAATATCTTCTCTGCCAACGGTGCGAATCTCAACCTCGACAAGAGCGCTGGGGGATTTCTGTTTCTTGGGGCGAACTACAAGCTGAACAGGTCAGATCCAAACATAGTTCCGCTTGATGCTATTTCTGGTCTGAATTTCATCTATGCATGGCAGGATGGATCTGGAGGATGGAATGCATCGTTCGGGAACACCGATGTCAACGTGGTTAATTGGGATGACAATTCCGGTGGTGCAAGTGTTCCTGGTGGGGTTGTCCCAAACAACCAATACACAATACAAACAGCATTGATCAGTACAGGAAACGATGTTCTGGTTTACTTCGGTCAGACTTTGTATGCAACACTCGCTGGTGCGGAAGCTGCAATCCGAACTCAGATTTTCCTGACTGCTCCTGACTTTCAGGGAGCACTGTTTCGGTCCTGGATAATTGTGATGAAGTCCACCGCTGACCTGAGTAACACATCGGAGAATTCTTTTATCCCAGCCAGGAAATTCGATACCCTCGACTGACATCCCCATCAAATAAAAAGACTGGGTAACATCCCTCACAGATGTTATCCTCCGTCTGAGTAATCCCTCTAAAACAATTTTGAGCATCGTTATGAATCTTCCTTTACGAAGAGATAAAACGCTCAGGATACTAGAGCTAAAATTCGACACTGTCTGGCAGGACGGTGACTGGTTCATTTTTATCATGTGCGGTTCTGTAATGGGCCGTGTTAAAATAGAACAACTCAATCTCAGACAGCAATCAATCTTTCACTCTCTAAAGGAGACAGGGCAATGGAATACAAAGAAATCACCCTCAAGATACCAAAAGAAGCCAGCGAACTGATTGACGTATCAATGAAGCTTCTCGAAGAGGTTCGAAAAGCCGGCGCCGATGGTTTCGGTGTCGATGACATCCCGACTCTGATGGCTGCGGTCATGCAGGTAGCCGGCGAGGCTACCGACTATTCCCTCATCGTCGAGGAACTCAAGAGCGATCCTGAGGCAGCAGCGAATCTGGCATTGATAACCGGAACGAAACTACTGAAGGCATTGGGACTGGTATAAGAATGGCTGAACTCCTGACAGCACATTTCATAGGGATCATGCTCCAGAAGGAATCCTTCTCAAGCCTTGGAAGCATGATCATCCTATGGTTGATGTTCAGGAGAATTGGCAAAACAGAAAAAACAATGAAAAAGGTCAGCAAAGACTTAGGAGAATTCTACTGCCCATTAGTCGGGAAGCGGGGATACAAGAATGGAGAAGATTCAGATAACGAAAAATTTCCACTCTGGTGAACTGGAGTGCCCTTGTTGCAAGGCCCTGATCTTTGATCAGAGGATGATCGACTATCTTCAGATCCTGAGGGACATACTCGGGCGCCCGTTTGTTATCGATTCCTTCTTCAGGTGCCGTTTTCACAACAGCAGCCTTTCGAACAGTTCTCCCAGAAGCCAGCATCTTCTCGGCAAGGCTGTCGACATCTCAACCAAGGGATGGACTTCAAACGAGAAATGGCGGCTCATTAGCAGCGCCTTCACATACAGATGCAGCGTTGGGATTTATGCCGGTCATATACATCTTGACGTAAGGATAGGAGATCCAAAACTCTGGTACGGGAGCTATTGACATGTTGAAATTTCTATTGTTGGTGTCCCTTCTTTGGGTCACCCCGTCCTGCAAAGAGGACAAGGTTATCCAGGGCCCAAAGCCACGGATTGTTTATCGTGAACCAACCGGACCGGTTCCGGATGCCCGGCCTGTGCCGAGATCAGGGTTTGTGAATCTCGATTTGCTTGAGGACACAATCCTCCTGGACCTTCAGACACTAGATTCAGACGATGATCGGAGGAACACCCGTTACCTGGTTGCATGTGACCGGCACAACTCAGGGGATGATCTGGATGAATACAGGCAGGGGGTTGACCTTGGTCTGAACAGGCTATCGGCCGAAAGATTCCTGACACCGGTAACGGCCATTGGCAATGCCGGATGTATCTACCGAATCAATCTCGAAGACTATTCGATCACGAGATTCGAATGGCAGCTGATCGAGGCAGTCACCCTTCTTGATTTCGTTTCGAAGAGTACACGAAATCAGAACATCCAATTTTTGGTTCAAAGTCAAAAAGGCTATATTTTCGGCATCGAATTATGCGCGATGTTCGAGTGTGACGAAGTGGCTGATAAGGGTGGGGCGGTTTATTATGACCTGGTCAATCAGCCCAACCTTACTCAGGACTTCTTCGAGCAGCAAGGCGTGAACGTTCAGGATCAGGTCAATGCCCAGAACGGCACTGCACTGTTCTCGGGCTTCTCTCAGAGCCAGATCGCTTTGGGAAAAACACGCCTCATCCAGGTAGCAAAATCGACCAACGGTTATGTGATGTCATCGTTTGACGTTGCGTTGGGCGGTGATGATCTCTTCGTTAATCCGTTCAGCCAGGAGCTCATAAACGCCGGGGGTCGGGTGAACTCCAGAAGGCGTTTCAAGCACGCCGCCCAGGAGCATATCGCGACTTCGAATAATGGCCTTACTACATGGCGTCTGAACAATGCTGCCGATAATGCAGAGGTTGAGGCGCCAACTTCCGTGGTCACGAATACCAAAACGGGAAAGATCGACCCCGCCATTAGGATCGGGGACTGTGGCAACTGTCACTATCCCAATGTGGCTATCCCGTTCTCTGACCAGCTTAGGAACCATATCCTTGGGAACAGTGCCTTTGATCCGAACGAGAAGGACCTTGGTAGGATCTTTTTCAACTACGACCGAATTTCCGCGATCATCGACAAGATCAACAAGAGAAACAGGATCGCCCTGGACGAACTCGGCATAACCGCCGAAGAAGATCCTCTGACTGAGATCTTTAGAAACATCAGAGAAGAGATGACAGCCGACCAGGTCGCCGCATACACCCTGCTTCCGACCGATCAGTTTCTGAGGTTGCTTACGGGCAGTGCGGTATCAAGTCAGGTGTTCGGGAATCTTCTCAATGGTGGGACGGTGAACATCGCAACACTGAGTGATAATTTTAATACTTTGGTTGTTGAACTCAATTTGTTCGATGACGGAAATCTCTAAAGGAGCAGAAAAATGAAATGGTTTTTGATGATGTTGTTTCTGAGCCTTTTGGGTTGTGGTGGTGATACCCGAACTGTTGAGTACGTACCAACCGAACCTGATGACCCCGGTGGGGGTGACGGCGGCGGGGGTGGGTCTCAGGCTCTGAACTATGGCCAGATGCAGGGACTTCTGAATAACTACTGCGCCTCTTGCCATGCATCGGCTCAGTTTATGCAGTCTCAGAATGCATTGGTTGGATCCAGTGTGAGAGATCGCCTATGGAATAACTCAATGCCGCCTTCAAACGCCGGTAAGAAGCTACCAGATCGGGAGCGCCAGCTGATGCTGAGTTTCTTTTAATGTTATCTGTTATCCAGGTATTTCCTGCTAACATGATAAGTGAACTTCATTCGCAGTTTCTCCTTAACGACCACTCCTACACAGGGGGGTGGTTTTTAATTATGGGTGGTGCTATGGTAGAGTCACTTGATAAAAAGACAAAAGTAGTTGGTTATCTTAAAGGAATCCCTGTCATGGATGGTCAGATGGTTATGCTGAAAATCCGTGGTGTGGATATTGTGTCCGTTGCCGGAAGAGATCTGATCTTTGAAGATGGCAGCTGGAAGTATGACGACTTCGGTGAAATGATTGGGCTATAGAAATGGATAGATGGGTCGCAGCAGCATCATCGGTATATGCTTTATGGATGGCAATTATCTTTGGTGTCGTGGTAATTATATGGAGACTTTTTTAATAGCCTATTGGAGGGCAACATGTGTTACCGATCTTTTATGAAAATGCTTCTGTTTGCGCTGGCATTCATGCCTCAATTCTCAACCGCTTATGGCGCGATGTCTGTTGATCAGGCAAAGGCCCTCATCAGATCAGTTGACGATGTGCCGTCGGGATTCTCGCAAGAAGAATTCGAGAAAGCCGCACAGCTTCTGTCTGAATACGATGATTTGTATATGGATAAAGCAGGATGGGAATATCTGGATGCCAGGCAAACGGTAGCAGCTTTAGCACTGGAAGAGTTTGAGGATACCGACCTGTGCAGTGCCACGGTGTTTCTGACCGATTTCAATGATGGTTTTAAAAGTGAAAAAGACGCCTTCGATTGGTGCTTCCGAAGGGTAGGGTGGTGGGATCTCGACCGCTCCTCTGGCTGGAAGAATCGGTTCTGTCGGGTCAGTCGCTACAGTCACAGATCTGGCGGTTATGACCAATGGAGATGGCGGGGGAATTTCTGGCACGAGTATAAGGAATATCGATCGAGGTATCCCAGTCAGATTTTCTATGACATTGATTCAGACTTCAACTATCGGCTTTTCCAGGGATGGTCCGGTCGAATGCAGATACGGTTCGGTGAGAGTTGCGGCGGGTATGGATCCGTTGAGTGAATCGGTCGGGGGCTGGCAGGGAAACCTTCCAGCCCTTTCTCTAGCTCGAGGAGAGGGGTGTGCAAATGTCTATAATCCTTAGAAGTTTCAAGGCAAGATTCGACAGTAGATGTCGCTGCTGTTGCACACCCTTCTCCGACAAGGGTTTCAGAATTTCCCACAAGAAAGAGTCGATCGACTTCTGCTCCAAGGCATGTCATACCGCGTATGTTTCTAATATCGAAGCCATAGGATTCCCCGTTGAAGGTCTTTTCAATTATAGTCTTCTTAAAAAAGTATAGAACTGCTGGTTAGAAACGAGTTCCGTTTTGCGTGGCGTACCTGTATCCTGATGCTGGATGATGGGTCGGTTCCGAATTTTCGGTTTTAACAAACCTCAAATCGAAATGTAGGGGGAACGGCTGGCTCATTGTCCGTCTTTAGAATCTCTCGACCTCGTCGTGTATCAATTCCAATTTATGCAAAATAAACGACCCTACAACATAGATACTAGCGTGAATAAATGTGCTCACTATCAACCCCCAGTCTGCACCAAACATTGCACCAAACACACCGACCAACACCAAAAATCTGGCTATCCATATAAATATATTTGAGATGTTCATTGTCCGTCCTCATAAAACGGGTCATACTCCATCCCCCAGTTTTGCTTCTTTGCCTCATTGAATAATTCTTGGGATATGTCGGTAGCACTAGAGTCGCTATGATTTTCCAAACGCATATAATACCGATCCCCATCCCGAATGAATTCTACTTCTCCATAGGCATTGGTTAGGCCTGACTTGATCACTTCCTTTGCCATCAATCACTCCACTATTTCAACATGAATCATGCCACCGAGTCGGGTCATCTTACGTCCGGGGAATTTCTTTTCGATAGCCTCATAGTTTTCAGGGATAAACTTCAATCCGGACTGCTCCTCAAAAACCCATACAGGAACAGTCCAATGATTCGAGGGCTCAATCATTTGCCTGTGTATACGGTCTTTCATATCCTGTATACCGGCGATCATATCTTTGGGGGACAAATCCCAATCACTTGCCATCAATCACTCCTCCTATTCCAAAGGCACGGGGCATCTTCTCTGCCATTGCTAAGCAAACCATAACCCGGAACTATCAGAGGCCCTCGCGCATAACAATCCTTGCATTTAATCCAATGCTCCCTGAGCCCGTGGAGGTTTGATCTTGATGCAGGAGTCAGATTCTCACCCCCACAAAACGGGCATTTGCACAGGCCTTTCATTCTATATCCTTCAGGTCTTGATCTAACATCGACGCATACAGTTTAGCTTCATCGACCTTCAGAATGGTGAGGGTGAGGGATTCAATCTTTTTATCTTTCCCGGCAAGCATCATGGCAATTGTTATTAACTTGTCGTGAGCAACTTTCATCAGGGTCATACACTCACCAACTGATTCGATTGCGTCATCCAGTTCATCTTCTGTCACTTCACAACTCCCCCAGCCTTACCCTGAGCAGCCCTCTGTCCATCCTTCCTAAGCATACCGACAACCCTTTCCCCGAGCTTCCTTTGCCATGCCGGTACCCGTTGATCCTGCATCAGATTGTTTGCAATACTCATCAGGGCCTGAACCTGCCGGCTATAGTTCGGCTTCCTTGGATCTTCGTATACCTGAGTTTGCATCATGGGTAATCCGGTCTCTGGATTGTCTTTCAGCAGAACCACAACAAGATCATCTGATAGGGTTTGATTCTCAGTCAGAATATCGTCGGTGGTATACTCGCCACGTTCTACGGTGTATCTGAGTTTCCATATTGGTTTGGGTGGTTTGATTGGGGTTACGTTTTCTTTATTGGTCATTTGGGATTTCCCATCTTATCTATCTCCCTAAGTTCTTTTTTGATTGCTTCAATTGTATCGTATCGGAGTTCTCTTTCTTCCCAAATGATTTGCAATTGATCCTGACTTAGTGCTCCTTCAAGACTTTTGTCACCCATGTATGCAAGATCTTCTTCTGAATGGCAACTGGTACAATCTTTGGTATTGGAGATATGGCGAACTGTCTTTAAGCAGGATTGTCTCTCCTTTGGCTTGATCTCAAATTCGATAACACTAACCCCCAAGATACATCCTATTCCAAGCCCGAGAATAAAATTCCACATTTAACTAAACACCCTCCGAAGAAACATAACCAACCTCTTAAGCCGGCTTCTGTTAGGCTTGATTTCAATACTGCGAAACATAACACGACTTTCGATGGGCAGATCAACAAGTTTCATTGGGACCACCGGGCTATATGTTTTTAGGATATGCCCGAATCATACCATGGTTCCCGGTTTGGTCAATCAGGCTTTTTCCCATCCCCAAATACAATCCATATTATGGTCTTTGGGAAGGATGAACAGATGTCTGATATTAGCAACATTGATAACTTTCTGGTCGCTGGGATAAATCTCTATAGCATCCCTGTCTCCATAACCAACAGCCTTCTTGATTTTCATCAAAGCATCCCACGATATCCCATCAAACCATCTTCTGTTCTCAGGATTCAAACCAGTGCGGTTAACGGATATCCTTATCCAGCAATCCTGTCTATATACCTGAACCAGATAATGACGGTTTCTGAAAGCTGATATCAGAGTTGTTGAACCATTTGATCTAACCTCAGCCTTCATTTCAACAAAATTATCACCGTAGTTTCTATTTTCCTTTTCAATATCTCTCGCAACAAACTTCAATTCTTTGCGGGAAATATTCGGAAACAATTCTGACACCGTTATTTCCCCTTTTTCTGGCTGGCTTTCTTTGCCCATTCATTGATGTTATCCCAGACCCAATCGAAATGCCTGATGTCGATCTCGCCAAGATCCTGAACGGTTTCTTTCTTAACCAGCTTCAGGTTCTCAGGATAGGTTTCGAAGTAATCGACAACGTCCATCCATTTCTCGTGGGTGCATAGCTGGGTTTCGACAACGGGCTCTGGCTTGGCTGCTTCCACGTCCTTGCCCTTGACCATCGATTCGATTTCCTCATCGTCGTCATCGATGACAGCATCCTCTGTCAGCACATCTGTGAGCTTCTTTGGTTTCGGTTTTCCCTCGACCACGGTCACGATATCGTCCTGTTCTTCCCTGCCCACCATGCCCTGTAGAACATCGGCATAAACTTCGTTAGCCAAAAACCAGAAGGCACGCCATCTAAGCATTCTCTTTGGGTAGTTCTTCCAGGGACCGCCCTTGGATGGGTTCCACAGTCCTGCCAGTTCCGCATCTTTCTGGCTGAATGAATAAGTCCTTTCTTCATCCTCATCCTTGCGATGCGTTATGGCCTTGGCGGTCATGGTGGGTTCATCGAACTCAAACTTGATACCGTATTTGGAAAGACCCGATCGACGAATCAGAGCCTGACCTATAGACCCATAGATCGATGGCTTGCCGTGAATGTTAGCCACGTTCTGAAGCGACTGAAGGGGTGCCATGCCTATGCCAGCACCGAACAGCATAACGGCAAAGGTGTCGTCTGGTTTACCCCGATAGTGGGTTGGGATCGCTTGAGTTTTTGCCAACCGTACTGCCAGGGTGTAAAGAGAATCCATGAATTTCTCGGGAAACAACACCCCGAACTCCATCTTCTGATCCGTGGTATTAACCACTGCATTTTGTTCCATCTTCATTTCTCCTAAAAAATGTATAAACAGCTTGTTTTATAGCATATTCTACCGTTTGGTTACAGGGTTTTTGACCGTATATCCAAAGGGAACCTGACCATCTACTATCGATTTCAAATGTGATCTGACAGATTCCACACACAGAGAATCTTCTTTTAACTCCGAGTACTTCTTCCTGGCCTCATCCTGTATCCATACCCAGGTTTCGTGTTCTAAGAATTTCTCGAATTTGTCCTGGTACTGCGGATAGAGCATGTTTTCATATATTCTCATACTTACTGGACCATCCCCGAACATCATCGTTTTCTTAACTACTTCCCAGCCAACGCATGATGCCTGAAATCCAGTGATCCCTCCATTTTCAGATCTGTTGATGTGTTCAAGGGTAGCGATCATGGCCTGAGCTATGCCGACACATATGGTACCGTAGCCGTGTTGGCCGTTCTTTACGGTTTCTATGAATTGAAAGAAGTCATCATTGGTTTTGATTTCCTTCATCTTTGTTTTCAGATCTTCCCTGTATTTGCTTTCGTCGTTCATGCCTTCAACTGTCATATCTTACTCAGCCTTTCTTTCGATTCCGTTTGGGCAATCTCATCTACAATTCTTTTGATTCTGACTCTAACAGATTCGACAATCCTATAGATCTTGCCACCGATATCTCCTTCTATCTTTTCCTGATCCATTGCATCAAGAATCATATCGGTAGCTGTGTCGAGGTCTGCACAGACCGTGTGGCCTGACATAATGAACTCATTGGTTACGGCCATCAATAAACCCCCACTCCTCTGCACTGCGTGCAAGTTGTCCCGTCATGCATTCCTTCGCCCGAGCCGTTGCAATAGTCGCAGTGGGCTTCTTCATCGTTTGATTCCAAAAACAATGTATTCATAGACGGCCTCCATCGCTCTCACAACATGATCATCATAGTCACCGTCTTTCGGTGGTGCGGTGAATTCCACAAGATGTTTCATCATATTGTCAAATTCTGGATACTCTTGTTTGCACATGCGATCGACTCGATCAGAAAGATCCTGAACAATGCTGTTGACTGCCTTGTGAGCACTCTTGTTATATCCCACTATCTTCTGACCCGGATTTATTTCTTCCTCTAAAATTCTGAGGAATTCTTTATGTACATTCACTCTCCATACCTCTTTCCTTTATATGTGCTGCACAGATCACGGACATCCTGAAGCATTACTCCTCCGCAATCTTCACCAATCATTAAGTACCATCCATCCCATGCATCAGTGGTGCCCTCATCATAGCCTTCCTTGTAACCTATTCGTCGTCCATTTATTGTACTCAGAATGTGAGTAAGAAAGATCATGCCAAGAAACCCCATGCCTACCCAAAACATTCGATCTCTGGAATCTAGAGTTTTCATCTCTTCACCCACCCCGGAAGTTCAATAGTCATAATCTCACCCTCGGGATACTTACCGGGCCATTCACCAGATGCAACACAAGACTCGTAAAGGGTAATCAACCTGTGACTCTCCTCCCTCCCATAACTGATGAACTCATCTGACAGCCTGACAACCACAACATCAAAAGGTTCCTCCTTGAATATAAAAAGGAAAACGAAATCATCGATTTTGATATGAGCCTGTTCAGCTACATATTCATAGAAGGCCTGCTGTATATGATATCCATAGTCCAGTATATGATTTGCAAGAGACTTGGGTGTTGCGGCGATGGTCTTTATGTCAACGCACATGGCTTTCTTCTTACTACCCCTGAGCCAGTCCATTCTTATCTTCACATCATTGCCATGCAGGTTGCCGAGAATTGTCAGTTCGGCAATACCGCTGCTGAACAACGCCTTCACATCATCCTGAGCCAAAGCCTTATTCGCTATCATCTTTGCAAGCTTGTATTCCTTCAGTGGGATAATCAGATTGTTGGGGTTGGTATTGAAATAGTGCTCATATATTTCATCCAGCTTTTTCAGTGGCCTCAGATCAGGGTCACGCTTATCCTTTTTAGCAGATGCCCTTTCAAGCTTATTCCAATCTGAGATATCCTGTTTAATCGCATGAGTGTCGATCGGCATAATCTCGGCGGCTGCCCGATCAGGTTCCATGATGAGCATATGGATGGCTGATCCGATTCTCATTGCCTCTGTGTCCTGGCCCTTTGCGGTGAGGGATCTTTTGAATTCGGCGGGTGATACTTTCAGCTTCTTCAATCGGGACGCACTGAGATTCGGAAGGGCATGGTATTCCCGCTCCGGCATGTTGACTATCTTCATGGTTTCTATTCCCTGCAAAAAACATGTTCACTAAATAACTGTATATATATACAATGCTGTATAAATAGGAAACACTTTTTTGAAGGTATACAATGATAAAAGATCCAGTTCGCCCACCCCGGATGATCACGTGGGAAGAAATCGCCAGAGATCTTTACGACACCGAGGCCGTGGCCAAAATGTTTGACGTGGACATATTAACCATACCACGCTGGGTCAAAACGAAGCAGTTTCCGAAGGGCAAAAAGATAGGCCCACGAAAGATGTTTTGGTTGAGATCAGAGATTATCCGCTGGATTAAAACAAGGTAGGATACTAAAACAGTATCGAATTTTCGGTTCTTAAAAAAAGTAAAGCCCCGATGGTCGGGGCTATCTGTGGCATATTACTAGTATGCCCAATCGTCACAGAAAATCATTCAATGCAGGGTAACAAAAATGACCGCTGATGAAATGACAGATAGCAACGAAACCCTTGCTGGTCAAGGGAAAAGAGATAATCGAAGGTCCCTGGATCACCTCGCCGACCTGCAAGACGGGAAAGACGGGTTTACTATGATCCCCGACCGGCTGATGCAACTATGGCACGACAACAAGCTTCCCGATGCGAAATTCAAAATCATATGTCACATGCTCCGACACGCCACGACTTTTAAAATCAAAACTCAGTACCTCAGGAATCGGATCAGCCCCAAGACTTTGAAGAAATATCTGCCCGAGATCATACAAGATGGATATGTCAGACTTGAGAAGGCTAAGTCAAAGTGTGGCAGCGTCGAAAACATCTACCACACAAACCCGCTCGGGGACTGGATTATATACAAAGAAGCCATTCCGACTATCGTTCCCAAGGGAACACCAGCTAAGTTGACTCACGTTCCCAACGGAACGGTTCCCAACGGAACGGTTCCCAACGGAACGCCCTTAACTAAACCAAGTGAAACCATACCAAGTGAAACCAAACTAAATAATAACGGTGGTCCAGAGTGTCAGGGTTCAGGCAGGGAAGCAGAAGGGCTGGAGTCGGTTCAGGCATCTAAACCTTCGGTCTCTAAAACGAAGCTCCAGGAACATCCGACCTACCAACAACTGATGGCTGACAAGGCCAAAAGGTTCGAATCCGAAAACGATGAGAACCAGAAGCTCATGGCCCTTAAATCTGAATTGGGTGTGGTAGCTAGTAAACTTGATCCAAACCCACCAGCGTCCCGGAAATCCATCTTTGATCGGTGGTTCAGATACTTCAAAACACCAACCGAGCGATTCCCCTACGATGAGATATATCGGGTTGTCGATGCTGCCATAGCCAAAGGCAAGGTTGACCAGATTGAAACCATATTGAAAACCGAGCACCGTGAGGGTAAGCCTACTGTTGCAGCCCATTGCAGGAATTATAAGATACTGACTGCTGAATACGTCACAATGATCATTGAGCATGGTTGCCGTGACATCAAGATAGTCGAACCGGATCCTGAGCCCGAACAGCCCAAAATGACTCCCGAAGGCATAAAGAGATTTAGCAGGAAGTTTGAGGAACATAAAAGAAAGTTAGGGTATACTAACAAATTCAAATCTATAGAATGAAAAAGCCCGGGGTGAAAACTACCACATTCAATACCCCGGGATTCTCAGATCAAACCATAACCTAGGAAAGGTTACAATGCTTCTCAATCCTAATTGGCATTTGCTGGCTGATCAAGCCGAAACGAATCCCCTCCTGAGCCGCACCCCTGAATCGTTGGTACTCGGTAATATTGTCATGGCATCCAACACCAAGCTGGAGACCGATGGATTTGCCGGGCTGACCTTCGATATGAGGCCCGAGTATTTCGTTGCTCCAGAAGCGAGATTTCTGTGGGACTGTCTGACCGAAATGAAAGACAAAGCGATTATTCCGAACATGGTCAATCTTGCCGACTACATCCGAAGCCAGATTGGCCCGTCTGCTGATCTGAATCAGATTGCCCTGGTCGTGATCAGCCTCTGTGAAGACTGTGCCAATACAACCAACATAAACTATTGGGCCAAAAAGATGGTCGAACAGTTCTGCCATCGAAAGATCGCCGAGCTCGCAGCACAGAATATCCCTGATGCCGGTGAGAGAATCCTGAATCTCAGAGAATCTCTTGAGACGCTGAACCGCACAGACGGGCTCGGGGGTGCCAAGTTCAAAATGCTTGGAGAAATTCTGGTCGAGGTCATAGAGCAGATCGAGAAAGAAATGACCGACCCGGATTCTGTCCTGACCGTTCCCACTTTCTGGACAGAGCACGACAAGAAACTCATATTCGGTAAAGGCAACCTTATCATTATCGGTGGAAGATCCGGGATGGGTAAGACAAGCTATGCTATCAACCTGATTAAAAACATGATCATGAACGAACTGAAGATTGCAATGTTTTCTCTTGAGATGACACAGATGGATGTTACGAAAATCCTGCTGGCTCTTCACGGCAAGATCACACATAGAAATCTGGTGCATCCCACAGGCTTAACCGATGATGAATGTGATCGACTGGTTCAGTCAGCCGACATGCTTCACCTGAAAAAACTCACCATACTGGACGAACCAAGGGTTACGTGCTCCGAGATATATAGACAGGCTTTACAGATCAAGAGAAAACTCGGGGGGCTCGATGCGATCTTTATAGATCATCTTCACATCATGGGCGCCGATAAGAATTTCAGCGATATCAGAATGAAGATGATCTATATCAGTTCAGAGCTTAAGAACATGTCTAAAGATCTTCGTCTGCCCATCATCGCTCTTGCTCAGAATAATCGTGAATGTGATAAGCGTCCAGACCATAAACCAATCGTTTCTGATCTGAAAGAGTCGGGATCTCTTGAGCAGGATGCCGACATGATTCTCTTCACCTACCGACCTAACTATTACGACGCTAAATCAGAAGACGATAAGACATATATCATTTGTAAGAAAAACAGACATGGCGAGATGTCCAATTTCGATATCCCCATGGATTTCGATCCACAAACAAAGACATTCACGGAAGGAAGCAGGTTTAGCGTATGAGGTATTTGATAATCATTCTGATAATGGTGACAGGCTGCAACCTGGGACCGTTCCGCAAGGACAACAAAAAGAAGAAGTCGGAAACATCCAGGCAACTGGACAAGATCAGTGCAGCGATGATCACCACCTATTGCCCACTGGCGAAAGAGAACTACATCAAAAAGGGAGGAAGGATCAGCAAGTGTGATTCAGCCCTGTTCGGTGGTCTCCTCGGCACTGCATGCTCAGGGATAGATATCACGCCGTTCGAAAAGGAAGACGAACCAGGTAAGATGTGCAGAACGTGGGAATGCGATTGCTACCTTCCCGAGACCGAAACCGATAACGGATCCGATAGCCAGTACAGTAAGGATATGAACACCGGCATCCAATTGAATCTCGCAGTCAACAGAGACCAGCCGGAACTGGTAGACAGAATCGTGTCGTATCTTCAGACAAACGTCCTGGTCATGTGCGAAGCTATCGACCTGGTAACCAAGGCATCGAAGTGTATCCTGCCTGTTGACTCAATGGGTGAATGGCTTGACATGCAAGAGCAGGAGTTAAGAAACCCACCGTTCAGGCCTCACCCATGGCTTGTTCAGCCTCAGCTGGAATTCCTCGACTTCACTGATCATCTTCAGATTCTCGGGGCTATCAAGCAGGGTGAGATATACGGCGCTGTTTCTGATATCTCTCTCGGTCAGCTGAAAAGGAATGCCGAGTCTGAGCCCAATAATGTTCTGTTTGTTGCAGCGAATGCCCTGTACACCGATGGGGATATGACCGAAGCTGCAACGAAATGGCTGGAGCAATGTCCCATCGACAGGTTACCGAACAACCATGACGATTGGTGCACACCCTACAAATGGCAACGGGGTGAGGCCAGCACATATAGCAACGGCAAGAGAAATTGGGACACATGTCCTGATGAAGAATTAGTGGAACATCCCGGCGTTGACTGTGCCTTTGCCGGGTGGTTGATATTACATCATTGGAGAATATAGAAATGCATGAAAAGAAAGAGATGGACGAGGATAAGGCTAACGAACTTGAGAAATCTATGATGTCAGGTGAAAAGAAAGAGATGACGGAAGAAGAAACCGATAAGCTGATAGAATCCATGTTTCTCGAACAGAGACCGAAGATTCTGGAATTCTTCAATGGGTTGTATTTCGAAGCCCTTGAGAAAATCGACAAGGAATCAATCGATGGGCTTTCCAAGACCATGGGTAAGATAGTAGGCCCGTATCAGATTCTGATTATAGATATGTTTCTAAAGACATCTACGATGGGGTTTGCAGCAAACCTGGGTGGACCACCAGAGAATAATACGCAAGCTCTTAAGTTCTCGAAAGTGGCTCACAACCATGTTCTGGCAATTCTCGATACGACTATACAAATGCAGGACCCGAAGAATTTCACAGTCGGGGATGGAACAGGGCTTACTATGACATACACTGAAGAGTCAGAGATGAAAGAGATAGAGGCCTGGAAGAATGTACCGGAACTATAGATGGGTACCAAACGAACCAGCCTGATAACCTGCCAGGGCAACTTCCGTGAAAAAGGATATTGCGAATTCGGCATATTCAGGATGGTGAAAGATGCAAATGGAATACGACTCCGTTGTCAATTGTGTGAAACGGATAACTTTTATATTAGAAAAGGAAACGAGATTATGAAAAAGCTGGACGATGCACAGGAAAAGAAAATCATATTCAGTATGGGACTTCTGAAGTCGGACATCAATGCCCTGAGGAATATGAAGATCAAATCTGCTGATGGGGTTGTCGAGAACCTTGAACAGTTCTTCAGTCAGATGGAAGAGATCTTTATGGATGCTCCGAGGCCTAATAAGCCGAGGTCACGGCGTAAGCCTGAGACGACTAAGGCAGGTGAGAAGGTGAACTTTAGTGAGGTTGATGATCAGGCGGCGACACACTGATGAAGGATTCGAGATGGTGTTTTACAATCGCCATCATTAATTTTGTGAGAATCGTCCGGGCTGATCCGAATAGCATAGTGGAAGCTGCTTGTCATATAGTAACTTTTGTTTTTGTTGTGACCGGATTGATTCTCTATCTCATTGACAAAGAAGTGGAAAAACGGAAACGGAAATGGAACCGAATTTACACAAGTAACTAAAACGGCCCCGCAAGGGGCTTTGGAGGAATAGAATGACAAGATTAGAGCGTTGGATAATCGGCAGGAATAGTCGTCTGATTGGTTTCATTTATGATGATAAAGCCAAGAGGTTTCCTGATGGGTATCATATCGAAACAAGCCCGGTGGTCGCCTATGATCCTAAAGATAGGATAGCGACAACAAGGAGTGGTACTCACTACATACTTCACGACAAGGGTCCGCATAAGGAACTGAGTCAGGGGGTAGGAAATGGCAAATGAGCGAACATATACACAAGAAGAAGTCGATATAATGATAGCTCGTAATAGAGCGAAGTTACATGATGGCGATGAAATAATCAAAAGACTTCGGGAACAGGTATTAGACAAAGCAATAATGTATAACGAAAAGGAATACAGATACAACGATATAGACAGGCTGGAAAACAGGATAGTAGATCTACAGATGGGCAAGAAGTCTAATCCCCTGGATGATATGCCTCAGACTATTATCGTTCATGGCAAGGCACTTGGGGTTAGGCACATCGAAGATCTGTATGAAAGGATCGACTCGGAAAAGGCGACCATAACAATACTGAACAAAAACCTCGAAGGCGAAAGAGCCAGGGCGGCTCGGCCTGATCCTCATTTAATCAGAGCAGAAGCCAAAGCCCAATGCCTGGAAGATGTTGTGGAGAATTTCGTTACTAAACTTTGTTTGATACCAACATTTGCATCGGATGAATAGAATGCGAATAGATCATCCTAACTGGTATTCACAGGGGTTCAAAATCCTGGAAGATAAAGCAATAAAGGAAATGGAGAGTATGAACGAAGACAGAGAAGAACCGTCACTATTAATCGGCACCAAAAAGTACGTTGCAAGAGACATAGAAGATCTTGAAAGTCGGATAGGCGAATATCAAAAAGCGACAGACGAAATGGCATCCAAGATGCGAAACTACAAAGAGGCTCTTGATATCGGAACTAAGAGATTTCAAATAGAATGCCAAAATAACAAAGGCCTGTCAGATGCACTGGCTGAATCGAAATTGAAGTTGGGATATTCCGAGCAACTGTTCGACAGGCTTTTAGATAAAGTAATCAAACGGGGAAACCCAGGAGATGATGAAGATTCTGCATGGTCATAAAAAAAGCAATGACCGAAGCCATTGCTAATGAATTGTCCGAAACAACCAAGGGTCAATGATACATGCCGATGTAATCAGCGTAAAGAGCTTTGCCTGATTCATCGTCACCAGATCTCAGAAGATAGTCAATGAAGTACCAGCCGTTTTTCCTCATACAAAAAACACGCCAGTAATTTCCATATGCTTTTTCGAATAGATACTTTACAGAGTTTCTTTCGAATTCAACTGATGTCTGTCTGAACCTTAGTTCGTCTAGTTCTTGCATA
>SDBT01001239.1_pt1 | contig 44236 bp, 127 predicted proteins | sample 2277101 | NCBI WGS metagenome assembly SDBT01 (sample SAMN10404973, study PRJNA504765) | marine sediment metagenome | isolation source: marine sediment core GS10_PC15, 103 cmbsf | place: Arctic Ocean: Southern Knipovich Ridge | collected 2010
ATTATAGAATATCTTAAACCATTCCCTAAAAATATAGAAAATTATGATATACACCATAAAAAACCATTATTCACTTTTAACCTTATCTATCCAAATGGTTTCCCAAACATAGAAGAAATAAGAAAGGCATTCTCTCCAGAAAATCACGAGTTGATTTTAAGGGACAAACATAGAAAAATCAACCACAGATATTTAAATTTAAATTATACCGCATTATAAAATGAAAACACAAACAAACAACGATCCAATAAGTAATATTATAATATCCCAAGCAATGAAAAGAAATAATATAAAACCTTATGGTGTGGTTAGTAAGTATAAAAAAGGTTTAGGAAAGGGTTGTATAGTGGTGGGGTTGCTTCCTTGCTTTACTTCTCCGCTTATTGTTGTTGGGTTGTATCTCTTAGGGCTTCCGCTTCGCTTAATGGTTAAAAGTAAAATGATCGATATTAAACAAAGGGTGAGGTTAATATGAGCAATAAAAAACCCTTCGTTAAATTCTCACTTATTCACTATACAAGAAGAAGCCCCCGTTTTAAGTTTGTTTGTTTCGGTAGAATAAAAATAAATAGCAGGTTTATAAAAAACATAATAATTTAAAATGGAAATAACAGATATATTAAAACAAATGAAGGAAGCAGACAACCGAACCGAGAAACTTAAAGAAGCCAAGAAGCCGAATAAATCAAAACTAACTAATAAACAACAATATCTAAAAGGATTATTAAAATGATACCAATAAAATTAATAAAATTACGGGAGATCATTTCTAAACTTCCTTTAAGTGTGGATGATTGTGATGAATTAGAAGTTAATATTTGGAATTTATTTAAAGATAATGAGAAGGTAATGAAACAATGATACAACAATATACTAACAAATTAAATAAAAGTGGCTTAGGATTGGCGAGAGGTGGTTTAAATGGGATTTGAGTGGGACGCAGACAGGGGCGAATACAAGATAAAAGCGGAAGGGATTAAGGCGGTGGAAAATGAATAAAAAACATAAGTGTGTATTCGGCTTTGATGAGAAGTGTATTAATAGAAAGGGAATTTATGAACCAAAAGAAGGAGAGAGGGGATTTTCGATAAAGCGTGATGATTGGGTATGTCGTTGTGGGAAAACACGGAGAAACACAATTCGCAGAATTGACAATATAACGAAGCCGAATAAAGAAAAATGTGAGTGCGGACATTTTAATTTAAATCATACCTCTGAAGATGGATGTTTAGGTTGTCCTTGTAAAAAGGGGTTTATAAAAACCAAAATAAAAAAAGGTTATGTTGCTATGAATGAGGGAGAGTTTGACGATTTACAAAATATGACTTTTCTTAATAACCTACAAGAAGCGAAAAAATGGAAGGGACAAAAAATTATCCCCGTAGAAATTAAATTTATATTGGGTGTGGAAAAATGATAATTAAAAATAATGACTATATGACGGGGCGAGATGAAGGAGAATATAAGGGTTTTAGTTTTAAATTAAATGGATATATGGGATTTAAAATTAAAGGGGTTGAAAGTTTCCAACCATACGCAGGGAATAAATTAATGGATTATGATTGTAAAACTATTCGATTAAAACTTTTGGCTATGATTAGATATAGAATAAATAAACACATAGAAGAAAATAAAAACGGGGCGGTGGAAGAATGAAGTATAGGGTTTGGGATGGACAATTAGAAAGATACTCTTTTGATGAATGTATTTTTAAAAACAAAAAGGAAGCAATAGACCAGCTTATAAGTTTCTTCTCTGTTGATTGTTATGGTGATTTAGGAAAGATAAGGGCGGAGTTGTGGGAAGGTGGAGAGTTTGCAGATTTAATAATCGAGGCGGTGGAAGAATGAAAAATAAATATTTTATAATTGATTTTTGTAAATGTAATGATTGCATAGAAGATGTTAAAAAGTTGTTAAAAGTTGCTAAAAAAGAAGGAAGGGCAAAAATATCTTTTATTGAAAATGAAGGAACGCATATCGAGGTGGAAGATGAATAAAGAAACACAAAAAATAAAAATTGATGAGATCGAAAATATGCTTTTAGATTTTAATAGGGGCGATTGTGAGTTATTGGGGTATAGAGAAGTATATTTTATTTTAGATTTAATAAAAAGATTTGTTAGAAAAAACGGGGAAATTAAGGAACTAAAAACCGAAATTAGGGGGAAAATTGAAGGATGATAAATAAATATATTGTAGAAATAAAAGGGATTAAAGATAATAAAAATTGTTGGCGGAATATGGGACAGGTAGACAACTTAAAAGACGCTATGGAAATATATAAGATTTATATAAGTGGATGTTGTAAAAGGATTAAAAGAGTTAGGACAATTACAAAAATAAAAGTTATGAGGTTTAAAAAATATTAAAATGATAATTAATAAAAATTTATACGCTTTTCTAAATATTGCGAGGGTTGGGGTTTGTCATCACTCCCCGCCTTTTATTCATAACAAAAGAAAGCGGGGCGGATTGTTAGGTCGACTTTGCCCCCTTCTTGAATTTAATATAAAAATAGTTGAGGGATTAAAATGAAAGTTAAATTTAAGGGTGAGGTTGATTTAAATATAAAATTGGATGGGACTTTAATTTATATTTATGGTAAGAATAGTTTAAATAAAGTTTTGGGAGTTGAAAAATATTGTAATGAATGGGTTAAGGGATTAAAGTGTATTAAAAAAGAATGGGGAAATAATGTTTATACTCTTGAACTTAAAGAGTTTGAGAAGAGACTAAGAATAAAACAAAGTGAATCTTTAAAAATTAAAATGGTTTTGCCTGTGATGGAGTCTGTATTTAAGATGTTGAAAGGGGGAATAAAAGAATAATGACATATAGTATTTATTGTGATTGGATGGAGGAATTTAAAACCCCTGATAAATGGGAAAATAATTCTTATCGTGTTTTGTGTGAGGTTTTAGAAAATAAAGAACACCCACAGTTTAAAGAAATTGCCGAAAGATATGGAGTTTTAGAGGATGGAGAATTAAGGGAATATTGGGAAGATGATTTAAGAGACCCAACCGACCCTATCTATAATTATATCTATCCCTTAGAAATAACGCCAACAGATGAGAAGATTTTGGCGGTTAGCCTTAAAACTAATTGTTGCGTTTTATTGAATACTGAAACAGATACTTATTATTTAAGTTTAACTGGTTGCGGGATGGATTTAAGTCAAGATATAGCTTTAAGTTATGTTTTGCTCGAAACATGGATCCCAACAGATTTATTAAAAGAAGTATCAAAACAAAAAAGTTTAAGTGTTGGTGGTGAGGATTGGAAGTTTTTAAGAAATAATATAATAGAGCAGTTGGAAGTTTTAGAAAACAATACGAAACGAAGGCTTAAAGAGTGGAAAGAAACCAAAGAATAATTTTTATTTTTTAATTTTTTTAATTAGATAGCCGAATAAAAGCGGTTTAATACTTTTATAATTTGAAAGGAGAAATAAAGAATAATGGATATAGAAGATTTTGGCGAAGAAGACTTAAAAGACGAACTTTTAAAAGTAGTAGACGAAATGTTTAATAGGGAATTTACAAAAGAAGATATTTTTAAACATATAGAAACGGGAAAAAGGAAACAATAATTTTTATTTTTTTAGTTAGATGGTGGGAGAATAAACCCACTTAAATAAAAGGTAACTGAAAGGAGATATAAAGAAAAATGAAATTAGAAATAAAAGAGAATGGAGTTTGTATAAATACTATTTTAATAAACGAAAAAATCTTTCAAGAAGAAATGCACGAATTCGCACCGATAGAACGAGAAGACCAAATAGATCATTTAATAGATTGGATTAGTGAATGTGGGGCAGATAAGGAAAAGGATAAAAACTTAATGAAAGAAGACCTTAAATATTTAATTAAACTTACGGATGAGTATGTTTTTTCTTCAATATCCACAAATGAATTTATAGCGAAAAGTGACAACGAAGAAAGATTTAATCTTATTTGTAAAGATATATTAAAATTAAGCGAAAAAATCCATAGCGAGAAAAGAAGGGATAATAAACATTAAATTTTTTTGTTAGATAACTGAGCAGAAGCAGTTTAATACTTCTGTAAACATAGGAGGAAAAAGAAAAATGAAAACAAAAAACTATATAATAGATTTGGATAGTTTCAGTGTTGAAGCAACCTCAGAAGAAGAAGCCACAGAGAAAGCCGTTAAAATGATTAATGAGGGCGGTTGGGTTAAAATTGATGCTGTTATTGAAGATGAATATGGGAACACATAGTTATACAGGAGAATGCCCAAAGTGTTTATCAAATATGCAAAAGTGGACAGACACAAGAAACGGCGAAGGCGGGGAGTGTTTAGAATGTGGATACTTTTTTTATATAAAAGAAGATAAGAGAACACTTAAAGAAGTAAACGAATTAAGGGAAGATTTTGAAAAGAAGCCACTAAAGAAACTCAAGAAGCAACAAATTTAATTTTTATTAGATAGTCGAACAAATACGACTTAAATATATTTGTAATTTACAGGAGGATTAAAAGAAATGGTAGACATACAGGAAATAATAGAAGAAAGTTTAGAAGAAATTATAGACATTATAAAAAAGAAGTTGGGACAAGAAAACCAAGAACCAGATTTTGTAATAATGAGGGAGTTGGGAGAATACTTTAAATAAATTAAAGGAGATTAAAAGAAATGGAAGCAATAAAAATAGAAGCGTCACAGGGGAAAGAAGTTTTATGTATCAATTTTAAACACGATAATAAAGAAGGATATTTTGAATATAGACTTTTTGGTCTTGATGATGATGTTGGTATTGATAATTGGGATTTTGACGGAGAGGATAAAGAAGATATATGTACAGTTATACACGATTGGATAGAAAAACATATTGAAACTCGAAGAAGTATTAAAGTTGATGGCGTAGAAGTAGAATATTGATTTTTTAAGATTGGGGCGGTTCGGTGAGCCGATGGGATGATTATTATACTCTTTAATGAGATTTAAAAATTGGGGTGTTTTCATGGTTTTGACCCAAACTAAAACCTAATTATATTTACATGAGAAAATTTAGTAGAGGAGAATTGAAACATTTAAAGTTTAATTTAATAAACCAGAAGGGTTTATCTCCCAAACAAGCAGACAAGCGAATAAATGAACTTATAGAGTTTGAGAAAAATTTGGGTAAAAAGAAAAAGGATCAGAAGCCCAAGAAAACTTTAAAAGAAAAATTGGATACAGATATAAAGAGGTTACGGGAGTGCCGATAAAACACAATGAGAAAAGATATTATATTAAGAAAACTTATAAAGATTGGTTATTGTAAAGATAAGTTAAAGCAGATGACGAAGAAAGAGTTAGAAAAAATTTGGGATAGTTGGTGGTAAGAAACTACCGATGGGCATATACTACTAAAAAATGAAACACTTACAAACCTAAAAACGAAAGGTTTAAATACCTAATAAACTTAATAATATTAATAAAATGGAAAACAAATTAAAAGAAAAAATCTTGAGGAAAATAAAAAAGAGAGAAAAGGAGTTGGAAAACTTCAAAATAGATATAGAGAAAAGGCGAAAGAAAGAAGACGAAAAGTTTGACAAAAATCTTAATGAGGACTTTAAATTAAAAAATATACTTAATCTTTTTTATAAACGAAAAGCATTTAAGGAAGATAACTCTTGTGGATTACTTCTTGGGAGCATAGTAATTGAGAACAATATTAAAAACGAAATTAAAACCTTGAGGGAACTATTAAAATAAAATGGAAAAGAATATATATAAAATAACTTTTAAGAAAGTTGATTATGACGAAACGAGGGGAATTATTGTTGTAGCAAGAGATAAAGCAGAAGCCGAATTATTATGCTTAGGTGATTATAATAAAACTAAAGATAATATTGACGAATTTGTTTTAATTGGTAAGGCAAAAAATAATTTAAAGAAAGGAATTATATTAGAGGATTTTAACGCTGGATAAAATGGAAGCAAAAAAAGTAATCAAATACCCCGTCGAAGCGAAGATAAAAATTTATTTTAATAAGTTAGTTGAAGAACAAAATTTTGAAATTCAAAATAGGTTTCATCTTATTAATACATTAACTTTGGGTATTGCTATGGGGAACGAAAATGGGGACTTTCCAAATAAGGTTGAAATTTTTGATGAGAAGGGGAGATTGATTGGGGAGGCGGAAGTTTAAGATGAAAAAAGAATATTATTTAATAAGGAAAACCACAGAAATATTTGAGACTATTCCCCGTCGGAATATGGAAGAAAATACAAAGAGGTATAAAAATCTTTACATAATGGATAATATAACAGCAAAAACATCAGAACAAGCAGAACAAACATTTAGAAATAGACATGATTTTGAACGGATATTAAAAGAAGAGGATTTATTAATTTGTGAAGTCAAAAAGAAAATACGATAATAAAATGAAAAAAATAATAGCAACAAGCGAAAAAACAATAAGGGGGCTACTTCCTATGAAACAAGGGACAGAACAGGAAGAAAATAAATCTAATGAAAGGAAAAATATAGAAAGTTGTAATTTTATTAAAAATGCTTTTTGTATAGATGGGGATGTTGAGATGATTTTGAGTGATAAACCGATAACTTCAAATAGCTTTTTTAAATGTAAGGATAGTAAAAGGGGAATATTTTGGGTTGCTTATGGAGAATTAGAATGAAAACAGAAAAAGAAATAAAAGAAGAATTAAAAGTGGTTAAAGCAGAACAAAGAGAAGCCATTAAAAAGAAGGATTGGGCAGAGGCACAATATCTTGAAGGAGTAATAATGGGAATTAAAGTGGTTTTAGAATTAAGTTAAAATGGAAAAAGAAAAGATGAATTTTTTTGATGAATTAGGAGATATAATAAAATTATATAAAGATGGAGATGAAGACGCTTTAGATGGTGATGAGGTTGATAGTTTAACAGAACGTTTAAAAAATCAAATAAATTTAATAGAGGGTAATATCACAAACGACGAATACGATAAATTAGAAAATGAATAAACAAAATTTAATAAACTACATATTAGAGAATGAATTGAAAACAGGGGAACTTAAAATTTTAAAGTTTTTATACACTCACAAGAGCAGTAAGAAAACACATATTGAGAAGATCGGGTTGAACTATTATCAAATTAAATTATCACTTTCTAAATTAACTGGGCTGGGACTTATTAAAGAAAAGGATAAAACATATATGATAAATAAGAAAAATATAATGGTAACTAAATTATTTGAGGAGATTGTGTGAACTGCTCCTTCGTTCACGGAGGGGCTTCAAATGATGCTATGAACGTAAGAGTTCACTAGCTCAAGGAAACAAATAAATGGAAACAGAAAAAACGAGAACAAGACTGAACAAAACACCAATAGATACTTCTCTAGTCTATTGCTCTGTAGGAGACAGCATTAGCTCCACGAATCTACAAAATAAGAGCGAACCTCTTAATGATTCTATGTCTTGTTTTCATGAGCGAAGAGAGTATGACTTTCCGAATAGGAAAGCGGTTTGTAGCCGAGTGTTTGTATTGGATGTTAGTGGGAAACCACTAACTCCCTGCAAACCCAAAAGAGCAAGATTATTAATAAAACAAGGAAAGGCAAAATCTGAATGGAATAAGTTTGGAGAATTTGGAATTAAGATGTTAGAAGAAACAGGAAATGAAATAGCAGAAGTTGTTCTAGGAATTGACAATGGAACAAAGTGGGAAGGTTATTCTATTATTTGTGATAATACAAATAATTTTAATGTGATGTGGAAACTTCCAGACAAGGAAAAACTTGTTAAAAAACTTAAAGAAAGAAGAATATTAAGAAGGGCAAGAAGACAAAGAAATTGTCGTAGGAGACAATCAAGATTTAATAATCGAAATAAAGATGGTTTTATTACTCCAAGTCAATTACAAGTAGTCCAAAGCAGAATAAAAGCAATAAAAGAGTTATTTAAAAGTTATCCAATAAGTAGCGTAGCGTTTGAAGATGTAAAATTTAATCATAGAGATAAAAGATGGGGTAAAAATTTCTCAACTATTGAGATTGGAAAAACTATGATTAAAGATTTTATTATAGATAAGATTGGAAGGAAAAATTTAATTAGTTTTGCAGGAACAGAAACAAAAGAATTAAGAGATAAACGTAACCTAAAAAAGAATTCAAATAAATCCAAACAAGATTTTTATTCTCATTGTGTTGATAGTTTTATTATTGCTTATGAAGTAATAGATAAACCAGTAATCCTTAACGAAAACATAACTTATATTGACGATAATTATAGACCCGTAAGAAGAAGATTGCATGATACCCAATTTAAAAAAAGTGGAATCAGAGATAAATTTTCTACTGGAAAATTTCAAGGAATATCTAAGGGTTGTATTATTGGAGATAAAAATGGTTGGCTTGGACAACTTGTTGGTGGGACTAAAAATAATTGTTACTATTGCGATTTTGAACTACAAGATAATGGGAGAAAAATATATCAAAAAGGGAAATTAATAAAAAAAGTTTCTTGGATTTCACATCACTTCAAATATAATAAACTAAATACAACTCGTCAATTCATTCCCTCATTGAAAAAGGGGACTTCTTGACTCAGACAATATATTAAATTTTTTAAAGGGTTGCTTTTATACTCCTGCGACCTAAATAGAAAGATTTAAATATACTAATATCTTTAATAAAATATAAAATGGCAAAAATAAAAATAACCAAAGAAATGCTGGAAGGAGAAGGTGGGAAAATTCTGGGAACAGAAATAACTACTGACGAACAGATTAATTACTATGGTTGGGGAAATCCTAAAAAACCATTAAAAATTATCGCTGTAAAAGGTTATATTAATGATTGGACTTTATATATTGGGTCGATGGATAGAGAGATGGGATATGGAGAAGTTAAAGATTATGGTAATAAAATTATAGGTAGAGAGATAATTAAATTGTTGGTAGATTGTGATGATTATGTTCTATCAAGATATAGGGATTAAAAAATGAAAAGAAGTGAATTTGAGAGAGCAATAAAATATGGCGATTTCGCAGTTGGGGATACTTTTTGGCTCGGGGATATTAAATTTGAAGTTATAGAAAATACCTTTGGAGAGGATGAATAAGATGGAAGATAAAGGAATAAGTAAGGATAATTTGTATGAGTGTTTAAATACATTAGGAATAATGGGAGTAATTACTGTTCACGAAGAAGAACACATAAGGGACAGAATTGAAAACCTATGAGTAAGCTACTCTAAATAGCCACAAGAAATAAAATGGTAAAAATAATAATAGAACTACGGGACTTTGATAGTGGTGGTGGAAAAAATAATAACACCGAAGCGATTGAAAGAATAACTAATTGTGCTAATAAATTTTGGAATTGCGAGAGTGTGGAGGTTAAAGAATAAGATGAGTTACACACCGATATTTGTAGTTAGAAAAGAAGAATTTGATAAACATTTTGATAAAATTAGTGGAGTATTATCTGCTCACTCATATGGGTTGAGTAATTTCTATGACCGAAAAAAAGAATTGGTTAAAAAAGAAAAAGAAAGACTTAATAAAAATATTGGAGAGATTGGAGTTAGTGTTGATAGTAAAGTAATAGAAAAGAAGGCACAAGAGATTATTGAAAAATCAAATAATTATTTAGAACTTTCTGAGGAAATGGAGAAAACACAACATCCTCTCGGTGATATTATGAATTATCATTCAGAAGAAGAATTTGTCCAAGTAGGAAATGAAAAATATTATGTATTTAATACCGAATACTCATCACAAGCACAAGCTATTAAAGACTTCTGCGAAGAAAATAAAATACCTTATGGGACAACATATTAAAGATGAAAAAAGAATACATAATTGAAATAAAAGTTAATGACTTTAATAGAAACTTCGGAGAAATTACTGAACAAATTACAAAATGGCTCATGGAGAGAGATGGAGTTGAGGGAGTATTTATTAGGAGTAAAAAATGAAAGAAAAACATAAACCAAATTGTAGTTGCTTTAATTGTTCATTAGACCCCAACGCCGTTAAAGTGAGAAAAGAATTAGATTGCGAAACAAAGCAAGAAGACGTTAGTTTGAGTGGGAAAGAAGTGGGGTACGATTATTGTCCACAGTGTCAGTTATCTTTAGACATTGAACGTGTATATCCAAGATTAGACGTCAAAGAATTTATTAAACAGAATTTGGATGACATAAACCAACTTTTGATGTATCAAAGTTCTGATATTAAAGGTGATGGTGTTCTTTATGTTAAATATAGAAAATTAAAACAATTTATTGAAAGATTTAAAAAAAGAGCAGGAGGGGAATTACTATGAGTGAAGACACTTCTTTGAGTTCGAAGATAGGAGCTAATGGTTTTAATGGAAATATGTGGAGTGCTGACGTCAAAGAATTTATTAAACAGAGATTATATGATGCTACAAAATTACTTGCCTTATTTAATCAAGATAAATTGACTTCGGCACACCTAAGAGAACATAGACAACAAATAAAAGATGATGCAGGAGAGGGATTAATATGAGTGATGAAGAATTAACTATGGCTGATGTTATGCCTTGTGATTGTCCCCATTGTGGTTTATCTGAGGATTTACATGATGGTAGTGGGTTTTGTCCTGGCGGAACAGAAGAAGCTGGAGGTCGGAGATGAGTAAATTTATTGAAAAACTGAAAAGGGGGAGATTAAAAAATGAATGATATAGCAATACTTTTGTTAATAATGGTAGTTGGAATTGCATTTCTGTTCTTTTATATAAATTTTGCCTACTTAAAAGGATTGAAACAGTTTGATAGATTTAAAAAAATAGGAGAGGACTCACTTACAGAAGAAGAAGTTAAGATATGGAATGAATGGAGGAAGAAAAATGAATAAAAAACATAAGTATAACTCAAAATGTAAATGTGATGATTGTTTTATAGAAAAAGCCAGAAGGAGAATGAAATGGGATATATGGGTATTGCCATTAGTTCTTCTATTGTTGATATTCTTATTTATAGGTAGACCGATGATAGACAGTTATAGTTTGGATAAATGGTGTGAAGAAGAAGGATTTGATGAAGGCTACTATACTACAGGAGTAGAGAAAAATTGCATTGAAATTGAAGGCAATATAATGATAAAAACAGAAGTAGATAGATGCAAAAAGGGATGGTGTTTTGTAAAATGAATAAAATTTTAGAAAACTTAAAACAAGAATTAAGAAACGCCGAAAAAATCAACAAAGTCGTTAAGGAAGAAAAGGAAAGAAAGAGAAACCCTGAACATCTTTGGATTGAACAAGAACAAGAAAGACAAGAAGAATATCATCCAGATATGGAAGACATAGTTGGGATATCTAAACACGAATTGGGGCAGATATAATAATGGATAAAACAAAAAAAGAAGGAGAATTTGTAAAGGACATGAACGATACGTTGGGATGCAAAAAAGGAAAATCAATAAAGGAAGAATTGGAAGATTTATATTTTTCGGGAAGTTGTGAAGAATGTAGGGAAAATTCAAAGGCGATTAAAAAGATATTGGGGAGGAATGATGGAAACTAAGAAAAGATTGAAGTTACTTAGGGGAGAATTAAAGAAAGCGATAGATGAACTTAATATATATCATTCTGAAGCAAAAAAGAAATATGGGAAAGAACATTTTTGGGCTTATGATGAGCATTATCAATCTTTATTGGAAAAAATGATAATGTTAAAATATGGATTAAAAAGATATACACAAGCATTAAACGACGTAAAACAAGAAAAATGAAAATTGAATTGGAAACAGATATAGTATTGAAAGTTTTGGCTTTGGCGGTAGGTTACGGGACACCACCCCATAGATTAAGATACTTGCTTAAAAAATTGTATGGATTAGGTGGATTCGGTTTAGACGCTGAAAACACAGAAACTTATAATAAATTGAAAGAAATTTCAAATGAATTACAGGAGGTAAATTGAATATGGCAAAATGTAAAAAATGTGGGGAAGATTTGGGAAGTCTAATCTCTAACGCTACGGCTACAACAGGATGTAGAATATATAAAAATGGCGAGTTGGAATTAGATACTGAAGACATGAACTCTATTGCTGAAACAGATGAGTGGCGATGTGATTATTGTGATGAAGTTATGGCGTGGAATGAAGATGAGGCAAGAAAATTTTTAGAGGGTGAAGAATGATGGGGAATTTACAAAAAATTTTAGAAAGAAAGAAAGAATTTAATTGTTTATTAATTAAAACTACTATAAATATGTTAAAACTTTCGTCAGAACATTCTGGAATTAATATACCTAATATAATTAAAGATTGGGAAGTTATATTGGAAGAATTGGAGGGAAAATAATAATGGAAATTAGTGAAGATTATACAAAATTCGATTTTTATATTGAAGGTGGGATAGAAAACCTTAGAAACGAAGGGTGGTCTGATAAAAAAATTGCATTATGTTTAAGAAATATGGCACAAGAACTCTCTCCAAGAAAGATAAAATCCAAGAAGATAACTATTAATCCTTTAAAGATTTCAGATGAAGAAATTTCTAAACTTCCTCAAGATATTAAAAATAAAATTAAGAAAATTAAAGAACAATTCGCATCAGAAGATTTAAGCGAGGGAAAAGAATAATGGCAAAAATGAATATTCAAAAGGAAATTAAGAGAATCAGCAGAGTAAAACAAAAACTAGCTTACAGACCAATGAGAATTGTTAGAGAAAAATATTTTTATTATACGGCTTGGTCTTTCAAAAAAGATAAAAAAAATCAAACATTATTATTATTTTTAAATGATATGCACGAGAGAGGATATTTAGCTGATGATTATACTGGTTTTTGTTTAGATGTTATTGATGAAGGGGGAAGTTTACATGAAACATTTTCTTGGACGACAGAAGGATGGGAATGGTTTAAAGAAACTATGAAGATTGGAAGAGCATACGATAATGATAAAAGGTTAATTAAGGAAGCGGAGAAATATGAGCATAATGAAGAGAATTGTAAACTATGTAAAGGGAATTACGATAGTAAAGATTTAAACAACGCAAACCAATCCAAAGGAGTAGAAAATGAATAAAGAATACTGGCATCAAGTAACCGAAATTAATCCAGAAAATATTCCAAAAGGAATTAAGATTGGGAATGGAATTGGTATGGAATCAAAACACAATGGGAAGGTTCTTCTTTTCGATTTTGACAAGGGAAAAGAAACATGGAGAATTAAGGTGAGGTATCTTGGAGTTTTAGATAAAGATTTACCATCTAAAATAAAGATTCAAAGGATAAAGGAAATGAAGGGGTACGACGCAAATCAAAAAAACTGCGGAGGGAAGGAATGAGGCATACATATGATTGTGGAGCAAATCATCCAAGAGGATGTAGACCTAATTGTAATTGTTGGTGTCATAAAGGAAAGATAGCGGTTAAAACTGGAGAGTATACATTTGAATTTAAAGACGCATTAGAAGAAGACGAGGTTAAAAATGGAAAAAGAAATTAAATTATATCATTTCTTTGCATGGAGTAACCACAATGGTTGGCAACATTTAGGTTTAATTGATGGTTATGAAACCTATGAAGAATGTCATATGGATAATAGATTTCATATACAAGGGGATAATAAAAGAGATAAATTTAAAATAATGAAACTAAACGACGTGTTTGTATCAGACGTAGTAAAATGTAAAGAGTGCGGTAAAGAAGTTAATCATAATGAAGAATTAACTCATCCAGAATATTGCTCTCAAGATTGTTGGGATAACAAATTCGCAAACGTATCATCTCCCGAAAATAGTCAACAAATTAAAAAACTCGGTAAGGCAAATGGGTAAAACTATTTCGAGAGCCTCTGTGACCAAAGCTATTGACACAAACGTATCAGGAGACGCACAATGAGAGAAATAAAATTTAGGGCTTGGGATAAAGAAAATAAAAAATGGATTGATGATAGTGATATTGCAATTAATCAAGAAGGTCTTTTGTTTATTCGTTACGAAGGTCAATGTAATTTTGTTCCAATGAGTTTAACCAAATCTGCTAATTATAAAATTGTATTTTTTACAGGCTTAACGGACAAAAAAGGAAAAGAGATTTATGAAGGTGATATTTTAGATTGTATATATAAATTTGACGGATGTATAAAACATAAACTTGAAGTTTATTATAATGATGAAGATGCAAAATTTATGTTGAAAAATATAGGAGAATGTCATCAACCAAATGTAACAAAAACAATGGGAAATATGACAAGAAGCGAAATAATAGGTAACATCTATGAAAATCCAGAAAAACAAAACGACGCATCAGAAAAAAAGAACGAAGGAGGGAAGGAATGATGGAAAATGAAATTATAAATTGGTGTGAAAAACACAATAGGAAAAAAAGGATTAATAAATTAGATGGTGGGTTTTTTTGTAGAGAATGTAGTTATGAAGATTTTTGTGAAATGCAAAAAGCACATAAGAAAGGAGATTTATTTAGATTTTGCTTAGATTGTAATGTTTTATTTAAAATTCCTAAGCGAAGGTCAGTTTGTGAAAAGTTTTGTGAGAAATGTAAAACATTCGCAAAAAGGGATAAAAAATGATGATGAACGAATTTATTAAAAAAGAAGCTTTAGTTAAAAAATATCCAAAAGTTGAAGAATGGGTTAGGCATAAACAATCTTGGGAACATATGTCAATGGTTGGAATTTTTGAAGATTATTGGAAACATATTTTAGAAATGATTGAAGAAGAAAAATTAAAAGAAACAAGGCAGAAATTAAAATGGTAAAATGTAAAAAATGTTGATTAAGAAAAAAGTTAGGAGATGTAAGAAGAAGAATTGTGACAATATTATTCGGGAATACAACAAAAGAGGTGTATGCTCAAATTGTCAAAAAGATAGTTTTTGGAAAACAAAATATGACAAATTGAAAAAAGAGTTTAACCTCTTAAAGAAAAAGGTGGGAAAATAATGGGAAATTTTGAAGAAGTTAAAAAAATTAAATCGACCTCTAAAACGAGATACAGAAGATAAAGAAAATGGAAGAGAAAATTAAAGAAAGAATTAAAAAAATGTGTTTTGAATGTAGTAGTTTGAACACAGAAATAATCGGCAGAACTTTGAAGTGTAGGGGTTGTGATGAAGAATTTTGTATTGATAATGGGGAGGGGGGACGATGAAAGAATTAATTACATTAGAAAATTTGAATAAGGTAAAAACTATTGCTATTTATGGAGATACTGGGACAGGAAAAACCGCTTTAGCATATAAAATATTAGAAACGTTTGATAAACCAATTTATTTTTTAAAACACCCAAAGCCAGAACTTGTTGAGAAATTGGGATATATTAATCTTGTAAGCTTAGAAGAAGTAGAAAGATTGCAAGATGTTGTAATTTTCTGGGACGAGCCTCAGCTTTCGACCCAAATCCACGACAGAAAAGCAAATAGAATAATAGCAAATGTTTGTAGTTTAGCAAGACAATTAAATATAACTTTAATACTAAGTTCTTCTGATACAAGGGTTTTTACAAGACATAATGAGGCTTATTTTGATTTATGGATCGTGAAAGACGTGGATTTCGAGTCTGTAAAAAATGGCTCAAAAATAAAAAAAGCAATTAGAGATAATTGTAAATTTGAGCCGTCTGGATTTAGGTTAGAACAGAACGAGTTTATATCGGAAAGCAGAAAATTGAGGGAATTTAATAGAAAACATACTTTTACGTTGCCTAAGAAATGGGATGATTTTCATTCTAAACCATATAGAAACGACGAAGGAAATAGCGATGGAAATAGCGAAAAAAAATTGGTTAAGAAAAAAGAAATAAAAATAGCGAAAGGTTTATAAATAACCTATTACTTATAATCATAGATTAAATGGAAATTCAAATAAAGGGGTATAAATGTGAAAGGTGTGGATATGAGTGGTCACCAAGAAACAAAAAAGAAGTTCCTATCTCTTGTCCTAAATGCAAATCTCCTTATTGGAATAGAAAAAGAAAAATTGAAATTAAAAATTGATTGGGGAAATAAAGGGGAAGTTAAGGAATATCACAAGGAATATTCACAAATACCAAAAGTTAAGAAAAGAAAAGAAAAGTATGGGAAAGAATATCGTGAAAAACCAGAAAATAAGAAAAGAGCAAAGGTGTATATAAAGGAATACTGTGAAAAACTAGAGAATAAGGAAAGAGCAAAGGAACGTCGTGGAAAACCAGAGAATAGGAAAAAAGAAAGGGAGCGGTGTGAAAGGTCAGGGAATAGGGAGAAGGCAAAGGTGTATCGTCAAAGACCAGAGAATAGGGAGAAGGCAAAGGAACGTTGTGAAAGACCAGAGAATAGGAAAAAGAGACTGGTATATCGTCAAAAATCAGAGGTTAAGGAAAAGAGAAGGGTGTACGGGAAGGAATATCGTGAAAAACCAGAAAATAAAGAAAAGATAAATGCACGTCGTGAGAGACCAGAAAATAAGGAAAAGGCAATGGTGCTTCATAAGGAATATATTCAAAGACCAGAGGTTAAGAAAAAGGCAAAGGAATATAACCAAAGACCAGAGGTTAAGAAAAAGAAAAATATATATATGAAAGAATATCGTGAAAAACCGGATAGCAAGAAAAAAGCAAGGGTGTGTTATGAGAAATGGTATGAAAAATTTGTTGAAGAAGAGAATAAAAGAAGAAAGAAATTAGGATTATCCCCCGTAGGAGAGGGTTTTAAATCAGAAGCGGAATTAATAGCTTGTGTTCGTAATTTATTCCAAAATTATAAAATTCTCACACATCATAGAAAACCTCTTGCAAATTGGAAGCCAAGGGGATTAGAATTAGATATTTATATTCCAAAATTAGAATTAGCGTTTGAGTATATGGGAAAACAACATTATGAATGGGTTAAGTTTTTTCACACTAAGGAAAAATTTGAAGCCCAAAAATACAGGGATAGATGTAAAAAGAAATTATGTAAATTAAAGGGAATAAAATTAATTAAAATAAAGTATGATGAAAAATTATCGGAGCAATTAGTTTTATCAAAATTAAAATATCTTTCTCTTCCTATAGTAAATCATAACACCCTACAATTGCTAAAGAAATTAAATAGGTAGATTTAAATACTTAATAAAACTAATAAAGTTGTTAAATATGAAAATAAAAATATGCAAAGCAATAAAGAAAAGCGACAAAAAGAGATGTAATAAAGAAGCTCTCTTGTCGGGATTTTGTATTCAACATTTTAGGTCAAAAAAGAGGATTAAAGAATGAGAGAAATAAAATTTAGAGCTTGGGATACCGAAGAAAAGAGAATGATTGAAGAAGGTTTATTTATTCATAACAATGGATTAATTTTTCATGATGAAGGTGATATGGGGTATTTACTAAAAGAAATTGCGAGAAAGGATAGATATATTATTATGCAATTCACTGGGCTGAAAGATAAAAATGGAGAGGAAATTTATGATGAAGATATTGTAATAATTAATATACCTATGAGTGTTTCAAAAAAGAAAGTAAGAGGGAAAGTAATATGTAATGTTAGAAGTTCTCAATGGCAATTTGAAAATTTTAAAAAGAGTAAGGCAATAGAAATAGATAGTACTGCTCACGATTATGATGATTTTAATTTATCAAGATTTCAAGATATTGAAGTTATAGGGAATGTTTATGAAAATCCAGAATTATTAAATAAAATGGAGAAAGAATGAACTTACTAAGTATGGTAATGGGCTTAGCGGATTTTTTCTGTATCGGACTGGTGGTTTTTGCTTGGGGATACACTTGGTTTACGCTTTTATTGATGATAATAATGATACCAAAAGCGGGAATGAGTTTTATGTAAAAATGGCAATAAAAATAAAATGTAAAGATTGTAAAAAAGTTTATCCTGAAAGTAAAATTATTATGAGGCAGTATAGTATTACCCAAGGTGGTTTTGATAATGAAGTTGAGAATAAATTGATTTATGTTTGCGAGAAATGCTCTAAAAAAAGAGATAAGGAGGAGAAAATAAAATGGTAGAATTTGGTTTTATGAATGATAGGATTGGTGGTGGTGGATGGTTAGGATTTTTTAAGAGTTTATTGTTCACCGAAAAGGGGATGGTAACAAATGTAACACAATTAATTATTTTTCTTGGAATTATTTATCTTATATACAGAATTGGGAAAGTTTTACAGGAGGATAAAAAATGATAGAAAAATTAATAAAAACATTGGTTGGGATTATAATTGTATTTTGCATTATTTATTTAATATATCTCTTTGGCAAGGTGGGACAGGCTCTTTTCAAAGTGAAAGAATGGATTAATGGATTTACAAAAATCTTTATTGTTCTAGCCATCGCCTTTATTATAATTTGGATTTCTTATTTTATTGGAGATCTTCTCTTGGGGGGTTTGGGATGATAGACCTAACCGCCTTCTGCCCGAAGTGTTTTAAAAAACAGCAAATTGCTAATCCTAAATTAGAAACCACTCAATTTAAAGAATCTATTGTAAAAGGAAATTGCCCTGATTGTAAAACAGAAATTGCGTCCCTAATTCCATCAACAACAAGCCAAAAAGATTTGGAAGATATTGAAAAAAAGAAACAAGAAGAGATAGAAAAAGAGAGAATTAAAAAAGAAAAAAAAGAGGTCAAAGCATATGTGGATGACTCAAAAATTCCTGAAAATAAAAAGAAACTTAATGAAAATGGATATGTCCCACCGATGAAAAAAAATTATTATAATTTGATAAAATTTGCTTTATTTTTGCTGACCATAATTACGATTCTATTTTTGTATAAAACATATTACAGCGAAGACTTTGTCCCACAATATAGTTCTGCTCAAGTTTGTGGAGATTGTAGTTGCCCCGAGATTGACATCCCAAGTTGCCCCACTGCTCCTAATTGCCCTACCTGTTCTAATGAGTGCTATTTTCCAGATGAATTAAATGTTTTTCTAAACAATGAAACTTAGTGAAGAATTTAGGCAGCTTTTTAGAAACCTCTTTGTAGTATTTACTATAGTTGCTTTTGTATTAATTGTTGGCGGAATAACTCTTCTTGGGGAGGAATATTCTCCTTGGTTTTTATTAATCCTTTTACCATTTCTTTTTCTTACTTATTTGTTCACTAGAATGGATTTGAATAGGAGATATAGAAAATGAAACTTAAACCCCCAATAATTATCCTCTTTATAATGATTTTAGGATTTGCTTTTTTAATAGTCCGACCAATTCAAGAAAAATGTTTTGGGGAAGAAAAACCAGAATGTGTTTTGTTGGATGAATTAAATATCGAACATGTTTTTTATTTGATTGTTTTAATTTCTCTTTTAATGATTATAAGAGACAGTAAGAAGAAACAGGAAACATTGAATAATTTATTGGATGTGCTAATCTCAAAATGAAATTATTTAACATTATACTGGTAATTTTTGGAATAATTGTTTTGATTGTAAGTTTAATTACAAAAATACATTCTTTATTTATTCAAAGCACTTGGATTATAATTGCTATCCTTTGGATAATAATGGAAGGGATGGGAAGAAAATGAAAAGTAAAATAAACCAAAAAGAAAAGTGGAGATATTATGCTAGATTTCCTAGGTGGGCTATTCAAGAATTTGCTTACAGATTTTGGATGTTGGAAAAAAGAAGTGATGGTCCAAACATGAGCAGGGAGGAATACGAACGATGGTTTCAATAATAATACAAAAAGAAGAAAAGACTTGGAATTCTAAGAAATTACACGAATCCCTAGTACCAGATAATTATAAATTTATTGATTTTAAATTCACTAATACTAATAACATGTAATGGTAATATCAAAAATAATCCAAAAAGAGAAAGAAATTGATATGACTAAATATGAGAAACCAATTAGTTCAATGAATATTTTAGAAGAAAGTAAATGGAGGTGGTTTGGATGGTTTCGAAAATAATCCAAAAAGAGATTAATAGAAAAGGTAGATTTCATAATCGCTGGAAGGGTGGGAAGAAAAGGGTGGTTTGTGATGAATGTGGCAAGATTGAATTTAAATTTCCATGTTATATAAAGGAAAGAAAAACTCATTTTTGTAGTAGAAAATGTAAAGGGGTTCACCAGACAAGAAATCTCTCTGGCAAAAACAGTGTAAGTTGGAAGGGTGGTAGACTTAAAGTTTTGGGAGGATATATAAGAGTTTATATGCCAAACCATCCATTTTGCGACAAACAAGGGTATATTTTAGAACACAGACTTGTTATGGAAAAATTAATAGGTAGGTATCTAAAACCGAAAGAAGTCGTACATCATATAAATAAAGATACTTCAGATAATAGAATAAGTAATCTAATATTATTTTTAAATTGTGCGGCACATACTAGGTATCACAAAGAATTAAATGAGTTGATTAAGAGGTATGAATGAAACGAAAAAACATAGCAGTATTAGTAATTTTTGCACTTGTAATAATAAGTATTATTTGGGGCTTTCTAAATCTTGTTTTTGGAAATATAAAACCAGAAGAATTAAAAATAGAAGAAGGAATAAATTATACAGATGATTATATTGAGGAATTTTGTTTATCACAGGGATATAAAGAAAGTTATGTTGCAACTCACATTTTGGCTTATTGTAGAAAAGATAAGTTATTAATAGAATTAAAAATAATTAGAGACCCTTGGACAAACAGAAAAATAAATGGAATTATAATAAGATGAAATTACAAGGAGATATAAAATGAATTGGAAGAATATAATAAAAGAAGAAAAGAAAATACCTATTACCATTTGTTTAAATTCTTCTGTCGAAAAAAAATTAAGAAAAATAAAGAAGAAGGAAGGAATATCTTGTTCTGCAATAGTGAATTTTGCCCTTAAAAATCTATTTAAGACAAAAAAGGGAGGGAAAGAAAAATGAAACAGAAAAAAGAAAGTCATTGGGTGATTTGGATTGCTATTTTAATCCTAACTTTATTTATAATTTTTTTACATTGGTTTCCAAAAGAAGAAGTTGTATGGATAGTGGAGAAACAAATAAAGACTGTTGGTTTGGCTTCAAAAAATTTTTGTGGTTATGAGGGCGAGTGGATTCATATTAGGGTTGAAAATGATTCAAATTATAAAAGATTAATTTCAGTGTGTTCGCATGAGGCTGGTCATATGCTGTTCTGTCAGTTAGAGGGAAATTGCTGGAAAGAAAATGAGAAAATTATTGGAGAAAATTATGCCGAAGTTTGTGAAAATTATCCTAGATTATGTTTAAATGACGAAAGGGATTTTTTAGAAGATGGATGGAAATAATGAAACTAAAACAAATATTTAAAAACCATAAAACAACTCTCCCGAGAGCAATTATAGAAGGACTTATTATAACTTTGATTGCTTACTCTTTAGGGGTATTGCTTGTTGATTATTATAATTTTAAATACCGTTATGTGGGGCTTGGATTGATCCCGATAACCTTCAGCATTAAGTATATTCTAAACAAGTATTGGGTGTTCAAATAATGGAATTAGTAACAAAAAATGTAGATATAGTTTCTTATGAAAAAAATGAGGTTAATCAAAAAAATGACGATAATCTCCCCATAAAAAAAGAAACTTTCTCTATTGATGGATATAAATCCTCTGCAAAAACAGTTAGGGGTATACTTTTGGGCTTAATCCAAAAATTTAGTAAAGATGTTAAAAAGGGTAAGATTTATACGGCAAAAGAGTTGGATATTGTTTTTTCTGAGGCATTAAGAAAATTTAACGAGCATTATCCGAAGAAAATGGTTAGGATCGAAATTATGCAAGGATATAAGGATTATAATAAATATTCCTCTCGAATATGGAAAGGGGTTGATAATAATATTATGATAAGGCTTTGGAGAAATAATACCTACCAGGACTTTAAAATCCCAAAGGTAGCCATAAATAAGATATTAATGGTTTTAAAGGGTATTTCTATTGGAAAGAGTATAAATTGCTATCAGATGGCTTTAAAACTAGGATACGGGCATACTGAGAAAGAGGCATGGCAAAATTTATGGGGAAATCGGATGGGAGCATATTTTCCCAATTATTATGCACCATTATTATTCCTTGAAAAAATTGGGGTAATTAAGTATGGGAGTAGGGGAATTATTACAAGATTGAAGTAACTTCTTAGGAGATGAAATACAAAAACCACTCTTTTTAGGAGTGGGATGGGAGCGAACCGAAAGATTTATATACATTAAAGTATTCATAAATGTAGGTTAAAATGAAAGTAAAAATAAATAAGATAAAATGTAAACGTTGTGGATACGAATGGGTTCCCAAGAAAGAAGACGTTAGAACTTGTGCTAATCCAAAATGTAGAAGTGTTTATTGGGATAAATTAAAATGAAAGCATATAAATTCAGAATATACCCAAACAAAGAACAAACAGAAAAATTAGAATTCACTTTAGATATGTGCCGACAAACATATAATATGATGCTCGGGGAATTAAACGACCAAATAGTGATAGATAGGGCACAAATTCAAGCAATGCTTCCAGATATGAAAATATGTGAACCAAAATTCAAACAAGTTTATTCTAAGGCACTTCACTATGAATGTTATAAACTGTTCTCAAACTTATCAGCATTAAGAGCCTTGAAGGGAAATCATAAAAAAGTTGGTAGATTAAGATTTAAAGGAAAAGGGTGGTTTAAAACAATAAATTATAATCAGTTTGGCTTTAAATTAGACCAAGAAAACAAGAAACTAAATCTCTCAAAAATAGGAAATATAAAAATAAAACTTCATCGAGAAGTTCAAGGAAATATAAAACACATTACGATAAAAAAATCTATTGATAAATGGAATGTTACAATAATAACAGATGTTATAATAAAATCAAAATGCGGGGAAAAAGAAATAGGAATCGATTTAGGTATAATAGATTATTTGGTTGATAGTGATAATAACAAAGTAAAAAATCCAAAAATATTAAATCATTACAAAAAAGAATTAAAAATCAAACAACAAAATCTATCAAAGAAAAAGAAAGGTTCAAATAATAGAAAGAAGGTAAGAAAGAGTGTGGCAAAACTTTATGAGAAAATAACAAATGTTCGTAGAGATTTCTTACATAAACTCACTACAAACTTAGTAAAAGAAAATAAATTCATAGCAATGGAAAAATTAGACATCAAACAAATGTCTCAACAAAAGTTTTTCAATGCAAGAAATATGTTAGATTGTTCTTGGGGAGAATTTGGCAATTTACTAAACTACAAAGCTGAAAATGCTGGTTGTTTAGTAGTCAAAGTGAACCCGAAGAATACAAGTAAAATGTGTTCTCAATGTGGTAGTCTTCAAGATATGCCACTATGGGTAAGAGAATACAAATGTGAGAACTGTAATATGGTTTTAGATAGAGACCATAATTCAGCAATAAACATTTTAAAATTAGGGCAGGAATTGTCCTATGTGGAGAATAACTCCTCTGTGCCGTTGGTTCAAGAGTTGTCTGTGAAGCAAGAAGCACCTACCTTAAAATGGTAAACGTTTTAGGTAGGGTATTTCACGTGCCTTGGATAGTATGGAATTGATTGAATATAATAAAGGGAAGACAAAATTAATAGAAAAACCTATATCTATTCAGATGATTTTGTGATGCTTTAACTATTTTAAATTCTCCCATCCTTAATTTTTTGTTTTATTAGTTTTGGTTTTATTATATTTTTTTTAAAGATTAAATTTAAAGCGTGATTAAATCTAGTTCCTTCAATACTAGAGTGTTTAAATAATTCTAAAGAATCACACTTGCCCTCTTTGTCTTTTAGAGTATTATATGTATCTTCTATTATTTTCATGTCTTCAGATTCTTCTACTGATGTTTCTATAAATCTTGAGTAATCATACTCTCCTTTTTTTATGGAAGTAGATTGTAGTGAGTCAAGAAATAATTTTTTTGCATTTATAAAATCTTGGATATTTGCTTCCTGTCTTAATTCTATTTTAGCAAACGACTCTGTTAATTTATTAATTGTGTCTTTTATTCTAAAAGTTGCACCTGTATTCTGAATCAATGGTAAACAAAATTTATTAATTTCTGATTTAATTTTTTGTGAGATTGTTGTATTTTGTAATCTGCAATATGCTAAATATTTTTTTAAAAATCTAAATCTTTCTTTTTTAATATCGCCTTCTAAATCTTGTGTTTTTAAAACTTCTTCAATTTTTTCCTTTTCTTTGGGTTTAATAAATCCTCCAAAAATCAGGTCGAATCTTGATTTAAGTGCTGGGAATAATGGAATTTGTTGAAGGATGGGTTTCGTGTAATCTAAATAATCACCTCTTTTAGGGTTCATTGTAGATAAAAAAGAGAATGGACATCTACAAGTTGCATAACCAGTTCCCAATGCAATAACATATTTAGAAGATTCAAGTGGTGTTTTTAATGTTGCTTGGACTGTATCCTCTGCTTCATGAAATTCTTCCCAAATTAATAATCCTCCCTTTGCCCTATCAAAAAGTCCAGGCATCCTTACTCTTCTTCCTAATTGTTGGTTATATTCAAATGTTCCTGTTAATCCAGCAGAAGTCCCTCTCCCTGCGTCTGCAATAGCACATCTAGTCGATAATTCTTGAGAAGTAGATGCCAATACGGATTTCGCAGTCGCAGGGTCTCCAACCAATAATATATGAATCTCTCCTCTCTTATATTTTCCATTGGTTTTATGCTTCTTAACTCCATTCACGTGTTGTATTATAAGGGCTTTTTTAACATAATCAAGTCCACTCACACTTAAATCATAAACTTCTGTTTTTATTGTTTCTACTGGTTTTTGTTTAGAAAAAATTCTAAAGGATTCAATTTCTTCTTCGGTAAAATTTAACACAAGTAATTCATCATTAACTTCTATATGATTAACAAGTATATCAATTTCATCTCCTTTTTGTTGTGTGTTCAAAAAAGGTATGCCAACAATTTTTAATTTTGATGATGGATTTATTGAAACTTCTTCTATATTCGCTATATCCCCATATAAATAATATTTTTTATTTCTTACTTGTCCCATGTCTTCAATAGCTTCTTGGTTATCTGAGCATAATAATATTCTACAATCAACAATATCTCTACCTAATTCCTTAAATCCCCCACGACGACCACAGGAACATCTTTTTGGTTCTTTTATATCTCCTCTTTTTTCTTTTTCTTGTATAATATGTACTATAGTTCCACAACTGGGACACTCAAATCTTATTATAGCGGTGGCTGGTAAGATTTCTGTTGATGTAATAATTTCAACATCAAAAGTATAAGGTTTATCTAAATTACTGGAATTAATTTTTCTATTCTGTAGATTTTGAATTTTTGGAAGATTTTTAATTCTGATTATTTTATTTTTAAATATATCTAATATTCCTTCTTTTAATTTTTCTTCTAATTCTAATAATGTTTTTATTGGGTTATTTAGAATTTCAGAAGTAAGGGTCGGGTTAATATTAAGTAATTTATTAATATCTATAATTAGACTTTTATCTATTATTTCCCAAACATCTTTATTTTCCTCCAGTTCTCTTTCAATGTTTTCTATAGAATCTTTAATTTCATTAATTATTTCATTATTTTTTAACAGAATTTTTGTTTCTTTAATTCTATCTAAATAAATAGACTCAATTATGTCTAATATGTCTTTTTGGGTGTTTTCTGTCAAAATAAACCCCTTTTTGTTGTTTTGTTGTATCTTTGTTGTATTTTTGTTGTATAATTTTACATCCCCAGAAACCTTCATTCTTTGTATTATTACTGATATTATCTTTATATTATTAACCCCCGCAACCCCTGCCATTTCGGTATAATCTAACCCCTCAAAATCATCTTTTATCGACGATAAAGTGAATAAACACCATTTTATTTTATTAGCTTGAGAGTCTTTAGTAAAGACATCATTATAATTAATTGTTGTATTTGTTGTACTGTTGTATTTGTTGTATTTGTTGTATTTTTCTGGAGATACAACATTTACAACATTTACAACAAAATTTTGTATATGGGCATTTTCTTTATTTTTATTAGCCCCAATTTCTTGTGGAGAAGTAGACTCAAACATCATCATCCACCTCCTTTAAATTCCCTTCAGAATCAACTTTATTAGATAATTTACAATCCTCTATTTGATTTATTTTATAAAAAAATGGTTCATCGTTGTGTAACTTATCTATAAAAGAAATATGAGTATCGGATACATCTGTGATATAAGCACAGGTATAATAAAGAGGGACGCCATTTTTATTAATTGTTATATAAACGTATTTGTGTAGAAAATGTTTCATACTGTCTTCTTGTTGTGTTGTGTTTCATTTTAATGTTGTGTTGATATAATTAGATATGTGAACTATTTAAATGTTTCGGAAACTTTGGCTTTGCACGAAATTAAGACCTAATTTCGTGCAAAGCCAAGCGAACCAAAACATTTAAATACCTTAAAGTATAACCTATAAGTATAATGAAAATAAAAATAACTAAACTAAATTGTTTAAGATGTGGGCACTGGTGGGTTCCAAAAAAAGAGGAAATAAGAATTTGTCCTAAATGTAAGAGTCCATATTGGGACAAGGAAAGAAAAATAAAAAATGAATAAATTAACACCAACCCAAAAAGAAATGTTATCTTTTATAGCAGAAAAGGGTTTTATTATGCCTGATAATATTCGTTTATTTTATTCAACCCAAGAAGCAGGAAGAAATGCACTTAATAGATTAATTTGTTTTGGATTTTTAAAAGAAGACACAACTATATTTGGCAAATTTGATTGGACAGGGAAGAAAACAAAATGAAAATTAAACAAATAACAACCTCAACAGAAGGCGACCAAACCATAGAAGAAAAACTAGAAGTTCTAAAAAATAAAATAAATGAATTAGTCAGGGAGCATAATCAAGATGCCTAAAAAATGCCCAGCGTGTTCTAGTTCGATGTATGAGAATGGGTATTGTAGACGTTGTGGATTCATTAATCGCAAATTAACCCAAGAAGAAATAACCAATATCGACGACAAAAAACAAGAAAAAAGATATAAAAAAGGTGGAAGGAATAGATGTCAAATTTAAAAAAAGAATATGAAAAAGATTAAATGTATGTGTTGTAAAAAAGAAATCGAAAACCTTTTTAATAGAAAATATTGTAATAATTGTGCTACTTTTACACTCACTCTCAGGAGTAGATTATCATATCAAAAAAACAAATTCAAAAAATTAAATATAAAACTTTATGGTGTAGAAAATGGGCAACAAAGAATTAGATTTAAAAAATAAAATGGCAAAAATAAAATATAAAATAGTAGTAGAACATAAAGATAAAGGATTTATCGAAATCCCGATTCCAAATAAATTATTACACGGAATTGCAGATGTTCCATTTATAATGGGGGATTGTGAACATTGTTGGGAGACGTTTATATTAAATAAAATAGATAAAGATGTGAAGAAATTCTTTGATATATTAATGTTTTTAGCATTTGATGTGGAGGGTGATGGATATGCCTACCAAACAATAGAGCCAAAAAAGAAGGATGGAAAAATAAGATGGAAGAAGATTAAATCTGATTTTGTTTTAGTTAAAAAACCTAAATATAAGAAGACGAAAAATGCAGAAGAGGCGAACATGAGTGAAAAAACTAGAAAGGCGATAGCTTTAGAGAATGCACCGTGGAAGAAGAAATTGGAGGTAGAGAGATGACATCAGTAGAAGAAGCATTGAAATCATTAGACGCATGGCATAGCGATAAAATTAGGGGACATAAAGTTTATTTTGCTGATGCCGTGAAAATAGCTTTAAGAAAAGTTTCCCTTAATAAAGAGGCGAACAAATGAAAGACGAAATAAAAATTTATAGAATAGCACAGAAAATTGACAATTACGACCAAGAAAAAGACGGATGTATCTGGTCACACATTTTAGAGTTTGTAGAAAAAGCATATTTGTTGGGTAGGAATTCATCACAAGTGATATATGATTTGGAAGCTAATGGTGTTACATTGGAGGGTGAATAATGAAAATTATATACTGTGAGAATTGTAAATGTCAAACTCAACATATAATATTTAGTGAGCAAGTCCAATGTCAAAGATGTGGTAAGGGGAACAAGAAGACAGATTCGTCAAAAGTCAAAAAAGCGTCGTTGGAGGGTGAAGAATGTATTTGTGGACATCTAAGAAAAGAACATACTAATGCAGGATGTTGTTATTTTGAGAAAGGATTAGTAGATAAAAATTTAAACCCAGCTGTTGGTAAAGATAAATTCATGTGTAAATGTAAACATTTTTCGTCAAATGTCCAGGAGAAGAACAATGCCATTAAATCCAGTTAAGGGAAATATGTATAATTTTATTAGTCATACTTGGAATGCCATCAAGGGAAAATGTATTCACGATTGTAATTATTGTTATATGAAGAGATTTCCACAAAAAGAAATTAGATTAGATGAGAAGGAATTTAGAACAAATTTAGGAAGACATAACATTATTTTTGTTGGAAGTTCTACTGATATGTTCGCAGAGAATGTACCTAAAGAATGGATAATAAAAGTTCTAAATCATTGTAATAAATATCCTGAGAATACATACCTATTCCAAAGTAAGAATCCTATGAGATTTATTAAATTGAGAGATAAATTAATCTCAATGAATTGTATTCTCGGGACGACAATTGAGACTAATAGGCAAGAAGAATTAAATAAATTAGGTTCTGCACCATCAATACATGAAAGAAGTGATGCTATGACTATCAAAGGATTTAGGAAGATGGTTACTATTGAACCAGTTATAGATTTTGATGTAATCCCCTTGGTTTCAGAAATAAGAAGAATTGCCCCGGAATTTGTTAATATTGGGGGAGATTCTGGAGGAAATAAATTACCAGAGCCATCAGAATATAAATTAGAAAACCTAATAAAAGAATTAAATAAATTCACTAAGGTTAATTCAAAAAGAAATATAGAAAGACTTATGCCAAAGTTGTCAAATGTTAAAAATACAAATAAAGGAGGCAAAGATGCTGTTTAAAAAGGAACATAAGAAGATGATTTTAAATGGAACTAAAACTGCAACTAGAAGAATTTGGAAAAGGCCAATGGTTAAAGAGGGGGGAATATATAAATGCAAATTAAAGATGTTATCAAAAAAACACTTTGCCAAGATTAAAGTAATTAGTTTATACAAAGAAGATTTATGTGATATGGATGATTCAGATGCAAAGAAAGAAGGATATAAAACATTAGGAGAATTTATTGACATTTGGAGAAAGATAAATGGGAGTTGGGATTCTAATCAGAAAGTTTCTGTTATTGAATTTGAAGTAGTTTCCCATAGTGTCCATAACACGCACTCGGAGGATAAGAGATGAGTAAAAAGATTATACAATTATCAAAATTGTTAAAAGCTATGAATGACATCGAAAAATTGGCGAAATCTGGAGCTTATGAAGAAAATAGAAAAAAATGGTTTAAAGTTGTAGAAGTAGATTATCAAAAGGTGTGGGAATATTTAAAAAGTGAAATTATAAGATTAAGTTCGCAATCTTTGAAGAAAAAATCGGAGGAGAAAGATGGGAATTAAAAATCATACATTTGAAGAGACCCATTGTGATAGATGTGGGGGATTAAATAATGATAAGACTAACTGGACTTGTCCAGATTGTGTAAAAAATATGAGTGAGACAGAAAAACTTGAAAATGAATGGAACGACTTAAATATGGAGAGAGACCACATAACTGAGCAGATGCAATCAATTAAGGAAGAAATTAAGGAGGCGTCAAAATGAAAAAATTACTTGAAGGAATTATGGGTATTACAGAAACTAAAATATTTATGTTGGATACAATAATAAAATTAGCCAATGCAAATGGTGGAAAAGTCTCTATTGAGGAATTGAGATATATTAAAGAAGAATTAATCATACAATCAAGAGACGAAGAGATGGGAGAAGCTCTAAATTCACAATCTTTAAAATCAAAATCTATCAACAAGACGTCGTTAGGAGATAAACAATGATAAGAAATAAAGAAAGAAGAGAAAGATTTAAGAAGAATCTTAATATTTATCAAATTACTTTAAAAGAATTAAAAGAAAAAAAGAAATTTCATGAGTTATCATATCCAGAGTCTATTGGATATGGGAAGAATAATAGGATTAATTATAAACAAAGTATAGGAGAATTAGAGGTAGCAATAAGAAGTTTAAAAAAACATTTAGGGATGGTAAAAGTAAAAGATTCTGGAATAATAGAAAAAAGAAAAGAGAAGTTGGAAAAACATTTAAAAAAATTAAGAAGTCTTAGAAATAAGAGATGTAATTGTTCGCAATCTTTGAAGAAAACGTCTAGAAATGAAGTAAATGAAGTAGGGGGCAGTTCATGAAGAAAAAGCCATTTGAACAAAGATTTTACGAAGATTGCGAATTTAAACCATTCACAGAAACCCAACATAAATGTTTAAGATGTAGAGAATGTACTCCAACACAATTCTGGTTTTGTTTTATTTGTTATGGAGGTACAAAATGGCAATGAGTAAAAAATATTATGAAGAAAGAATTTGTGTAATTTGTAAAAAAGAATTTTATATACCTAAATCAAAAAGAAATACTCGTCATCCATCTGGAATAAGGTCAAGAAATTCATTAACTTGTTCTTCTAAATGTTCAAAGCAACATTCAAAAAATCTTAATATTGGCGGAGGTAAGAATGGAAAATCAACAAAATGAATTAGAAAGAATATTTAGCGGGGAAGAAGATATGAAATTACAATACTAAATGAAAATAAAAAGTTTGAAAATAAAATAATTAAACAAAGGTTGGAAGCTTTAGGATTAAAATAAAGAATAAAATGAAAAAGAAAATTGTAAATTTAATATGTAATAAATGTGGTAAGTTGACCACTATAGAAGAAAATGTGAATAAAATGAAATGTTATTTTTGTGGAAGTAAAAATGTAGAAATTGGATGGGAGATGGTAAATTCGCCTTAGAGTTTAAATAAATAAAAATGAATATTAAAATAAAAGAAATAACAAAACAAGAAGCAGAAGAATTAATAATGAAATTCCATTATAGCAAAACAATGCCAAAAATAACAAAGAAATATCTTGGAGGTTTTATTGATAATAAATTAATTGGGGTTATGACATGTGGATGGGGTACACAACCAAAGGCTACAATTAAAAAACTATTTTCCTCATTAGATACTAAAGATTATTGGGAATTAGGAAAGTTTTGTATGGATGAATCAATGCCTCATAATTCTGAGAGCCACATGTTATCAAAATGTTTAAAATATCTTAAGAAAAATTATAAACAAATTAAACTTCTTTATACTTGGTCTGATGGGATGTTGGGGAAACCAGGATATATTTATCAGTCGGCAAATTTTTTATATGGGGGATTTATTTGGGCTGATAGTTTCTTCACAGAAAGAGGAGAAAGAATCCATCCAAGAAGCTGTAGGGAAATGTTAAAAGAAAATGCAATAATGGCAGGAAAAGAAAAATTATTCTGGTTTACAAAAGAATATGAAAAATTTAAAAAAATAAAGAGGTATAAGGGGATGCAATTTAGATATTGTTATTTCTTATGTTCTAATAAAGAAAGAAAAGAACTTCTAAAAGAAAGTCAATTTAAATGGGAAAATAAATATCCACTAAAAAAAGATTTAAAATGGAAAATAAGAGATGGGGACAAATGGATATTTGGAGATGCACCAGTATATATTCAGACACTAAATGCGAGAGAAGTTTCAAGAGAGAAACGCCTTGTTTCCAATGGGGAAGGGTCGGGGCAGTTCCGACATCTCGCACCAAATTCACAAACTAAATTAGACGGCTTTGATAGTAATCCCGTCGAAAAATAAAATGGAATTAAAAGGAAAATATAAAGAGTTCAAATATAAAATTACCAAAACTGGTTATCAATTATTTCATAAACATTTTACAGTGTGTAGTGGAACACTTAAAATGCCATTTAAAGAAATAAAATTAGATAAACCAAATCCAAAAGATTTACATTGGATGAGAAGAAAAGTTTACAGTGAATGTGAAGGACTATTAAAGAATCCTTGGTGGAGAAAAATAGATAAAAAAGAAAAAAACAAGAAAGAAATAAAAGAAACAATTAAGAAATTAGATAACTATCCTTTAGTGCAAGTAAAATGGTTAGATGCCCAGACGGGGTTCTCACAACTTATGCCAATATCAGAATTTAAAAAAGATTTCAAACCATTTTATAACTATTCATTTGGTTATTTATTAGAAGATAATAAAGAACATATTATTTTAGGATTTCTTTTAATGGATAGTGAAATAGTAGATGAGGAAACTGGAGTGAAGCATTGGCAATTAATTCCCAAAGGAATGGTTAAAGAAATAAATAGAATAAGTTCGCCTTAGAGTTAATAACCGAATAAAATGGAAAACATAATAAAAGAATTTGAAGAAGGACTAGGAATTCCAGAGTCGGAATTCAATGAGAATGATAAAGAAGTATTACAAGATACTAAAGAATTCATGGAAACAAGTAAAAAAATAGGGAGGTTGTTTTGAGTTAGAAAACGAATAAAATGGAAATAAATAAAATATTAGAAGGAATGTTAGCAACAAGGGATTGTTTAGGATTGCAGGAACATAAGGTTCTGACATTAAATACCTGTTATAATTATCCAATAGAAGAACCAAAAACAACAGAAATGAAAAGATTAAAAGATTTCGGCATGAGTTGTTTTAGAGAGGGATGGATTCATGCAGTTTCAGTTATAATGGATTTAATTAAAGAAAATTCTCAAACCAAAACTAAAAAAGTTATCGCAGTAGCTGAGGGATTTGAAGCACCAAAAGGAAATTTTCACGTAACTAAAGTAGAGGAGACGCCTTAATTATAGAATGGGAATAAAAATATCTAGAAGTTATATAGGAAGAGACTATCGAAGAATTTGGGTGCATGAATATTATAGACGTATTAAAATAAATAATAAAATTATTAAGAAATGGATAGAGTCACATTGGAGAAAGAGATATATAAAGGAGATTTCGCCTAAGCTTTAGTATGGGAATAAATAAAAACAATCTGTTATATATGAGAAAGGTTTATACTCTAGGTGACTTCTATTACTGGAGAGTCATTGGAAGATTTATTGGAGATAAAAAGGACTCTTGCTTGATAAGGGTTATGACTGAAGATGAAGCAGATAGATTTATGGAGAATCATTCGTCTTAGAACTATAAAACGAATAATGGTAAATAAAGAAGGAAAATATGTTATGAAAACTGAATGTAAGTTTTGTAAATATAAAGAACATTCTCCAAAATGTATGTGGCAAATTAAACAGAAATGTTCCCATTTCAAACCAAAAGGGAAATAATGAAAATAAAAAGTATATGTTTAATCATATAGTATATATACTTTACAAATAAACGAACAAAATGGAAAATAAAGAAATAAGAACAAAAACCAAATATAGAAAAATTTATACCCTTTTTGAAAGAGATAAAAATTTCAAGGTGATTAATGGTGTTTTAAATCCCAGATTAGAAGGAATTAAAAACATAAAAGATTTTATAGTTACTGAAAAAATTGATGGGACGAATTGCGGGATTGTTTTAACCCCAGAAAAAGAGATTTTAATAAGGAAAAGAAGTAATATAATTAAAGACGACAACGAACATCATCATTATTTTGAAGCCACAAAAAATATAGATTTTCAAAAAATAAAGGATTTTTTTATAGATAGTAACTCTCTAATCACAATCTTTGGAGAAGTTTGTGGAGATAATATTCAAAAAATGGGGAAAGAATATGGGAGCATTAAACATTTCAGATTATTTGATGTTAAAGTTGGAGATAATTTTTTTGATTGGAGAGATTTAATAAAATTCAGTAAGGCAACGAATATCCCTCTTGTTAAGGGAGAGAAATTTGATGGAAGAGAAATTTTAGGTTATGATTGGCTTAAAAAATTACAGATAGATAACAAAAAAAGTTATGTTGAAGGTTATGTTGTAAGAAGTAATCCATTATTATTAAACAAATTTGGGTTAAAAATGGTGTTCAAAATAAAACTAAAAGATTTTGATTTGCAAACCAAACCAAAATGAAATCAATAACTGAAAAATACAAGGAGCAAGGAGTCCAAAGTTACTATGAGAAGAACAACAAAAATTACTCAAATCCACACGAATCTCAAGTTAGAGAACTATTAATAAAGAACATTAATAAATTTGATTGTGGTAGAGTTTTAGATTTGTGCTGCGGTGGTGGAGAAGTCACAAAGGTTTTATTAGAAAAGGGAGTTAAGAATATTGAGGGAGCAGATCCTTATACTTCCGAGCTATATATTAAAACTACGGGGAAACCTTGTTATATTCTATCATTTAAAGATATTCTAAAAGGAAAATTGAATAAATCATATACTTCAATATTTTGTTCTTTTGCATTTCACTTAATTAAAGAGAAGGATTTGTTTATGATTGTTAATGAATTATTTAGACATACCAAAACATTAATACTTATCACTCCACACAAGAGACCATTTATAGATATTTTTAATGGAGTTAAGTTAATTTTTTCAGATTGTTCTTTGACACCAAAAGGGAAAAAAGTTTATCTGCGGATGTATGACAAAACATATGGGAAGATTTAAATACCCAGAAAGGTATGTATAAAACATGACAAATAAAAATAAATTAAAAAAAAGTTGGTAGATGCTAATCGAATATTTGGAGGTAACTTGGTAAATAAGGGAGACTTTGATTTTGAAATAGATATGGCATCAAGACAAAAAAGACCATTCAGAAAGATGGCACATATAAATAGAGCCATGTTTTCAAGCCATTGTTTTTCAGATGGCAATAAAAGAACTGCTATGATTGCAACAACTTCAGAATTAAATAAGGTTGGATTTAAGGCGGACAAAAGAAAACTAGTTAAGGCTATGATTAAAATGTCAAAAGATTCAGAATCAGACTTAAATAAAATAGAAAAAAGGATAAGAAGATGTACGAGAAAATAACACCACAATTTGTAAGAGAATGTACTGATGCACTTGAGTTCTTCGATGAGAACAATTGTTTACCATGGGAGAAAAGAAAAATTACTATTACTCTTAGTGAGGCTATCATTAGAAAATTAGATGGGAAAAATAAGAGTCAGACTATCGAGGATTCTTTAAGTTATATTGATTAATTCTTTGGACGGATTTCAAAGCGGAAGCGTCGTAACTACGAGGGAATGATTGTTAAAAGTTCGCAATAGCCGAAAAGTATATAAAGGAACATTACGTAATAAAACAATGGTACAGAATAGAGCAAATGCAAATTTAAAAAAGGGAAAAAGAGTAAAAGCAAAACCTCTGCCAATAGAAATTAACCAAGACGAATACGTAGAACTTCTAAAAGTAACAAAACACATGCACCATAAAGTAGCTTTCATGTTTGGCTTTGAATCTGGATTAAGAATTTCCGAAATAACAGGACTAAAAAAAGAAGATATAGATGAAGGAAACCAACAGGTAAGAGTTAATATGGGAAAGAATTCTAAAGACAGAATAGTCAATCTTCCATTAAGTTGGAAACCACATCACATCAAATATATTCCTATGCCATGCAAACAAAGAGCATTGCAGAAAGCATTAATTCAATCAGCAGAAATAACAGGACTAAAAGCAAAGAAACCAAAAGTTCATTTTCATTCTCTTAGGCATGGGTATGCTACAGAATCAATTAGAAGTGGAGTAGGTATTGCAACTGTTTCGGGATTGCTTGGACATGAGGATATTAGCACAACTTCAATTTATATTAATCTTTGTCCAGCAGAAAGAATCGCAGAATTAAGAAGTAAATTTGGCACTCGTAAAAAATGAAGTGTGAAAGTGAAGAATTTTGTGACGGAGATAAGGCAGGGTATGTTTGTGAAGATTGTGGGATGAAATATTGTGAAATTTGTGGGAGTTCTATTGGTTGGAACTGCGAATGTGATATTCCACAAAACATAGTAGAAATTAAAAAGAGTTCAAAACCGAAGGGTATATAAAGTATACTTTCGTGTATACATTAAGATAAAATGCAAAAAGAAACAATACCAACTTTACCGACGAGAAAAGGATGTACTCATAAAAATTCAGACCCTCTATATTTAAGAGGAGATAAAAGTTGGACAAGTACACAGAAGGTTTTGGGATATATGGTATTTGGATGTTATGACTGTGGATCTTTTTTTAAGAAAGAAAGTAATAAGGTTGAATTAAACGACGCCTTACGCAAAAAAGACGAGGTAAAAGAATGAAAACTTTTGTAGGATGGCTTTTTATTTCAATAGCATTAGGAATTTCGGTATATTCTAATTATAGTTGTAGTTTTGGGTGCCAAGGAGTTTATGGACAGATTCTTAATCCCTTATCTATTACAGGAATTATATGTTATATGATTGGGACGATTATGTTTTTAGTACCAATAAAAGAAGGAAAGAAAAAATGAAAGAAACTAAATTAGAAAAAAGATTAAAAATGTTAATTATAAGATTATATACAAAAAAATAATAGATAGAGAGGATTTAAATGATTTGCTAGAGGTAAAGAAATAATGGAAGATAAAGATGAATGTATGAAAAAGTTGATTGAAGATGGGAAGAAGGGGTTTGAAGCAACGATTGATAAAATTATAAAAAATGCTAAGATTCAAGAAAAAGAAAGAATAATAAAATTATTAGAAAGTAAAAGGATAACAATACCACCAGAAGGAGAAGAGAAACAAGGTATAATTAACCAAGCCTTATTTAAAATAATTACAGAATTAAACGACGCAATTACAGAGGATTCAGAATGAAGGATAAAACAATATCGATAATAGCGTATGTAGTTATAGTAATAAATATTGTATTATCAATATATTCTAAAAATATTCAGTCTGCAATTGGGTGGGGGTTGGCTTTATATTTATACAACTATATTGAACACGACGCAAAAAGAGGATTAGGCGAAGAATAATGGAAGAAAAGAAATTACTAAAGGAAATAGGAGAATATCTAAAATCTAAGGGCTGGAATCCGATTGTTATTGGGTTTAAAGGTATTACACAAAGAGAATTAAAACATAATTATTCTTTAATAATAGATTTTACTGGAACTAAAAACGAAGGGAAAAAAGATGATTAAAAAGGAAATGTTTATAAAGGATATGACATTAGTAATACTATGAGATTACAAGATGTTCAAAAGAAAAACGATAGTGCAAAGATTGTAGTTTCTGGAAGAATAAGTTTAGAAGATAAAAAATACATTGAAAAAAATAAAATAAATGTGGGGCTTCTAATAAGAGAGGCTATTAAGGAAATAAACGAGGAAAGGAGAAGCTAAAAAATGGTAAAAGAAGAATTAACAAAAGTACAAGAAGCACAGATTTATTGTGTTAAGCATGGACATGCACTTTATATTTACAAATTTTGGGGATATGTTCATTGCGGAAGGTGTGGAGACCAAATTGGGGATACTCTCGCAAGTTGCTTTCCGTGTGATGAAAGAATTGAAGTAGCATGTAGTACAAGTCCATGTAAGCATTGCGATCCAATATTCAAGAAGCTATCTAAAATAGATAAAAAAATTCTCAGAAGATTAAAAGCAGACCATAAAAAAGAAAAGTTTTCTGACCATGAAAAGATACTAAAAGATATAGATTTCGAGGTAACTAAAAAATGAAGTTGAAGAAAATAGAAGATGTTTACAAGTTTAATGTAATCCAATTAGCTAAACATCATAAAAAATATTGTGAAGGGGAGAGCTGTGTTATTTCTCTTTATCTCTTAATGGAGATGGCTGAAAAATTAAATATAGTTTTTTCTAAAAAAGAAAAGGAGTTATTTATATGATAAACGAAAAAATAACAAAACTTGTTAAAGAACTTGAAGAAAAGAATAAAGAATTACAAACTGAAATAAGTAGTTTATCTAAAAATAATCTTTCTCTTTTAGATAATTCAAAAAAGGAATTTGAATGGGATAAGGATTTACTTAAAGAATGGCATGAGGAATACTGGCATACTTATTCAAATCAAAGCGGAGAAAATGAATGGTTTATAGCTGTTCCTAAATTTATCCCATTTTCTCTCGGATGGTTAGACCACACAACAAAAGGGTATAATGTCTTTAAAATAAATCAATATACTCAATGGCTAGGAGAGATGCCAGAATTTTTAAGAAAAGAACTAAATATAAAAGAACCAGAGAAAATTTTTGTTAGTGATGGGAACTTGGTTTTTACAGAAGGGAAGGAGGATGAAGTTAAAGAAAGATATGGAGACTTATTATCTTCTGTAAGCAAGGGAACTGCAAGAGTTAGACTAGGAAAAGAATTTGATTTAATAGCAAAGATTATCGAAAATGGGAGTTTGCCATTTGTTCCAAAACAAGTAGACGAAGGCGACCTAATCCCAAATCAAACAAACATATCTTTTGAAGGAAAATATATTTTTCAAAAACACGCATGGGATAATTTTTTAAAATATGGAGCTATTGGAATCTACTGGATGACGGGTGCAGGGAAGGATATTTTTTCTTGTTATGCTTTAAGTAGGATAAAAGTTAAAGAAGGAGACCAGATTTTACCCAACCTTTATGTTTCCCCAAACCTAACAATTTTAGAGCAAATGAGAAAAGAGTATTTTCCTAAATATGCCCCAGAGCTTTTAAAAGATATTGAAGATGGTAAATTAATTCTATCAACGTATCAAGGCTATGATAAAATAAAAGGTATGAAATTTGGGCTTACTATATTTGGGGAATCACATGTATTACCTGCTGATAGTTTTAGCAGACTTGCAACAATAAAAACAAAATATAGAATTGGGCAAAGTGCATCACCATTTCGTGAAGATGGAAGAAGTTTAGGATATGATGAACCTATTTTATTGAAAGTTGATGGAAAAATAGGGATGTATAAAATTGGAAAATTTATTGATAAAAATTTGAATAAAAGAGAAAATAAATCTAATATAAAAGATGTTAAAGTTCTTACAAATATAAATGAAAAAGTAGAATGGAGAAATGCAAGTCAAATTTCAAGACATAATCAAAAAAACAATATATTGAAATTAAAGATAAGTAGTGGAAGAGATATTACAGTTTCAGACGACCATTCAATAATGATTTTAGATAATAATTTTAGGATTATTCCAAGAGAATGTAAATCTATTCAAAGAGGAGATATTGTTTTATTACCATCTAAAATCTCTCACAAAGAGAATCCTACACCTTATTCTCTTGCAAGAATTCTTGGATGGTATCTTGCTGAAGGTTCCATGACTCATCATAAAAAAGGTTATTGTGTATCCTTTTCTTTAAATAAAACTGAACAAAATTATGCTGAACAAATTGTTCTTGACCTTTTAAATTATGGAATAAAAAGTAGTATATACAAACCTAAAAACAGAAATGAAATTAAAGTGGTTGCTTCTAATAAAAAAGCATACCTTTTCCTTAAAGAATTTGGATTTGAATTTACAAATTCCCATACTAAAAGAGTTCCCCCCCAAGTTTTTGACTTTGTGAATGAATGTATAGAAGAATTTCTTAAAGCATATCAATTAGGAGATGCAGGTGTAACAGTGAACCAAGAACTTGCATCAGATATTGCTTACTTATATTCTTTTATAGGCAAATTTGCAACAATTCATAGAAGTTTAAATAGTTCTGTTTGTAATTTTCCAGATGGACATATAATAGATAAACCATGCCAAAGATATATAGTAAAACCCTCAACAAGTATTAATCAATCTCCTTTTGATTATCTTCCAATAAATTTTATGGAAAAATCTTTTGAAAAAATTTTAACAAAAAGAAGAAAAGAAATAGCAATAAGAAATGTACGTTCTTTTTCACATAAAACTTTTGTTAAGATACTTGGGAATGAGGCTTATAGAAGACTAAAAATACTTAAAATAATTCATTTGCAAGAAAAGATTACAACAACAGATTTAAGTAAAACTTTATTTTTGAAAAAGAGAACAGCAGAAGCGATTTTAAGGTCTTTTAGTAAAAAAGAATTGATTTATAGAATTTCAAAAGGTCACAAATATCTTGGAGATGCTATATGGAAATTAACTAATAGTGGAAAAGATATAATTAATTGCTATTCAAGGATGCAACTAATATTTGATGGAGATTTTAAGTTTGGTAAAGTTATTTCTAAAGAAAGAATTTCATATAAACATAAATATGTCTATGATTTTGCAGTTCCCAATACCCAAACATTCATCGCTGGGTCTGGAGGAGTGTTATGCCATAATACAAACTATATTTTTGCTCTTACAGGATTCCCAATAGGATTAAATTGGCAAGATTTAATGAAGTTGTTAGGAAAAAAATACCACGATATTAATGTTTATATTTTTGATACTTTAGAGCAAAAAATCAGATTTGCAACAAATCTTATAGCAAAGGATACAAAAACATTATTATTTGTTGATAAAATTGCTGTTGGAGAAAGATTGGCTAATATTTTAGGAGTTCCATTTGTTCATGGAGCGACAAAAAATAGGATACAAATAGCAAAAGAAAGTAAGGTTTTTATTGCTTCAAGAGTAATGGAATTAGGAATTTCAATTAAAGATTTAGAGCATGTAATAGAAGTTGATTTTCTATTTGGAAGCAAAAGGGAAGAGATACAAAGAACAGGAAGATTGTTCCATAGCGAATCTAAAGAAGCAAAAAAACATGATATTTTAATGACAAAAGAAGAATTTGAATCTTACGGGAAGAGACTTCATGGATTAGTCGAAAAAGGATTTAAAATAAATTTAAGACCAATGATTACTGGAAGTTTCCAAATTAAGAAACCAGAAACAATAAAAGGAAAATCTACTTCTGCAAGGACTGGAAAAGATTATAATCAAATTGTAAATGATTTGGTTGATGAGGGATTTTTTAGTGTTCCAGTAACTGCTGAAGAAGTTAGGAAGAGAGTATCTAAAAAGGGAATAGTTGTAAGTTCAAGAATTTCAGCCAATATTAACAATAAATTAAATAGCCTTGTTAAATCAAAAAGAATAGCTAAATTTAAACAGAGTGGTAAATCTGTTTATCAAGAGAGATAAATGAAAAATACAAATTTTGTAAAACATAGAGAAAGTAAACGAATTTCTAAAATAATCGGAAAAACAAAAGTAATTATAGTAAATAAAATGTTAGGAAGGGAAACATTGATTATATCAGACAAACTACTTAATGAAATATATGATATTGTAGAAAAAAGAGTTAAAATAAAAAAACAGATTAAATCAAATAATATCCTTCATAAAAAACATGCTTCAAAAAGAGAGACGGTTTGTGGTATTAAATATGATAATACTATAATGCACAAGTTTGTTATGAATCAACTGGCAGGACATTGGAGAAGAGTTACTTGTAAAAATTGTTTAAAGAAGCACGATGTAAAAGAGGTAGGAAAATGAAGAGAAGAGTTTATGTTATTTGCCAAAAGAAAGGATGGGATAAAGGAATTCCGCAAGTAATTTCTGATGGTGCTGGGCAATTAGAATATATTTTTGCGAGTGAAAATGGATTGGGTAGGGGTAAGGAAAAAGTTAAGGTAATGAATAAAAATAAGGGTTCAAATCCAGTTCATTTAAGAAAAGCAACACTAACAATAGAAGAAGAAATTAAAAATGACGCAATCGAGGTAAAAAATGAATAATAAATACAAATTAAGCAGTGGACATAGCGGAACAACAAATGGAACAAAAAAGGATTTAAAGGAATCTTTAAAGGAAGGTATAGAAATTGTTGAATTTAAGTGTTCAGAGTGCTCAAGAGAGGTAGATTCAGAATGAATTTAAAAAATTTTAACAATTTAGCAGTAGCTTATGGAATATTTATAATGATTATGGGGATAATAGGGACAGTTATGGGATTACCACTTGCATGGTTGGTTATAGGAATATCTTTAGTGGTGATTTTTCTTGGAGTTGTTATCGGAATTATAAGAAATAAACAAGACGTCTTAGGGAGAAGAGGTGTCGAAAATGAATAAATATGTTATTATAACATTATTCTGTTTCTTATTTTCTTTGATTATGATAGTTTTAAATATATTACTAAATAGTTTGCCAATGACTATAATGTGGGGAATTATATCTATAATTGAAGCATTAATGATGTCTATAGCAATATTAAACAACGCACTTGGAGAAAAGCAATGAATGGTGGAACAGTAATAATTATGATAGCTGGAATAATTATATCTTTTTGGTGGCAATATGGTTTTGCAATTACGGTATTTTCAGGTTGTTCAGCAGGAATAGTTAATGTTTTAGCTGATGATTTAAACAAAGATAGGAAAATTAAAAGACTAGAAGAACAAGTGCGTGATTTGAAAGTAACCCGTCCAGGAGATAAAGAATGAAAAAGATAACAATTGAAATTCCTGAAGATGAGAAAGAGTTAAAAAATTATCCAATTAGAGAATTAGAAAAAGGTTGCAAAAAAGAGATGGAAAAAAGATGGAGAGGATGGGTTAAGAAAATGGGATTTCTTGGTATAAGAAAGACAGGGGAGAAAACACCAACTGGAAAAGAAAAATGGAAGCAGCACCATTTGCAAGTTCCTTTTTGTTGTGAAACTTGCAAATATGTAGGAACAGAATTCTGGCATTGTCATAACCCAAAATCATTTAAACAGCATATAAATGTAGATAGAGACGATTTATGTAATGAATATTTCCCTAACGATGGATTAATTTTATATTTGTGGTATTCAGAATGGAGAAAATACTGCGAAGAAAGTCGTAAGGAAAGCTTTAAATTTCTAAAAAATATTCGCAATTCTGAAAAAGGGCGTAGCGGAGGTCAAAATGAATCTTAAAATGTGGACAAATGAGATAATACCTTCTGAATGTAGATGTTGGGATGGAGATGAAAAAGAAATATTAAAGAAATTTATGCAAAAAAACAAAATAAAGAAATGTTTTTTTGAAATGAGTGGTGAGGCAGAATTGCAAACAATAAAACAGGAGGATTTACTATGTTGTTTATTCGGATAGTAGATGTTTCACGAAGTTCGGAGATGAAAAAATGAAAAAAGAGAAAAAAGAGAAATCTAAATATTGGTTTTATTTAAAAGTAGCAATTGCAATATTTTTAATTTTTAAATTCATTATTTGGTTTACTCCAATATATGAATCTTCAATCGTATATGATAATTATGAATGTGATGGAAGAAATATAGAAGACGAGTGTTCTACTGCACAGATAAAATTCGCAGGTGTGCTAATTAAAAATTGTAAATCTGGGCGTGAATATTTTTGTCAATCGGTTTTTGAAGTTCCAATAATTGAAAAAACACCCATTGTTGAAGATAGAGATGAACAAGGTGTTTATTTTGAATGTATTGATTCATGTTATGAATATTTCGACGTATTTGAACCTGATTTTGATACGTGCTGGGATATATGTAGTGAAAATAAACAAAGTGGAGGCAGAAAATGATGGGTAACGAACCAACATTATCAGAGTTTATAGGAATAAGGGATTTCATTAAGGAACATGATGGAGAATATACAGAAGAAGAATTATGGAAAGCCTGGAAAAAACACGTAAGAGAAAATGAGAGGAATTCAATATGAGGCGACACATTTCAGATAAAAGGGGTAATAAAAATGGTTAAAGTGGAAAGAATAGATGATTGCGAAGTATGTGGAAAAAAAATAGATAATTCATACAGAAAAGCAAGAAAGACATGTGGTAATCCAAAATGCATAAAAGAAAAGAAAAGAAGGTATAGTGCTAAAGCCCATAAAAAATTAAAAAAAGAACATAGGTGTTGGATATGTTGCAAACCTGTAGAATTAGTAAAACCTAAACCATATTATCCTACGAGATGTTCATGTTGCAGTAAACGACACAATATAAATAATATAGGAAAGGGAAGAAAATAAAATATTCTTGATACATAAAACTTATAAGGGTTAATACATTTCTCTATGTGTGCGTCTCATCTCTTCTAAAACAGAGCACAGGGGCGCAACACATTTTTTCCACCAAAAGGTTTATATACCTATGAAGTTTAATAATATTAATAAAAGGTATTAAAAATGTATGAACAAATTTATAATTTTTTTTCTGTAAACTTAAGCCTATTTAGACTTCTCTATTCACTATTTATAACTTTAGTCTGTTCAATCATTGTGTTAAAAACACATAAAATGTTTAAGGTTAGTCATCATCAGGGAATAAGATATTTTAGAAACGCATTCTTCTTTTATGGGATAGCTTTTATATTTAGATACTTATTATCGATGGTCCATATAGCTCTGCCCTTTTTTGAATTCTTTATGATAATGGCGGGGTTTTT